>Ga0209099_1001044_pt1 | contig 30079 bp, 36 predicted proteins | sample AD_JPNHW2_MetaG_FD_184430 | JGI IMG/M metagenome (GOLD analysis project Ga0209099, IMG submission 184430) | Active sludge microbial communities of municipal wastewater-treating anaerobic digesters from Japan - AD_JPNHW2_MetaG (SPAdes) (version 2) | ecosystem: Engineered > Bioreactor > Anaerobic... | reverse complement strand
AGTTCTGGCACGAGTGGAACATCAGGAACATCGGGAAGTGCGGGCACGAGTGGAACATCAGGAACATCGGGAAGTGCAGGTACAAGTGGAACATCAGGTTCTTCAGGAAGTTCTGGCACGAGTGGAACATCAGGAACATCGGGAAGTGCTGGCACGAGCGGAACATCAGGAACATCGGGAAGTGCGGGCACGAGTGGAACATCAGGAACATCGGGAAGTGTCAAAGAAATTACTTATGAGGGTTTAACGGATTTAATTGATGCTAATCTATTATCTGTAGGTAATAAATACCTTATTACGGACTACCAAACAGTTCACACTATTCCAAACACAACTGACACTAACACAGGAGAAGTTGAGCCGTTGCTGGTAACAGCTATCTCAGTGAATGAATTAGCACCTGAAGCTTACTCAGCATTGTTTCCTGATGATGTAATCTACTATTCGCCAACCAACGACCCAGTAATGGTAGAAGGATGCACGAAGGGCTACATTTATCGCAGGGTTGACACAAAGCAAAACAACGACATACCTTTTGACTTCAGACAAGTGAAGTTTCGCAGGTGGCAGATTTCACAGCCAACTTGGGATGGTGTTACTACTTATGCAAAAGGTATTGTAGTGAAATCAACTATTGATAATACACTTTGGTTTTCATTAGTTGACAATAATTTAAACAATGCAACTTCAGACACTACCTATTGGCGACAGTTTGAGTGGTATAATTTGAGTTATGTTTCACCTTATAATGGTCAATGGAATATTACATGGGGTTCTTTTCAGTCTATATTAACCTGCACGGCTTTGTACCAGGATTATAAGATGTGGGCAGTTCCAACTGATTACGATAGTGCTTATTCTAATAAATTAGAAGCACCAAATGGCGATTTAATTTCAAATTCTAATACGGTTATATTTGGCACTAACTTCTACTCCAACAGCATAGGAGCAAACTTCTACTCCAACAGCATAGGAGCAGGCTTCTACTCCAACAGCATAGGAGCAGACTTCAACTCCAACAGCATAGGAGCAGACTTCAACTCCAACAGCATAGGAGCAAACTTCAAATACAACAGCATAGGAACATACTTCAACAACAACAGCATAGGAGCATACTTCAACAACAACACCATCGGAGCATACTTCGGCAACAACAGCATCGGAGCAAACTTCGACTCCAACAGCATAGGAGCATACTTCAACAACAACATCATTGGAGCAAACTTCAGCAACAACACCATCGGAGTATACTTCATCAACAACACCATCGGAGCAAGCTCCATCAACAACAGCATCGTATCAAACTTCGGCAACAACAGCATCGGAGCAAACTTCAGCAACAACACCATCGGAGTAAACTTCGACTCCAACAGCATAGGAGCAGACTTCAACTCCAACAGCATCGTATCAAACTTCAACTACAACAGCATCGGAGCAAACTTCAACAACAACACCATCGGAGCATACTTCAAAAACAACAGCGTTCTATCAAATTTACAAAATATAGACCTCACAGCTGTAGCAGAACTTTATGATAAGGAATATCCACATGAAGTCATACCTGCAGCAAGTGGTAGAGTTATAAGGTGGTATGATAGTACTGGAGTTCAACAATCTACATTTATAGCATAGTTATGATAGGGTATCATTGCTTTGAACAATACAATGTAGAAGTAATTGTAGACGCAAATGTTTAATTTATGTATAATTATAATACTAACTATTTTATTTGGGGTATCAAAAGCTATAGGAATGGCTCAGTATGTGTTCCAGATAGAGTTAGTATTAAAACATATTCTGAGCATACACAAATAGTAAAACAGACAGTCCCATTGGTTATATTCTTAGAGATACAAATACTGTTATTTTTGATAATTTTTTCTGTTATAATACTATTGGGGTGGTGAAGGTGGCTTTTTATTTAATGGGACGACTCACGGAGCAGATGGTTTTAACGTTCCACAAAATTATGTCGATTTGATGATAGGAATGTATCTTATACCAAATACGGGTTTAGATATGATATTTTGTAAGTATAATGATTTTGATAAATCATTTAGAATAGTTAGTGGAAATTTTAGGCATACAGGAAATGACGTAAATGATTGGAATTATCAAAGTGAAAGTTATGATTTTATGGATGGTAATTTACTAACCAGTGATGTCAATATTAGTAATCATTTTCATATTGTAAGATTAGTAAATCAAAACGCAACATTTAGTTCTCCATTTGTTTATAGTTTATCATCAGACTTTATGGGTAGAAGATTTAAAGGTAATATTGGTTTTGTTTTGTGTTACAATAGAATATTATCTTTAAGTGAAGTACAACAAAATTTTAATGCATATAGAGGAAGATTAGGTTTATAAAATATATTGATAAAAACTTTTTTTTTTCGTTTATTATCCATATATTTTGTTTATGAAAATTTTAGCGCACACCTGTTTTATAGGAACTACTGGCTATGCTAACCATGCACGTTCCTTTTTCTGCTCCTTAAATAAGTTTCACGAAGTTAAAGTACGAAATTTGACCGTTGGTAATAGTTGGAAAGGATATAATTATACTCCACATGACGGAGAGTCGTATATGACTGAAGAAATGAAGGGAATGTTACATCAACAAACCCTTTTTAATTCTGACGACACGAGAACCGATTTTCCGATTTATTCCTATAATGAAAACTTTAAACCTGACATACATATCATTTTAATGGAAATGGATCATCATTATTATTATGATGAATATGATGGTTACAAAATTGGTTTTTGTGTATGGGAATCTACCAGATTTCCCGAACATTTTTATAATCAATTGATGAAATTCGACGAATTATGGGTTCCAAGCCAATGGCAATACGATTGTTTAATTGAACAAGGATGTCCTGCCGATAAAATCTACATAGTACCTGAAGGTGTTGATATTGAAACATTCAAACCCATTGAAAATATTCAACCAAAGGATAAATTCAGATTCCTTTTATTTGGTAGATGGGATTATAGAAAATCTACTGCCGAAATTTTAAAGACATTTTCCGAAACATTTAAAGGAATGGAAGATAAAGTCGAAATGGTTTGTTCAATTGAAAATCCATATCCAAATGATGGGTTAAATTCAACACAAGAACGTCTTGAATTTCATAACATAGACACAAAATTATTGAAAATATTGAATTTTCCTCCAAGAGAAGAATATATTAATTATTTGCAACAAGGAGATGTTTTCGTTTCTTGTGCAAGAAGTGAAGGGTGGAATTTGCCTTTAATCGAATCATTGTCTTGCGGAACACCGTCAATTTATAGTGATTTTAGTGGGCAATTACAATTTGCTAAAGATAAAGGTATTCCTGTTAAAATTGCGGGAATGAAACCTGCTAATGTAGAACGAAAAGATTTTTCTGGTGAATATTGTGAACCTGATTTTGAAGATTTGGGTAAACAAATGATGTATGCTTATGAAAATTATGATGATCTTAAAATAAAGGCATTAAACGATGCTATTATGATACATAATGATTTTAATTGGGAGCATATTGGAAAAATAGCTTCAGACAGATTAGAAAAAATTAATAATTCATTTGTGTATATTACTACAGGTAATGAGGGATATATGCCTGTTATAGAAAAATTAGTTAAATCATTAAATGAATTTTCATCCAGAAAAATTATTGTTTATGGAATTAATTGTGATGTACCATTTGATTATCCTAATGTGATAAAAAGAAGAATAAATCCTGTATATCATTCCGAACATGATAAGTGGTATTGGAAACAACAGGCTTGTATTGCTTCAATAGATGAAGACTTTGAAAATTTTGTATGGATTGATGGCGATGTTGTTGTAAATTACAATATAGACAACATCAAACAATATTTTTCAATGATAACCGATTATCCTGTTCCGGATATTCATCGTCAGGAAGATTTTTTTGGGCACTACGATGTAGATAAATCACAATTATTTTGTGAGGAAATTGCTAAGGAATTAGAAGTTAATAGACGTCTTCCTTTTGCACATATTTGTATGTACATTTACAATAAAAAATGTAAATGGTGGTTCCAAAAAATTATAGGTTTATATCATGACACTCCATTAGAAGATTATAATCGTCTATTTTTATGGAACGATGAAGGTATAGATAATGGTTTAAGATGGGTTAATAATTTTAATAAATTTTTACCACTATCAAATTTTGATACATCTTCATATGACGGGGATTTAGGACTAACAAACAATGCCTTAAATGATTTTTATAAGTTTTGGAATGAAGACGGTCCTAATAATTTTGGTAAAGTATATGGATATCAATTTATACCCAAAGACAAGTCACAAATTTTGTATTTTCATGGAAACAAAAATACTGAAATTTCTGATAAAATGATTGAATTTATTAAATTAAAACGAGATAATAGTTTTTATAAGTCAAAGTTTTTTTACACAAGTGTCTACGATTTGAAAAATCTAGGTTCTATTGATGATTATGAAGGTTCAACTATTGAAGTGGCAGGAAAGTTTGGTTGGGATTATGCTATTTTTCATGAAATATATAATTTACAAGAATATAATCATAATAGAATACGTAGGATTAATGAAGGTGATATTGTTGTAGATTTAGGTGGAAACATAGGCATTTTCAATAGATGGGCATATAGTCAAGGTGCAAGTAAAGTAATATCCTTTGAACCCGATAGAAGATACTTTAAATTATTATCTTTAAATGCCGATCCGAAATCTATTTTATTTAATGCAGCAATTAGTGATAAGATGGGTGAAATTGAACTTTATGAAAGTCCTCATCTTGGAGGTTCATCAACACATCAATTTTCAGATTATTTGAGCAAATATAAAGTTAGAACATATACTTTAGATTATTTGTTTGAAACAGGATTAATAGATAGAATAGATTTTTTGAAGATTGATATTGAAGGTGCAGAAATTGAAGCGTTAAAAGGAATATCAGATGAAAATTTAAAAAAAATTAAAGCAATATCAATGGAATACCATAACGGTGCATTAGGTTATAATGATGATTTAAGACATCAATTTATTGAAAGATTAAGGCTTAATGGATTTAATTCATTCTTGTTATTCCTTGGTGATAATAATGAATTACAATTAATTTATTTTTGGAAATGAGTCTATTAGATAAATTAGCAATCCTTCGTGGAACAGACAAATCATCAGAAGCACATAATTATTGTGTTAAATATGAAAAATATTTACCATTTAAACGTACAGATAAATTAAAAATACTTGAAATTGGCGTTCTTAATGGCGAATCATTAAGAATGTGGAAAGATTATTTTATGTTATCTGAAATTATTGGAATTGATATTGATTCAAGATGTAAAGAGAATGAAGAAGAAAGAATTAAAGTTGAAATCGGATCACAAGCTGATGAAAAATTTTTAAATGAAGTAGGTGAAAAATATGAAATGTTTGATATGATATTGGATGACGGGTCACATATTAATGAACATGTGATTTTTTCATTTGAAAAGTTATTCAAATATGTAAAACCAGGAGGTGTATATATTGTTGAAGATGCTTGTACATCATATTGGGAATATTATGGCGGTGGATATGATAAAAAAGACACTACTATTGAATATTTCAAAAAATTAATTGAACATGTAAATTTAATGGGATTAGTTAATTTTGATGCTCTTGATAATGCACATGCAAGACGAGAAGATTTAATGATTCCATATACATTAAGACATCACCCAAATTGTATAACGGACATTGAGTCCATAAATTTCCTTAATGGAATTATTATAATTACTAAATCAAATGGCACACGATAAACAAAGAGAATTTTGTGAAAAAGTAAAACAAAGATATCCCAATCATTTTAAAAATGTGAAAGTATTGGATATTGGATCATTAGATATAAATGGTTCAAATAAATATCTATTCGAAAATTGTGATTATTTGGGTATTGATATAGGTATAGGCACTAATGTTGATTTTGTTTGTATTGGTCATAAATTTGAAGGACCTGATAACTATTATGACACTATTATAACAACTGAAGTGTTAGAACATGATATGTATTATGAAAAAACTGTTCAGAATATTATGAGGATGTTAAAACCTGGAGGGTTATTTGTTATGACATGTGCAACGACAGAAAGGCCTGAACATGGTACTAGAAGAACATCACCTCAAGATGCCCCATTATTAGATGATGTTTCAATTGAATGGAGTGATTATTATAAGAATTTAACATCCAACGATTTTTTGATTATTGATAATTTTAAACAAACGTTTCCTGACGGAATGTTTGAAATAAGTAATGAAAATTTTGACTTATATTTTTCAGGAATAAAAAATGGTAATGATTATTTAAAATATATTTTATGACAAGGAATGAAGATATTTTTATAGTGGATTGTTGGATTGACACCGAAAGTAAAGAAAACGATTTAATATCGTTGATAAAACGATTAAAGGAATTTGATATTCCTATTTTGCTCGCAGGTCATTATCCTGTTAAACCAGAAATTCAAAATATGGTTGATTATTTTCTTTATGACAAAGATAATCCATTATTACTTCGTAATGAATTTAGGGAATATGATGTCGCAAGTGGAAGATGGTCTCAAATGGATAATTGTAAAATTGAAAATTTTGTTGAATTTCATCATGATTATGCAATTTGGACAACAATGAAAAATGCATTTAATTTTGCAAACTATTTGGGTAAAAAATATATTCATTTTTTGGAGTATGATAATTTAATTGACACTTATCAATATAGACAAACATTTTTAGAACAATCTAGAAACTATGACGCCATATTATATGAATATAGACCCAATTCAGTCTTTGGGCTAGAAGAATATTGTGCAACTTTTATTTTTACTATAAAAACTGATGTGGGATTAAATATGATTAATCAAATCAAAGATAAAGAAGATTACTTTACGGATAAACCTGGTGGATGGCAATTGGAACGAGTTTTCTTAAAATGTCTTAAAAACGTAACAAATAATTTTACCATTTCCAAATATATAGCCAATAATAATGAGCTGAATACCCAAGGTGTGTGGAATCGTGACGGAATGTTAAGAAATGGTGAAGCTTTCCAAATTTATTTAGCTGCAGATGATCAAGGAAAATTATATATACATTTAATTTCAGGTTTCTATGAATATAGTACAAAGAAAGATATTTTAGTTGAAGTTTCTTATGGAAATTATAAAAAGTTTGTAACATTAAAGGTTGATGAATTTTTTGTAACGGAAATTGGGGATTATAGAAAAGGTGACAGGGTTAAAGTATATCATCAAGGTATAGAAGTGTTTAATGAGTTTTTGAAAGATGATTATGATAAATTCAGGGAAGGAAATATTATTACATTTAATAATCCCAAATCTAAACCCGCTAGCCCAAAAGCAATTAATGTAAACTTTATTGATGGTGCATACATTAATATTTCGGATGACGAAGAAAACAAATATCATATTGAATTTATTGATACAAAAACAAATAAAATTGAATATTATACAGATATTAATAACAATTCATGGGCTAAAACATCTAAAAAATATAAAACTGATTGGTTAATTATGGCTACAAGTAATGATTTCAATTTCGATCATAAACTTAATTTAGAAAATCAACGAATTTTTATTAGTTTTGAATCAAAATCTATTGGTGATTCAATTGCTTGGATACCGTATGTTGAAGAGTTCAGGACAAAGAATAATTGTAAAGTAATTTGTTCAACATTTCATAACTCGTTATTTAAAAAAATATATCCATCAATAGAGTTTGTCGAACCTGGAAGTATTGTATATGAAATTTATGCTCAATATAGAATAGGTGTGTTTTATAAAGATAATAGTCGAGAAGAATATGATAATTATTCGCATCCAACTGATCCTAAGATGGTTCCATTACAAAAAATAGCATCAGATATATTGGGTTTAGATTATCATGAAATTAGGCCAAATATAGGGAAAAAAAACGTTCAAAAAAAGAAACAAATATGTATATCAAATCATTCTACGGCACAATGTAAGTATTGGAATAATCCAAATGGATGGCAAGATGTGGTTGATTTTTTGATTAAAAATGGATATGAGGTATTATTATTGTCTAAAGAAGAAGATGGATATATGGGTAATAAAAACCCAATTGGAGTAAAAGTAATAAAACCAGGTTCATTAGAAAGACTTGTTGATATTATAGAAGAGTCCGAATTATTCATAGGAATTAGTAGTGGTTTAAGTTGGTTATCTTGGGCTACTGGTACGCCTACTATAATTATTTCAGGATTTACAGATGACTATCTTGAACCACAGGAAGGTGTTACAAGAATAATTAATAAAAAGGTTTGTCATGGATGTTGGGGAAAATATGAGTTTGATCCAGGAGATTGGAATTGGTGTCCAGAACATAAAGGAACAGATAGACAATTCGAATGTACAAAACAAATATCTTCGGAAGAAATAATTTATAACATAGAAAAAATATTAAAAATAAATGAGTAAAATAATTAAAAGAGAAACAGTAAGAGAGCAAAAAGGTTGGGGGTACGAAGATGTTATAATAAATTGTGAAAAATATTGTGGAAAAATATTGCATTTTTATAAAGGTTCGACATTATCTTTTCATTTTCACATTGAAAAGGATGAGACTTGGCATGTTAATTCAGGATGTTTTATTTTAAAGCTAATAGACACGGATAACGCCGATAAGTATGAAATAGAATTACATCCAGGTGATGTTGTTAACATTAAACCGGGGCAACCGCATCAGATTATAACCATTGAAGAAGGTGATATATTTGAAGTTTCGAGTGAACATTTTTATAATGACTCATATAGAATAGAAAAGGGAGATTCACAGAATGAAAGTTTGGGTTAATGGAACATTCGACGTTTTACATATTGGTCATATTCGTTTATTAGAATATGCTCATTTTTTTGGTGACGTAAGAGTAGGTGTTGATACGGATGAAAGAATTTCTAATATGAAAGGTAAAGATAGGCCTTTTAATACATTATCAAGAAGAATTGAGTTTTTAGAAGCTTTAAAATATGTAAATGATGTTGTTTATTTTGGCACAGATGAAGAATTATCGCAAAAAATTAAGGAATATGATCCTGATATTATGGTAATTGGTGATGATTACAAAAATAAACGTATAATTGGATCCGAATTTCCAAAAAAAATTGTATATTTTGAAAGAGTTGATGATTTATCGACCACAAAAATTTTAAAATATAGTAAATAGTCTTAGAAAAAAAATAAAATTTATGGATGTAATATTAATAACAGGTTATAAAGGATTCATAGGAAAGAACATATATCGACAATATCAAAACCGTGTTTCTGTGAAATTAATAGGATTGGATTCCGATTATCTATCTAATGATAATTGGGATAATATATTAATTAATTTACTTAATCAACATAAACCCGATATTATTTTTCACATTGGTGCGTGTTCAGATACTATGGAAAATGATGTAAATTATATGATGATCCGGAATTATGAATCAACCAAAATAATTACAGATTGGGCGGTTTGTCATGATACCAAATTAATTTATTCGTCATCGGCGGCAAATTATGGAATCAATGATAGATATCCATCAAATTTATATGGCTGGAGTAAATACGTTGCCGAAAAATATGTGGTACAAAATGGTGGTTTAGCGTTGCGTTATTTCAATGTTTATGGACCAGGCGAAGAACATAAAGGAAAAATGGCTTCCGTTGCATATCAAATGTATTTAAAAAACAGTAAAGGTGAAAATATAAAATTATTTCCAAATAAGCCTAAACGTGATTTTATTTATATTGATGATGTAATTTCAGCTAATATGTTTGCCTTAGAAAATTATATTGAATTAAAAGGTAAATTTTATGATGTTGGATCTGGTTCTGCTAGGTCATTTGAAGATGTAATGTGCATTTTAGGTATTGAATATACCTATGAAGATGAAAGTTCAATACCTGAAGGATATCAATTTTTTACATGTAGTGATGTTACTAAATTTATGAAATTCTGGCGTCCTAAATATACCTTGGAGGAAGGATTAAACGATTATAAAGACTACTTAAATGAACGTAATAGTAATAGGTGAAACTTGTAATGACGTATTTGTGTACGGTAAAGTTAATAGATTATCCCCAGAGGCCCCAGTTCCTGTTTTTATACCTGTAAGAATAACAAAAAATTCAGGAATGGCGGGAAATGTTCTTGTTAATGTTAAATCAATTACAAAGGACGCAAATGTACATTTGCTCAGTCAGAGTGGAAGAATAACAAAAACAAGATATATTGATGATAAATCCAATCATATGTTTATAAGAATTGATGAAGGAGACGATAAAGTTCAAGAAATAAATGAAAAACAGAAATCATACGTCAATTTTAATGATTATGATATTCTTATTGTTAGCGACTACAATAAAGGGTTTCTGACTAATGAATATATAATAAATTCTGGAAATAATTCTAAATGTTTAAGTATTCTTGATTCGAAAAGAAAAATAACCTTTGAAATGTTAGAATCGTATGATTTTGTTAAGGTTAATGAAGATGAATATTTAAGAAATAAAGAAGTTATTGATAGTCATAATTGGAATGTTTTAATAACATTAGGGAAAAATGGGGTAATGTTTAAAGGTGAAATTTTCCCATCTCCAAAACCTTTAGAAACCATTGATGTAAGCGGGGCGGGTGATACTTTTACCGCATCGTTCATCGTAAAGTTTTTTGAAACTAGGAATGTTGATAAATCCATTGAGTTTGCAAATGAAATGTCTAGTATTGTTGTATCAAAAAAGGGAGTTGTTACACCCCTTTGATACTAAATCCTTTTTCCTCAATAATAAAACCGAAAGCCCTTTCCATATCATGTGCAAATGTGTGATCACGTATGTATCCATTTGGCATCATATTATATAATTCATCTAATAATTCAATAGTAAAAAAGTCAACAATTATTTTATAATCACAAATAAACATTGTTCCGCCAATAAAAGATCCTGACGATTTTTTTATATTTAATTTATTAAAGATAATCATATGTCTTTTATTAAGTTCTCTCAATAACCAAGTCCTGCTTCCTATCATTTTATACGTTCGGTTATTACTAATTAAATCTAAATTAGATTTAAAAATTTCAGGTGATCCGATCAAACATTTTATTAAACTATCACGCCAAGATTTACCTAAACCATTGTTATTGTAATGGCTTTTTTTGGTGTGTAGCTTTACAATATGAGAATATTCCAAATTATTTTCTTTAAGATATTTTAAAATGTATAAAAATGGGCCAATGTCTAATCCTTTATTTGGTAATATGAAAATTTTACAATTTGGATAAGATTTTTTAATTGTTTCTGAAATATTATTTTTGTCTTCACAGATTGAGATCATTAGATCAAAGTCAACATCCAGATTATTAAAATAATTTTTAAATTCATCCCACATATCAGGATAAAATAAATGTAATATAATTAGAGGCCTCATTATTCTGTTACGTCTTTATGATTATCAATTTTATTTTTAAAATTATCATCAATAGTATATAATTCTAAAGCTCGATTAACTAGTTTTTGTAATGTTAATCCACTTTCAATAGATTTCATTTTAAAATTTTTGTATATAGTGTTCACGACATGAACGCTTGTTAATTTCTTATTCATAATTTGTTTTAATATATAAATATATAAATATATATATGAGTAAATTAAAAAAAATATATCGGGATAACCCGATATATTTTATCTTGTCATTTGTTTTACCTTATCAATAATCTCATTAATGAGTTTATCTTGTTGAGCAGCCGTTTGATTAACATTAGTTGTCTTATTTGTTTGTACGGTTGGTGTTACTGCAGGTTTTTGTTTACATCCACATGCCATGATTTTATGTTTTAATAGGTTTATTATAATAAGTACTCAAAAATAAAAAAAAATATTGATAAAATCAAGAATTTTTTTGGTAAATCCAAAACTTATGTTTATCTTTGTATAAAATAAAATATACAAAAAATGGATAAAGATTTTAAGCCAGTTAAAAGTGTTTATGGCAGCAATCATGACGTAATTAAAAATATTATGGTATTATATAATATTGAACAATTCGACCTTGATTGTACTTACTCAAAAGGAACTTTCTGGAAAGGATTAAAAGAACCTAAAATTAAAACAGATTTAACCCCCTTATTTGACGACGTTATTGAATCAGATTCAGAATTGTTACCTTTTGATAATAGTTCGATGGATAGTATTATGTATGATCCCCCATTTGTCATCTGTGGAAAAAAATATAAAGAAAATAAAGATGGTAGTTCAATTATCGCAAAACGATTTACAGGATATCAAACATTTAATGAACTGAAACAAAATTACTATAACACATTAAAAGAACTATACAGAATAACAAAAGATGGCGGAATAGTGGTAATGAAATCGCAAGATACGGTTTCAGGTGGTAAAAATCATTTCACACACGTTATGGTAATGGAAATGGCATATCAATTAGGATTTTATCCAAAAGATTTATTCATTCTTACTGCCAAAGGTAGAATAAGTAGTTTTGGCGCTAAATGGAATAAACAAGAACACGCAAGAAAACATCACTCTTATTTTTGGGTGTTTGAAAAAGTGAAACCTAAAGTAAAATACGATTTTTAAAATGGAAATTGAATATAAAATAAAAGACATTGAATTATCTGAATTTGGACGATTACCATTTTAAAATAAAAAGTTGATTTTTATATATTTTCTGATGGTGATTTCACAATTGTTACAATTGTAGATAATCAATTAAAAAGTTTTAGAAATAATACAACAATCGTAATAAGGTGAGATTAAAACTTGCTAAGTTACATGAAAAGATTAAGAATCAAAAACAAGATTTCCTTCATAACATTACAACTAAGATTATTAACGAGAACCAAGTTATAGTATTAGAAGATTTGAATGTTAGTGGGATGATGAAAAACCATAAATTAGCTAAGTCGATTCAGGAACTTGGTTTATATGAAATGCGTAGGCAGTTAGAATATAAGTCAAAGTGGTATAGAAGAGAATTAGTATTTGTTAGTAGATGGTTTCCATCGTCAAAGACTTGTTGTGAATGTGGTTGGAAAAATAACAATTTAACACTGAAAGACAGGGAATTTGTCTGTGAGGAATGTGGAAATGTTATTGACCGAGACTTAAATGCAGCAATCAATATCGAAAGAGAGGGAATTAGAATATATAATGAAAACATAGGGCAACGTTTGCCCGAATTTACGCTTGTGGACTTACCACTTATGGATGACCCAACTGGAAACAGTTTGCTAAAAAGTAATGTAAGGATGAAACAAGAAAACGATGACTTGTATAATTTTGTGCAAGTTTAGTTGAACGGTTAAATTGACAAAATTGACACCTGAGCAATCGAAATATATTGATGTTCCTATAAATGGACCTTATAAATCGGACATTTATAGATATTAATAAAAATTAACACAAAACATTTTGTGGCCTCAAAAATATGTCTTATATTTACATCCTAATTAAATAAATGAAAATTATTAACAAAAAAAAAAGAAAATTTATGGAAAATCTAGAAGAACAAAAAGAATTAAAAGGCACATTTGAATCGTCCATTAGAAGGAACAACAAACAAATTCGTGAAGATCGTGCGTTGTCAATTACTGAAGATGCGGAATTAATCTACAAACGAGAAGTGGAAGATTTACGTACCCAAATCAAACGATTGACACGTGAACGTGATAATATGTTAGATCTTTCAGGAAATAGTACTACAACAATTATTTCTGCTGCAGATTTTGACGCCAAAGCGTTCGCCGAAAAAGATTTAGACATTGGGTTGAAAATCAGAAATTTGGAGATCAAATTGGAAATAGCCAGTAAGCGTTATAACGAACTTTTCATAGGAGAATAATTATGGGAGGGGGTTTTTATAATGAAAGTTCTCGTACTTTACGTGCGAGTTCCATGTATTTGGGTAAAACTAGTGATGAAATATTTACACAAAGTAAAGAACGCAGAATTCATGAATCAATGGTTCCATCGAAAGCGTTACTTCGTGAATCTCGTGATTCTGAAAATCATCCAAACTCAGTCCCAATTATAATTGCTTTGGACACCACTGGGTCAATGGGATCTATACCCGAATATTTGGTAAAAGAAGGATTACCCAAATTAGTGTCAACTATCATCCAAAGAGGGATTCCTGATCCACAAATTTTATTCTTAGGTGTGGGTGATCATGAATGTGATCGAGGACCTCTTCAAGTTGGACAATTTGAATCAGGTGACGAAGAACTTGACTTGTGGTTAACAAGAACTTGGTTGGAAAAAGGAGGCGGAGGTAATGCGGGTGAAAGCTATCTATTAGCCCATTATTTTGCCGCAAATCACACGTCAATCGATTCAATGGAAAAACGTAAACAAAAAGGTTTACTTTTTACAATTGGCGATGAACCTGGATTGAAAAGTTTGCCTGCACGTTCCGTTAAGGAAATTATGGGTAAAGACGTACAAGGTAATTTCACCGACGAATCATTGTTGGAAAGTGCAAAAGAAATGTATGATGTTTATCATATTCATATAAATCATAATGGTGGTCATACTAGGGCGGAAACATATTGGAAAAATTTATTAGGACAACATTGTCTTATTATTAATGAACCTGAAGAAGTTTCCGAAATAATTACAAAAATCGTAATAGATAACGTTAAAAATAATGTATCTTTTAACCCATCTATAAATGTGGATAATGTAATTACAGGCGTGAACCCAGAACCATTAAAAACAGAAGAAGAAATTTTATAAAAAACATTAAAAAAAAAATTATGGGAATTAATAATTATGAGCCAAAATCGTTTGAAGATTTATTGGATTCAGAGCCTGAAGTAAAATCAGAAGAAGTTAAAACAGAAGTTACTTCAACAGAAAAAGAAGAACAAGATTAATGTAGATTAATATTGTCGGGGCATAATAAGTCAAATAAAGGTAAAATTTTTGACAGGAAAATTGTCGAAGCCCACAGAAAACAAATATGTAAGTCAATTTTACAATTTACGTTGGATAATAAATGAATTAATTAAAGAATGGGAGAGTATAAAAATAATAACCACAACTTTAAAGATAAATCCAAATGGTATAATTAATAATTGTAAAAATAGGACAAAATGTTACAAAAATTTTATTTGGAAATACTAATGAATGCAAAAATTATAGTAGATTTAGGATTTGGGGATTCTGGAAAGGGTATAACTACCGATTTCCTTTGTAAACAGAATCATCTATCAAATATTGTAGTACGATTTTCAGGGGGGCAACAAGCTGGCCACAATGTAAAGATTGATAATATTAGTCATGTTCATTCAAATTATGGGTCTGGTACACTGAGAGGTGTACCAACCTATTTTTCAGAACATTGTACCGTTTATCCCGTCACCATGTTAAGAGAAAAGGTTGTTTTACATAAAATAGATATTGATCCTATTTTATACATTCATCCTTTGGTAAATGTAACAACCCCAGGGGATATTGCTTATAATAGGTTAACTGAAAAGAAACTAGGGCACGGATCATGTGGTTTAGGAGTAGGTGCAACAATGAACCGAAATATTAATACTGGTTATAAATTATTTGGTATTGATTTGACTAATACTATAATTCTCGAACAAAAATTAAAAGCAATTTATGATTATTACATTGGATTAATAGATAATGAAGAAGAAATTTGTTTTTTCAATGATATTTTTGTTAAAGAGATTGATATGTTTAATTTTTCCGTTGAAAAATTGAATATTAATATAAAGTCTTATGAATTTTTAAAAAACTTTTATAATATAATATTTGAAGGGTCACAAGGCATATTATTAGATATGGATCACGGAATTTTCCCAAATGTCACATATTCAAATACTACTTCTAAAAACGCGTTACAAATTTGTAAAAAAATCGGTATTACGGATATTGAAATTTTCTATCCAACCAGATGTTATCATACACGACATGGGTCAGGTTGGATGAGCAATCAGAAAGATGTTAAATTAATAAATAATCAAGACGAAATCAATATCTTTAATGAATGGCAAAAAGATTTCAAAATTGGTGAAGTAGATTATGATTTACTTAATTATGCGTTAAGTATAGACAACATTTATTCTGAAGGAATTACTAAAAATTTAGTAGTAACATGTTTAGACCAAAGGCCCGATTTCAAATTTGATTATGATAGTTTATCTACAAAATTTAACCATATTTATGAGTCCTATTCTCCTGATTCAAAGGATTTTAAATTAATTTTTTAGTGTTTACTTTTTAAGAAAAAAAACGTATTTTATATTATGGAAAAAACGAATTTATATATTCCTCAAAAATGTAAAGTAGGGTTACAATTACGAAAGGAAACATATACCGGAAAATTAGGATACATCATTTATAATGATGGTAAAGTGTGGAGAAAAGAGACGTCTTGGGAAAGTTGGAGACACAAAGAAGGCCAAAAATTAAAAGAATGGAATTTTGATAAAAGAGCTTATGACGAAATCATTATTCAAGGCGTAGAACCTATCGAATTTGATAATGTCCCCACTGAAGGTTTTGTATTAAATAAAAAGGCGGGCGGTTACAGTACTGGGTGGAATCATAGACAAACTTATTGCCGTATATATGATCCTCGTGGATGGGAATTTGAAATAACCATTCCAAATTTATTATATATTCTTCAAGAATGTAGTTCATATAAAGGTAAGGGATTGGAAGGTGAATTTGTTTATTCATGGGAAGAAAAAAACCTGGTATTATTACCTGTTTCGTCACCCGATTATAAGGAATGTCAATTTTTTACAAATTTACAATCACAAAAAATTTATAAAAAGGATTTAGTAGAAGGATGTACATATCTTACATCAAAAATGGAAAAATTGATTTATCTTGGCTATCATAAAGTTTGTGAACAGGCACGTTATTTGCAAACTGAAATCGAAAAACAAGCATATGGTGATAATTCAAATTTTAGCTTTAAAAAAATTCATATATTCTTAAATGAAAGATATAATGAATATGTGTTTTTAACGTCATTAAATACAATAAAATCTAAAGTATCTGACGAAATATCTCCGAAATTTGCGGATTATATTGATGATTTACAAAAAAGTGAATATTATAGTGAACCAGATCGTTTGGAAATTATACCTTTTGATGATGACAGTCCATTTAACTCATATTATGATAAAATCTATAAATTTGGGAAAATTGAAGATGCTAAAGATCTGGTTAATTCAAAAAGAATGATTTCAATATCAAAAAATGAAGAAAATAAATGGGACATATCTATTCAAGACACACCGTTTTATACATATATGTCAAAATTAATAACTGAAAAAACACTAACTAAAGAAGAAATAAAAAACAGATATGGATATTTGTGTAGGGTTTATAAAAATGGTTTTAAAAAACTAATAAAATAATATGGCAACAGAAAGAGATCAATTAATTAACCAACTTTTAAAAAAAGTTGAAGAAAAAAAAGCGGAAGTGGAAAAAATAAAAAATCCCGTCTTTAAAACAAATTTATCGGTAATAAATCCATTATTTGGCGATGGAACCACTAGAATTAATTTAAATGTGGCTTCGGAAGAAGTCTTATTTTCTTTATTATATTCATTTGATTTTATAATTGAGAAAAATAAGACAATCATGTCGGATCATGGCATTAACGGATTAAGTGAATGGCACGGATTTAAATGGGATGAATGGAGTAATGATATTGTTTTAAAAATAAAACAAAAAAATTCACAAAAACAAATCAAGGAATTGAGGGAAATGGAAGACAAGTTAAATAGCCTTATGTCAGAAGATCAAAAAAGAGATATTGAACTTGAGGCATTAAAAAACACTTTAGGCTTGTAATTTTTTTAAAATCCATTTATATTTAACAATAAAAATATAAATGGATTTTTTTTATTAAATTGGATTTTGTGGAGTTCCCAAATACATTGTGACTCTTTCACCTTCTTTAAAGTCCAATGCTGTTCCTCCTGGAAATTCCAAAACATAATCGCCAAATCCAGTGTATCTTGGTAATGTCATTTGATGTCTGTCAGGTGCAGGACAATTATGATGAATACGACTAATTCTATTATTTAATACAAAAACTATATCAAGATTTATCAAACATCCTTTCATCCAAAAGGAATGATGTCCCTTCCCCATTTTAAATATCATACATCCATCTAATGACGTTCTACCCATCATACCCCTTTGCAGTTCATTTGGCGTGGACATTAATTCTCCGTTGAAATTTTTAGTACCTATTATCACATTCATATATATAATTATTTGGTAATTATAAAAAAAAGGCGTATATTTGATAAAAATAAAAATATGATTACTCTGTTCGGTGGATTAATAGAAATAGAAAGCGAAGAAAAATTATTTGATTTAATAAATAACGTAGATCAGGAACTTTCTATTAAAATTGTGGAATCCGCAATTAAATATTGTCAAGATAACGGAATGTTTTCGTTGGAAGAATCGTTTATTGTTTTTATAATGTTAAATAAATTAAAAAATCAAAATGGATGAGAAAATATTTAAACACCTAGGAGGTGAAGGGGCAATGATATCTGCAAGCAAAAGTGGATATAGAAAGAAACACCCAAAAAATTTAGTGGTTTTTAATTCAAATGTTTGTATTGGATTAAAAAAAGTTTGGTGGGGTGATTTGGATATTACGCTATCAAAAAATAAACTAATTTCGTTATCTAAAGAATTAAATGATGTTATTTTTGTTCTTAGTGAAATGGATGGTAGATTTGATAATGAAGATGAACCAAAAATTGAACGATATGTTATAAAAATATTACCTGATGGAACATTTAAACTAGGTGAATTTATAGAAAATTATTATGATACTAAAAGAATTAAAAGACTGGATTGACACATTACCAGAAGAATTTATGGAATTTAATGTAGTAAATGGTGAAGAGGGTAAATTAGATGATCAACATTTTTATCGATTAGATAAACCTGTTGTGTCTTTGTTAGTTGATAAAGAATCAAAAGAATTTATTTTGTTAAGTGATAAAAATGAGCCTTTTACTGATGATGAAATAAATGAAATTAATAAAGAAAATAATGTATGGAAAGATTAAGAGCACCGATCAAAATGTTCGGGGGTAAAGGAACCATGTTCAATGATATAATAAAATATTTACCACCTGTAAATGATTACAACACATATATTGAACCGTTTTCTGGAAGTTATAGTATCGGTCTAAAATTAGAAACACCTCCGCCAATAGAAATTTATAATGATTTAGATAAAAACGTTTATTCATTATATAAAGTATTATCCGATCCGGAATTATTTCAACAATTCAAAGAAAAATGTGATTTAGTTTTATACAATGAAGGTTTAAGAAAGGAATTTAAAGACCTTTTAAAGACCGATAATTTGTCAATGGTTGATAGATCGTTTTATTTCTTTTATGTCAACAGAACGTCCCATAATGGGGTTGGTGGGTTTTCTAAGAATACTTACATAAGAAGAAATATGAGCAAATCAATTTCAGATTTTCTATCAAGTATTGACAGACTTCCAGAGTTGCATAATCGACTTTCAAAAGTTATTGTTTCAAATACTGACGGAATTGAACTTATTAAGAAATATAACGATCCAAAGGTTATGATTTATTGTGATCCTCCGTACCACTGGAGTACCAGAACAAGCACAAGGTATAATGTGGATATGAATGATGAAGATCAAGAAAAATTCTTGGACGCCGTTATTGAAAGCAAGGCAAAAATATTAATAAGCGGATATGATTGTGAAAAATATAATAGATTAACTGAAAATGGATTTGAAAAGATCCAATTTGAAGTAAAAACTATTTCAGGCAATTTTACACCGAAAACAAAAATTGAATCGCTTTGGCGGAACTACAAATAAAATTATGAATAAAGTAATTAAAGATGAACAAGAATTTCAAGATTTTTGTACTGATATTAGAAATCGTCAATATGAAGTGAATTCCATTAAAGTCAATATTAGTGAAATTATTGACGAAAATATTTTAAGATATTCGCCAACATCATCATTTAGATATGACTTGGGATGAATTTCAAAACTTACCCAAACCCTCAAAAATATGTGAAAAACATTTTGAAGAAAATTGTGTGAAATGTAAAAAAATAAATGTTTTATATACAGTTGGATCTAAATACAGTTACGAACTTAAATATATCTAATTATGATGGCTTATAAGTTATGTAGAATAAAGAAAAATGGGGAAATTACCCCGTTGTTCATAAACAAAAAAAAGGTTTTACCTTTTAATGTTTGGTTAGAGTCCGAATGTCACCCCACTAAGGGGTTTAAAGTTAGACCGTATTGGCACTGTACATCAGAGCCGACAGCACCGCATTTATCTTCAAAGGGGAGAATTTGGGTTAAGGTTGAAATTGAAGATTATATTGATTTTAAACGGCCCGAAAATCAAGGAGGATTATGGTTTTTGGCTAAAAAAATAAAATTGTTGGAAAAATATGAAAACGGACAAGGTTGATGTGATTATAAATGTATATGGTAAACCATGGCAAACACTGTGTACTTTAAAATCTTTAATGAAACATAGTGGTAATCATATTGATAAGATATATTTTATAGAAGAAAGAGAACAACCCTATAAATCCAATGTTAATGATATACTTAAATATTTCGATAATATAATTCATTTTATTCCGGAAAAATACCAATTTTTACCGAAAGTGAAAACTGGGGGTGATTTAAGTATTAAAGAAAATAGATATAATTTTCGTTATCAATATGGAATAGAAAATTCAGATAAAAAATACGTTTTTATAACACATAATGATGTGTTGTATAGTGGGGATATTATTGGTGATCTACTTAATGAAATTGAAGATTGTGTAGGTATTGGTTCTATAGGTCAATGTTGGAATTGTCCATGTTATATGGCCAAAGAATGCAATGGAGAAAAATTCAACACATATAACCCGACATATGAACATATATTAGAATTATGTGAAATGTATAATCCACCAAGAAAATATCAATTTTTAGATTTTTTGGACGATGAAACACCTATGCCTCTTCCTGAATGTAGATTAAATGAATACTCGTGTCTAATTAATAGAGAAATCGTGGTGGATAAATGTTTTCCGAACGGGAAAGTTCATTTTTTCGGAGATTATACTGGAATAGATTTATCTTCTCGGTGGTTTCGAGATTTAATTTTAGAAGGATATAAGTTTAAAAATTATAATATCGGTAAAAGTATTCATCACGCTTTCTATTCTAATAATAAAGAAGGTGTTCAAGTCCAAATAAGCATTCAAAGTTATATTAAATCTGAAATTTTTGCAAAAGAATATTTCTATAACTATCTAAATTTTAATTAATAATATTCTAAAATATATTACTGTTTTTTTTTGGTAATTATAAATATTTGTTTTATCTTTGTATCAAAATTAAAAGAAAATTATATGAAAACAAAAACTTCAATTTTATTGATAACTAAGGCGTTTTTTATATTGATTGTTATCAACTGTTTATTTTCTTGTACTAAAATAAATGGTGATACGTCTTATTCGACTGAAATAATTGATGGATGTGAATATCTTAAACGATACGAAGGTTACAATCAAGGGTATAGTTTTACTCACAAAGGAAACTGTAAAAATCCAATACATTATAATATTATTCACGATACAATTTACGTTCCAATATATAAATAAATAAATAAAATTTAAAATCAAACATTAATTATGAATAAAATTGCATTAAGCTATGATGATATAAATTTAATTCCGTCATTTAGTGAAGTTAGAACTCGAAAAAAAATATCGTTACGAACAAAATTATCAACTAATTTTGAATTAGACATACCACTAGTTGCGTCACCAATGGACACAGTATGTGAAAAGAATATGGCATATAGACTATGGTTAATGGGTGGTGTTGGATGTATTCATAGATTTATGTCGATTGAAGAACAATGTAAAGAAGTTGAAAGATTACGTTATAGTATGATGATAACATCATCAAGATTATTTGATGAAAAAACAACGCCTATAATGGCTGCGGTTGGTTCTAATGGAGATTATTTGGAGCGTGCAATCGGACTTATTAAAAACGGAGTAAATGTTTTAATTATTGATGTCGCTCATGGTCATCATATTAATGTAAAAGACGCTATAAATGAAATAAAACAAAAGTATCCAAATGTTGATATAATTGCCGGAAATATCGCGACGCCACAAGCCGCGATTGATTTACAAAATTGGGGGGCAGACGGACTTAGAGCCGGTATCGGAGGCGGGTCTTTGTGTACGACTAGAATTAAAACAGGATTTGGTGTTCCTAATGTTACTAGCTTAGAAGAAATTGTAAAAGTTGCAAAAGTACCTGTTATGGCAGATGGTGGTATTAGGACAAGTGGTGACATAGCAAAAGCATTGGCTCTTGGGGCATCAACAGTTATGTTAGGATCATTACTTGCAGGTACTGAAGAATCACCAGGTAAAATCATTGAAATGTCTACGGGATTATTTAAAAGATATCGTGGGTCGGCTTCACTAGAAACTAAAACAATACACGGACAAGAAGAAAGAAATGTTGAGGGTGAATCGACAGTAATACCATTTAAAGGTGGAACTAAATTTATTGTTGATGGTTTAATAGATGGTGTTAGATCTGCATTGTCATATGGAGGGGCAAATAATCTTGAAGAATTTCATCCTGATTATGTTCAAGTAACTAATTCAGGTATTATAGAAGCAAGGCCACACCTTTTAAAATAACATATGTATGGAAAAGATATTCGAACAAAGATATAGTTATGCTGCCATACTTCCTTTGATGAATTATAGTAAAATATCTGATAAACCTTTGGGAGGAAGTAATTTTGTCAATGAAAAAGAATTATCGTTATTTTTATATGATAAAAGTGATTTAGATGACTTTTCAGATTCCAGTCCATATCTCTTTCAAAATGTTAATTCATTTACATTAAATTTAAAGTGTATAGATTTTGGTGGATCTTGGAGAAAAAGAAAAAATAATAAAGTTCAATATTTTTATCATAAGGATGGCGCCGAACCATATAAATTGAAATTATTTTGTAGGAATAAGAATAAAAGTGTATTTTATACAACTAAAGATAGACATATAAAAAAATATTATTCAGATCCATTTGCTAAGATTGAAATCAACACCTTTAGTCGTTCCATATATAAGGATGAAAATAAAGTAGTAATAAAAAAAATTAGGGTAATAAAGAGAAGAAACGTTAATTGGATATTTTTCAAAAAGATGACCCACATTGAAACCATATCTTTCAATTTGAAAACAGGTAATTTTATTTTAATAGATGAAGGAAAAAATGGGTACAAAACATTTAGGACTAATAGTTTCATACGATTAGACAGTTTTTTTGAATTAGGATTATTAAAAACTATTAATTGTGAAGACGATTTTATTTCAAACGATATAAAAAACATTTATGATAATGATCGATTTTTAGACGCCATTAATAAATCATTATTTGTCAATCCAGTTAATAAATTGACAAAAGAGAATATAATTGATACTATTTTAAATGATTTTGTCATTAAACGTAAAATAAAAACACCAAACGTTTACAAACATTTATTGATGAATTTTTATCCAACAAATAAATTTTTAAAAAAGAATAATAATAAATTAGTTCAAAGCGTTTTGGATATGTTTAATATTAAAACAAAACAAAATATAAAGATTTTACATGAACATCCAGAAGTAAAAATAACCACATTAGCCCACATATGTTATTTATTTGGAAACGATTTTTATAATTATATAAATAAAGTGCCGGTAAAAGTTTTCTTTGACGGCATAGTAGATTTTAAGGGTAATTTAGATGAGCGTTATAAACTATACGGTTTTACAACTAAAAAAGAAAAAGATAATCTTTTAAAAGTTATTATTGATTCAAGTACGTCTAATGTCAATAATTTAGATACAATGTTAATGGATCATTTTGTTATGATGGAAGTAATTAAAAATTATTATCCCGAAACGATGTTTACGCCAAAAACTTTAAAAGATTTTAATAAACAGCATTTAGAATTTACAAATATTATTAATAAAATAAAAAAGGGGTTCACAACTGAGTATCAATTTGATGAAAAATTATTAACTGATATTGAAAGTGAAATCGTAGTATTAAAAGATAACTATAGTTTAATAACTATAAAACCTTTTATATTAAAAAGAGACGAAGATTATAATGAAGAAGGGTTGTTTATGCATCATTGTGTATCCACCTATCTTTCAAAAGATAAGTCAGTCATTATTTCTTTACGAACTGTCGATGAACAAGATAGGGTGACTTGTGAATTTAATATACAAACGGGCAAGATATTACAAAAAAGACATTTTTGTAATAGGACACCACCCGATTATTTTACTGATGCCATTGATATAATTGAATCAAAGGTTTTAAAATATGCTAGATGGGGTTTATTAAATTGGAAAGAAAAGAAAATAGTCCCTATTAAAATTAATGGAATTGAAGTCGAAGTTGAAGATCATAAACCCAAAACATTTCAGGATGTTTTGTGGGATGAATTTTTTTAAACTACAAAAATTCAATAAATCCATCTATATTTATGTAGATGGATTTATTGTTTGAATATAATCAGGAAAAGAAGAACAGTAAGATTTTTAACAGTACTGCTTGTTTAAAAGTATTAGAAGACAAAAATAAAATAACCTATATCGGGGAATTTTATTTTGAATTTAATAATAATGTTAAGTTAAAAGTTAATCATAAGTTGGAACTTGATGTTGTTACAAGCGATTTTATTATTACAATAGTTCATACAACAAACGGTAATATTGTTGAAAAAACAAAAAAGAATAATTTTAAAACACTGGAAACTTTACTTGAATATGGATTGATACGTGGTGAAAGAATTGAGTCGTACTGGGGGCCTCAATATAAAAATGCCACTAATATAATTTCAACAATTTTCTATAATAAGGTTAAAGATAAATTTAATAACAATTATTATAATAATTCATTATTCAAAAACAAGTCGACACATTGTCTTATGTATAGATTAATTGTTAATTATTTTTTGGATAAACGAAATATAAAATCACATGACGGAATTTATTTTACAATTCAAAACGATTTTCCATCAAAAAAATGGTTAAATAAAAACGATAACAATTTTCTTCCCGCATTATTGGACTCCTATGGAATTAAATCAAAATATCTTATCAAAGAAATTAATATAAATAATAATACGAATTTTGATTTAAAAGTTTTAAAATACGTTTGTAATTTATTTGGTAGTAATTATCTGGACTATATTAAAAATTTTGATTGGAAAGAATGTACAAAGAATAGTTTTACTTGTACTAAAAAACATGTTATTACTACTGAATATGAAAAGAAAGCCTTAGTTAAAGTTATCAATGAATTTTCCCAAAAAGACAATACAGATAAAACTATAATTCAATTAATTTATAAATTCTTATCCAATAAAGATGATGTTTTGAAAATGGATTTGAATATAAATTTTAAGTTTAATAATATCGATTCTTTTTATAAAATTCATGACAATATAAATGGAATTTTAAAGCATAAAAAACGTGGATATAGAGTTAGGTATGTTTTTCAATCGGAATTCGTTAAAACAATAGAAGATCCCATTATTATAGACAATTTAACTTATATTCCTAAAATATTATTAACTGAAGAAGATTTTATTATTGAGGGTCATCAAATGAGAAATTGTATGGGTTCTCAATTTTTACAAGGAATAATTTTTATTTACATTTCACTTAAATCAATTCACGGCACGATTAATTTACAATTTAAAAATGGTAGATTAATTCAAGAACGTTCTAAAGCAAATAGTAATGTACCCGAAACATATAGGGGGGCAATTAATATATTGACGGATAGAATGTTGAAAAATAAAGATATTATATGGGTAAAAGAAAATTTTGATATCATCTAACCTAATTTAATGATATTTATATTTATAATTATATTCGGTATATGAAAAAAGAATTAATAGAAGAAATAAAACGAATTCAAGAAATTACTTATAAAGAGCAATTCACTTTAAATGAGGGGTTTCTAGATAAACTGTTAAATAAAACCAAAGATGTCTTAGGTTTACAAAAAAAAGACGTTAGTAGTAAAGCGGATTACGTTGATAGTAATGTACAAGATTTTTTTAACACATTAGAAAAGGCATCTGAAACAGGATTGCAACCTCAACAAACTGGTGGCATGACTTATCAAAAGGAAGTTGAAGCGTTACAAATTGCTTTGTTATTGTTGGGATACGATTTACCCAGATTTGGAGTAGATGGACTTTATGGACCTGAGACTACAACGGCAGTTAGTAATTTTAACAAAACAATAACAGAAAGCGTTGATAATTTAAGATCAACATTATCGTCGTTAGGATATAATGAAAAAGGATCTGAATTAACCAGCGGAGGACAGGTTAGTGATCAAATAACCAATATAGTTGATAAAGTTTTGAATGATTTCAAACAAGTAGACCCAAAAACAAAAATTGTTGTTACGGCCGGAAATGATATGTTTCATAAAAGAAGGGGGGGAAAAAGTGGTCATATTAAGGGTAACGCTATAGATATAACTTTGAAACCTTATTCAAGTAGTGCAGGTAATAATTTAAAAAAAATATTGGATAAATATAAATCAAGTGACTCAAAATTTAATTATATTGATGAATACGCCAACCCAAGTAGAGGGGCGACTGGGGGTCATTTTCATTTAGAATATGGAGGATCTTTTGTTGGTGGTCAGGTTGGCGGCCAAATAGAAGGAGGAATAGCTACATCTGAAACCATTAGTAAAATAATAGAACAATTAAAACATAAAAATATTACATCTGAAGATATTAAACAGTATGTTGATCCTGTTTTAACAGGAGGTGGGGGTAATTTTACTGATTTAGATTTAAGTACTAATGAAGGATTTTCAAAATACGCCCAAATTTGCACCACATTTATTTCTAAATACCCAAATCCACTTAACATAAATGGAGAAATGATGGCTTCTTCAGCACAAAAGGCGTTCAATCGTTATGGCAATTATGTTCCCCCCGAATTGGCATTGAGTCAACTAATTCTTGAAGGTGGTATTAATAATAAAGATATGAATAGTAGACCTATTAGAACAAAAAACCCGTTTAATGTCGGAAACGTTGATAATGGAGATAATGTATATCGTGGTAATGTTCAGGATGGTATTGACGCATATTACAATTTAATAGCTAAAAATTATCTGGGAAAAGGAAAAACTGCATCAGATTTGATTAATAATTTTGTTAATTTAAAAGGTGAAAGATACGCGTCTGCGACTGATTATGAAAATAAATTAGCGTCTATCACACAAAAAGTTAATAACTTATCACAAAGTTTAATGGCATAATATTTATAAATAAAATAATCGAAATGAAAATAAAAAAAGAAGAACTTTTAAAAATTGTTAAAGAACAATTAGACATGGGTGAAATGGCCGCACCTGCACATCCAGTGTCAAGAACATTATATTATCAAGATAAACCAGTGGGACATAGGTTAAAGGCGGGTGGAAAGGAAGATGTTTCACAAAAAGGTAAACGACTTCCTGCCTATATCGTTATATATACTTGTGGGGATGAAGTTAGAAACTTTATTGAAACACATCAAGATTTAATTGAACATATAAAGAAAACATATATAGAAGATCCTGAAAGAAAGTTTAGTGATACATATATGCAAAATCCGGACATAATTTTCACCAATGAAAAGACATGTCCCGCGGCTAGGCCGTATCAACAACAAAAGCATTATTTTGATGCACAAGGTAATGAAATAGACCCAAATATACCAGTAATTCCTTATGAAAAATCGGGAAAACATTATAGTTTAAAAGAATCAATCAATAGAATTCTTAAATCAGTTCTTTTTGGTACAAAAGACACTAAATCAGGGCAAATTCTTGATCCTGGTTTAATGAATGATCCTGAATTAAATGAGCATTTAACCGATTGCAGTATTCCGTCTTTTAAAGTTAGACAACGATCATATGAAGATAGACATGACGTTAAAAACACTAATCAAAGAATTCACTATGGTAGTGATGCTTTTGTTTTATATGAATCAGCAAACGACTTTTTAGGAGATGTTTTAAACAGAACCGTTGGACTTGAAAGTGAGGTAGAAAGACGAGAAACTCACTTAGCAAGACTACGAAATAAAATATATAGTCATTGGAATAAAACCAAGAAAAACGAAAAAAAATATGAAGGTCTTACTGATAGATATTATCTTGAAAAACGTGGTTATACTGAAAAAAATTATGATGTAAACATTTATGCTAAATTCGACTTACTTGGAACTTTAGATGTGGGATCATTTACATGGAGATTACAATTAGATATATTTTATGGTAAAAAAATAACTGTAGAGGATATGCTTGCCAGTAGAAATGTTAAGTTATTTAAAAGTATAGCTGAGGTTAAAATATCCGATTTAGGTGAAGATGTAAGTTTCCCTAATTTATCACCAGAAGATGAAGTTGAACCTTATGATAATGTAATGGGGAATCCCATAGTTTTAAACGGACTGAAAGAGGCTATTAATGAATTCAAACAAAAAATTATGGAAATATCTACAGACGACGCATTAGAAATGGCAAATTATTTCCAATATGAAATTGGCGAAGAAGTTCCAGAAGAAATGGCCGAGTCTTTTAATAAAATTATAAAGACTGTTATAAAAGAATCAGGTATGAAAAAAACTATAAGAATTAAAGAGTCTGATTTCATTAGACTTATCGCCGAGAATGTCGTTAAAGGTCTTACTGAACAAGAAAAATTTGACGATTTCATTACAAAAGCCAAACAAAATAATGATGATATGGCAAAAGATGCTGAAAATGATATCGAAAATGATCAAGAAACCCCTGAAGAAGGTGGTGAAAAAATATTTTTAAAGATAGGTAAAGATGAAGAAGGTAATTTTTATATAATAAAAGATGCGGATACTGATAACGCAAAGATTATAGCAAAAACTAAATAAATTTTTCATTTTATTGTTTTTTTTTGAAACCTCCGGATTTTTTCTGGAGGTTTTGTTTTATTGAAAAAAAATTATTATATTTGTATAATATGGAAAAATATAAGATATATGTAGATATGGATGGGGTTCTTGTTGACTTTATCAAAGGTTATTTTGAATTAACGGGTATTGATATATCAGGTTCGTTCAGGGATGATACAGATTTTTGGGATCCAATAGATAAATCAGGATACAAGTTTTGGATTAGTTTAGAATGGAAAAAGGATGGGAAAAAACTATGGAGTTATATTAAAAAATATAAACCAATAATACTATCAGCACCTTCAATGAAAATAGAATCTAGAATCGGTAAAATGGATTGGGTAAAAAAAGAATTACCTGGTAATAGATTGATATTAAGGTCTGCTAAAAATAAAAAAGAGTTCGCTGACGAGAAATCTATTTTGATTGATGATAGGCCTGAAAATGTTCAAAGTTGGATTGAATCAGGTGGTATTGGTATATTACATAATAATACTAATAGTACAATTAAAGAACTTAAAAAATTAGGTTTGTAATATGTTACGATTTCTAAAAATTCAAAAATTGTTTTTCTTTTTCCTACAAACTATACATTGAGTTTTTTGTTGCTTATTTATCATAAAATGATTAACAATATCAAAGTAATCACCAATATAACTATTAAATTCATCAAATGACCATTCTCTTACATTTATCTTTAATTGTATAGTCTTTCTGTCTATTTCTCAATGTTTTTGATTCCATACTGGTTTTTGCACCCATCATTGCGAAATAGTTAATATCTGTCGGATTATCTGAATACATTTTATTTAATTTTTTAGGCAAATCTTTTAGCCAAGTATATCCATAGATTTTATATTTCTCCATTAAATCAAAATATCTTTCGAAAATTAGTTCTGTTGTCCATTTTGGACTATGATATCCAACAATAC
>Ga0209099_1001040_pt1 | contig 30144 bp, 21 predicted proteins | sample AD_JPNHW2_MetaG_FD_184430 | JGI IMG/M metagenome (GOLD analysis project Ga0209099, IMG submission 184430) | Active sludge microbial communities of municipal wastewater-treating anaerobic digesters from Japan - AD_JPNHW2_MetaG (SPAdes) (version 2) | ecosystem: Engineered > Bioreactor > Anaerobic... | reverse complement strand
AAAACGATGAAAAGGATGCCGCGTAACCCCATTAAGGTTACACCTTAATGGGGTTACGCCTCAAAGGCATGACTTTTACACAAGATTTTGGACTTGACTAATGCATCGCATAAAATCTCCCTCCTTGCCTAAAGGAATGTGATGATTTTATGCTCGAATTGCAAGCCGTTTTCACAAACTCTCTCCGGCCTGTGAATACCGGCGGTTGGAAGCTCCAGCTTCCAAAACAAGGCAAGATGACGCTGCGGAAGTCTATAACGGAGCCTTGTGTACAACAGCGCTCCCAAGCGGAACTTGGAAGTGAGGAGGAACCCCCGTCTCACTTCATTCCCCCTGGTCGAACAAATCAAGCTCGATGAGTTGCGGGACAGCACCGTACTTGCCCAGCAGATAGTTTTTTTCAAAGGCTTCATCCTTGCGGATCTTTTCTCCGTCTTCTTTAAATTCGTACAGAGAAAACAGCTCGGATTCTCCGAATTTGTTTTTATTGGTGAACCAGATCTGATCTCGGCGGAACAAAGATTCGGAGAGGAGCCGTGAATTCTGGGTAACAAATAACAGCTGGGCGTTATTACGATTGTATCGCAGTGAATGCAACAATTTCACCAGCAGCGATAAAAGTTGCGGATGCAGGCGTGAATCCATTTCATCGATCACCAGAGTCTTGCCCTTTTCCAGAGTATCGATGATGGGGCCTGCCAGAGCGAACAATTGCTGCGTTCCGTGCGACTCTTCGCGCTCCAGATCGAACAGCACTTCGCCGGCGGGCTTGTTTCTGTCATTATATTTGGTATGCCGGGTTCTGATTTCGATCTTTTCGAATGTCAACTCTGTCTTGGGAAGATAGCGGTTCAGGGATTCCTTCACAATAGCCGGGACATGCTCCTGGTCGATGGGTGTTTTCGTGATGGATAAATCCGAAATACCAAAATCGCCCATCTTGAGCAATTGCAGGATTCGCTCCTTGAAAGCAGGATCATCGGCAAGACGTCTCCTGGTATACAATTTGTATTCATTTTGCAATCCGGATAAAACATTAAAACCGCGATGCAGCCAGCGGGTGATGTCCATGGCAATCTGGACATTGAACTGGCTCGCTACGGATAAAAATAGTGAGTTACTTCTGGTCAATTTGACAAGATCCCGGCCCGGCCCAAACTTGTTGCCCAGCGAAATCTCCTGGTGGTCTCTGGTGAAGAGCATGGCCTCTTTGCTGGAGGGGCGGCTGCGAAGATAAAGCCATTCCGCAAGCACCTCACCTGGTGTTACCTGAAAGCCGTAGCGGCAGACCCGGTCGTCGATAATAAAGCGCATCTCGAAGAAGGCTGGCTCATTCTCTGCTTTTGTACTGAGCTTGAATATCTCGACGGGAATCTTTTCGGATGCCGGAAGGTTTTTGGCGGAATTGAGGACGAATTGGCAAAAGAACTCCATCGCCCGGATCAGGTTGGATTTACCGCTGGCGTTGGCGCCATAGATGACGGCAGATTTCAAAAGCTCCAGAGTGCCATACCGGGCTGTGTTTTCCTGTTGATATTCCGTAATCGGAGCGGCCACCATGCTTAGCTCAGCCTCATTTCTAAAGCTGGCAAAATTCCTGACTTTAAAATCAATCAGCATAAGCAGCCTCATGATATTATTATAGCATATAATGAGAAATAGTCACAATATAGTCTATAATAATGAAATAAATTACAAAATGCAAGCATATCTTGAATAAATTATTGTGGTTGGCTATGAACTGTTCTTCATCTAAAAAGGGGGGGATTAGATTCGCGGGATTTGCCTGGTTCTGGATTCTTTTGCCAATTGCAGATTTATCTGGGTGTTCTCATTCTTATTGCAAGGTAGGTCGATCGGCCGGAGTAGCCTCAGCTGGCTGGAAATTACCTGTCCAAATTCTGACTAAGAATGCGGATCGTTCAATGGGGCAAGAGGCCCCTGTTAATGGTTCCGTCTGGGGATAGAATCCCCGGACGACCAAGGGCGTTCTTGGGCATGAGGTGCTCATTTTGATCGCCATTTCACTGACTCGTTCAAAAGGAACAATATAGTAAAAATGGATGAAATTTGGGTAAGTCAATGAGGAGGGAGATTCGCCAAACAAGTTTTCAGCTGGTGTTTCACTGGTTTCAATAACTGTCCGAATCTTTAATGAAACACTGTCCGAAAGTTTAGTGAAACGCTGTCCGAATCTTTAATGAAATGGTGTCCGAAAATTTATAAATTTACCAGCCAGCCGGATTTTTCCATGGCTTTGAGCGGGAAATGATTCAGCCAGGCAACCTACTCGTGCAGACTTGATTCTTCCTGGAGACGCGCTTTGGTCTCCTGGTAGTTGGATTCCAGTTTGGTCCAAAATGAGGCCGGAATTCCAAGTACGCGTTCCGATTGTAACGCGGTTTCTACGGTGATGGCGGCTTTGCCGGTTATAATTTCATTGATGGCTTTTTTCGGCCGGCCGCAGCGTTCTGCCAGTTTTGCCTGGGACATGTTCAAGCTTTCCAGCGTCTCCCGCAGAGTCTCCCCAGGGGCAACCGCATAATCCGGCTTGAATTCGATTATCTGTTTTCGTTTAACCATGGGTGTCCTCCACCCCTGTTATCATCACTTTTTGCCTTTGGCTCCAATCCATGTCGCCATCTTTATTTTGCGGGATTTCATCATAATCAGGCGCAATCAACAGACGGTAAGGATGTTTCAGGTCCAAAGATATCTTGCTCCTACGACTTGCATTCGGATATAAAGTCCCCGTGTGATATCAGCGAAGTAGTAAAAAGACCGCTTCAAGCTATAGCAATGAAATCAATCGCTCAGAAACCACGTTCCATGCCGTTTCGATCAAAAAAGGTATGTCAACCCTTAATAATCCCTTGATGTCACCGCTAAAATCCGGATCATGCAACTTTTGCTCCAGATTCGCAATGAACGCCTTTTGAGATATCCGGTGACCCTCATGGGCCATCAAGATATTAAAAGTTTCAATAATCAATCGCTCATCGAGCTGCCTGTTAACCATGCAATACCAGAGATCGAACAAATCCCTGCCTTTATTTCTCTGATAAAGAGCGCGGAGTTTTGAACCTAAAAGCTCTTCCAAGGAATAGGTGGTCAAATGGCAGGCTCTGCTGAACCAACGAGAGCTGACATTGAACGGCGCCTCCTGGAGTCCATGCACGATGATATGTTCCCGGCAGTTGATTTCAATTTTGAGCCTGATCGGAACGATGGGCGGAATTTCAGAGTCGCAGCGGAATATCAATACATTGTTGCGATTTTTTTGCAAAATCCGAGGTGTACCCAAAAAAGCAAGCTGTTCTCGGATACAATCCAATATCTCCCCAATGGGCTGTGGCTGTATTTGAACGAGATCAATATCTTCAGAATAGCGAGGTGAAGGAGACATGTAGAGTTTGTGGATGGCCGTTCCCCCGCGAAATGAACAGGTTGTCTGGATGAGCGGATGGGAATAAAGCTCCACCAGGGCACGACAAATAATCAAATCTTGCTCTACTTGTTCATTGCTGTTCCACGGCGCGTATTTTCTCCATGCGATTATGTCAGCGCGGGGAATCATATTTCGGCCTCTATGACGCGATTTTGAATAATCTTCCAGCGATTTGCGGATGAAAAGCCCCGCTTTTCTTTGCCGGGATCCAGGGGGAAACGATAATGAATGCGGGCAGATAATTGATCGAATAGGGCATCTGCTGCTTCAGTTTTATTAAAGACAAATTCCAAAATATAACCCAGCCGCTGCCAGGGCGCCATGGCAGATTTTTCTGAAGCCAGGGAGACAAGGTTATACTTGTCCAACGTATCAGCCAATTCCTGCAGGACAGATAGACAGCGGACAATTCCGCCGGTACGCTCCAGATAGTAAACCAGATCATAGGCCGTCAACTCGGGGCCAGAAACCTTTATGCTGCCGGTGTCCGTCTTTTTTTGTACAATGCCGTTTACAGGGAGTTTATTTTTGACGAGGAAATTCAGGTGCACGCCTTTTTTACTCAAGCGCCTTTTCGGAGGCTTTTGAATGACGATATAAAATTCCTGGGGTTGCTGATGAGCAGCGCCATGCATGGCTGCAGCACTTAGCACTCCGACATAATAAGGCCTTTGTAAAAATGACATATAGTCATCGATAAAAAGCAGCGGCGGCAATATGCCTTTGGCAGAATATTCCGGCGGCACAACAAGGTAAAATTCTCGTTGAAGAGCGATCAGGCGGCCTTTACGAATCTGCCGGTGCAACGATTTCTTCACAGCCAAATCGGTGCAGTCAAATGCTCGCGCCAGCTCAGACCAGGAAAAGCTATATTTGCCTGAGGATTGGAGGCGGCTCATATACTCTGCCAGATAATTATAAGTTTTTGGCGACATGGACGCTCTCTGTAAGTTTTTGTATGCTGAAAATACTACTTTATGGCAATTAATGCAAACAAAAACTTGAGAAAACCAATAAAATGATCGGCCAGAGAATGCTTATACTGGCCGGAGGCATCCCTTCAGGCCTCAGTCCTAAAAATCACATCGATTAACTGGACGAGATGCCCCGTCTGGGGAAAGGGGCAATGGATGATCGTAGGCTGTCAACTCATCAAAGGAACTCATGGGTGCTGTTTCCCGAAGTTTTCCGGTTTTATTGTTTTTTATCTCATCAGCGCCGTGGTCTCTGAGTGAGTCAGCTACAGACACGACTTCTTCCAATAAAATTTCGAAAACGGAATAGACCTCATTCTTATGCGACATATAACCTCTCAATCATTTTCAACAAACTATTACATTTAATTGCTGATGGAATTGATGTTGCCTTTATCTTCTTAACAAATATTAGCTGATAGAATTAAGTGTTTTGGCATGCGGCACCTTGATCTTTCAAAAAATGGTTCGTACCGGCAAGGCGATATCCTCCAATTTTTCAAGTGCTTCAATGTGCAATTCCGGTATAGTTTCAAAAGGGGAATAAGCACCCCATAATTGATGGAATGGATAATGAACATGAAATGGATCAATGGAGCTTAGATCGCGCGCGACCAAAAAACAATAGGGCCTTGCAGGATTGCCGATTTGCTCTGCGATATGCTTTCCTCTTTCGGCGAATTCATGTGATTCTCCGATTGCTGCCGGGCTCAAGTATGGAAAGACAGCTGCCTTTGCTTCCTCATGAGTGGCTTCAATCCAGAAGGAATCGATCGGGGTGGCTCCCCATTCTTTATCACGGTAATCGCAGTTTCGCCAGAGGCAGCGGATAAGCATGTTTTTCCCCCTAATCTTGTTTTCCTCGAGGCAAAGGTCTCCCTTTGAGAGATGTGTCAATATCTCATAGCGTAGCAAATTAACCGGCTGGAATTTACTAAGCACCGATTTATAAGTTGCCAGCGTGTTGGATATTTGCTCCTGGCCGAGTCCCATAAGAGCACCATAAAGAGCTTCTTCATCTCGCTCATAAAGTGCAAATTGCTTGGCCAGTTTCTGTAAATCATCGATAATCTTCTGCGTGGTTTCCACTATACCCTTCCTTCAGATTTGCGCCTGTATAAACTGATCAATCCTAATCGCTGCATTTAAACCGGAAATTAATCCATCACCGCCTTCAGCAGCGCGTCGGCTGCGTCGGCATAGAACTCGATGTTGATGCGGGTAGCCAGCTCATCCGGCAGTTCGAACAGCTGTTTGCGCGAGGAGATCGGCATTAACAGACCGGTCGCTTTCTTGTCCACCGCCAGCTCGGCCAACGCCACCGGATTGGCGATCATCTCCACCGAGCCGCCCAGGTTCAACGCCCCGACGATGATCAGACCACCCTTGATGCTGCGCTCGATGAGACTGCTGCATAACGCGATCAACACCGCCAAACCCAGACCCTGGCCGGAGCGCTCCGTGTCCATGGCGCGCATTTGCACGGAGAATTCATGGCCGCGGGGATCCCGGTCCCCCACCAGCTGCCGCGACCGCGTATAGAGATTCTGCTCGCCAAAGCGGACACTCTCGCGAAAGGCCGGCGGGATCGGCGCGTTTAGTATCTTGACGCCGCTGCCTGGCCCCGAGGTGACTTCAATGCGATAGAGCGCCGGCGCGCTGTCCGGCCCACCCGGCGAAATCGCCCATACCTGCCCGGGCGGCAGGGGATCAGCATCGATGGCTTCGTCGCTGTGCAACTCGGGCGTCGAGACGAACTGCTCGATGCCTTCCACGCCCATGAAATAACTGAAATGGGTATTGCGGAACTCGGTCTTGAGACAGCGCTTCTGCTGCTCCTTGACCCGGCGCCGAGCCTCCAGCGCGACCCGGATGACAGACTCTAAATCCTGATCAGAAATCGGCATCTCCGGATCAGGATGCAGCAGCTTGATCAGTCCACTGATGGATTTGTTGACCGCTTCGATATCGCGGCCGCTCAAGGCGCCGCCCCAGTTGGCTCGCCCCTGCAGCGCCGGCAACCGGCTGATATCCCTCAGCCGGGTCCAGCACTCCGAGAGGTAATCGCTGACCAGACCGAAATGATCGGTCAAGTGTTCGTGCGGATTAAGCTTGGGGAAATCCCAGCCCGGCGCATAAGCATGAAGCCGGTCCATGAAGGCGGTGTCGTCGCGCATCTCTTCGGGCAGGGGCGACAACAGATGGCCGATGCGCTGCTGCTGCTCGACATCGACGTCAAAATTACCGACCATGACCATGCTGCCGGAGGCGCGGATGCTCTCCTTGCCGCGGGAAAATTCGCCCGAGGCCATGTAGCCCTTCATGATGTTGACGCCCTCCTTGGTATCGAAGGAGATGCCCGAGATTTCGTCGAAACAGACCACATCGTAAAGGCAGACCAGTCCGCGCTGGCCGCTGGCATTGTTGACAAACATCTTGGCCACCGTGGCTTTGCCGCCGGAAATGAGATGGGAATAGGGCGAAATCTGCTGATAGATATGGCTTTTGCCCGTGCCGCGCGGTCCCAGTTCGACCAGATTATAATTGCGCTCGACGAACGGGATCATGCGCAAAAAGACCACCCATTTCGCCCTCTCGCTCAACGCCTCCGGCTCCAGGCCGATGGAACGGATGAGCAGGTTTTTCCATTCTTCGGTTGAAAAGGAGCGCCGCGCACGAAAAAGCAGATCCAGCACATCCGATTTGCTCAACTGGATGGCGCGCAGCGAATCGATGGCAAAGGGCCGGCCGTACTGCTCCTGAGCAATGGTGGCGTCATAGGAGAGCGTGACTTCCGCGTAAAAACCGTCGGTGAGCATGCGCTCGTGTTCGTGCACCAGGCGGTCGCTAATGCGCACGTCGCGCAGAGTCAGACTGGGCAGCTCGGCCACATAGCTGTCGGTTTTCGCATCGAGACGGGCGCGCACGATGTCGATCACTTTCACCGAGCCTTTCTCCCGCGCCCACGACTGAAATAATCCCTCCTGTCCGGTGCGCACCGTGCGATCCTTGAGCTGCCGCTCGACGATCTGCAATCCCTCTTCGATCTCATGTTCATTTACCGTGGCGCAATAGCGTCCCAGGAGGAACTCGACCACATAGGTCGGCACCGGGTACTGGCGGCTGTACTTGCGCACCAGATCCTTGCGCACCAGATAACCGTCAAAGGCGGCCGCGGCTTTTTGATCCAATATATCGAGTTCCATGCTACTCTTTTCCTCCAACCGTAGTAATTTGTTTGGCCAGGAGGACCCCGGCCTGGTCGCTGATCACCAGACTCACTACCGTGCCATCCAGACTATCGTCCGGCACCAGCAGTGCGACACTGCCCTGTGGATCAAACTCTTTCGCGGTGGTGATGGATGAAACGGGATCGTTGGGCTTGGTGCGCAAATCGGCCTGAACATCCTGCAGCGGATCGATCTGCACCCGACACCGCATGCCCGTCCATTGCACGCTCCTGATGGCGACGGTTTTAGGCGCGCTGCTGCGGACGCCCTGAATGGTCATCTCCGGAATCAGGCACTCCTGCAGGCTCATTCCGCCATGAGCGTACTCGTGTCCTTTTTCAAAGCAGTGGATGCCCGGCGCATGGGCAAAATGCTCGCTATTATTCCAGTGCCAGGATGCGGTGGGTATCTCCACATGCGCGCTCTCCCTGATGGCCGCACAGCGCGTCCAGCGGCTGGCGACCAGATACTTGGGCAGATCCACTTTGGGAAAACCGCCGGGAACGAGCAGCCAGCCGTGATCGGTAACCAGGCGAATGCGCTCCCAGCCGGCCCGGAGCAACTCCTGGATGCGTCCGGCCAACAATGCAAGCTGTTCCTCGATGTGATGGGCCATGGCGGCGCCGAGATCATGGCCAAGCCGGTCGAATTGTCCCCATTCAGTCCATGCGGAGGAGGCGGCCCCGGGTTCACCGGTCTCGCCATTCTCGAGGAACTGAATCCCATTTTCCGTCAGCGCCTTTTTAAAACGTTCATGATTCAAGGCTTGCCCGGAGGCGGTCAAAACGGGAGTGAACTCTTGCCCTATGCCCTTGCCAATTAAAGCCGCAGCGACGGGCGAAACCGCCGGCTTGGCTGTGGCCGTCACGGTGGGCAAGGCGGACCAACGACTGGTCAATGCGACGGTGCAGTCCCGTCCCTGCAGCAGTTCCTGCAAACGCAGGGCGAGATCAAAACGCAGTCCATCGCAAAACAGCCAGCAGCACTTTTCACTGGTGCCCGCCAATTCTGTAAAGGGGAGCGGATGAGATTGAACCACTTGCTGAAAATGGGCGGTGCATTTTTCCAGCCAGGGCAAATAGAGCGCGCGAATGGCGGCGGCTACCGCTTTCCGGTCTTCACTGCTGGTAACGGCGGTCATCGCCTGCCAGACCGCGCGATCGGCGGATTGTCCGCTTTCCATATAACCCCGAGCCATCTCGTCGGGTGTGGCGCCGCCGATCACCGTAGCCGTCTCCCGGGACAGAATCGCCAGAGGGTGCAAGGCCAGCGCCAGATTCGCTTCACCCAACTGTGCCCAGATCCATGAACGCCGGATGCTGTGTTGCGCCTCCAGTGAGGTGATCTGTTGACGCGTTTGTTCTTCATTCAAGCTGCTCATGGCCAGCAAAGCCTGCCGCAGACTGTTCTCTTCCTGTTCATTTTCATCCGGCCAGGGTTCTTTGTCGAAGAGGAGCTGTCCAGCCGGTTTTGCGCGGCGCAGCTGCGTGTACAGGTTGCTGTACAAGCCGGGGGCTTCCTTGACGCGCTGCCAGACACCGCGCCAGCTCTCCTCGGCCTGCACTCCCAGTTTTTCCGCCGCGGCCAGTGCACCCTCTTTTTCCGGATCAAAACCATAATCGGCTCTGCAGCGCGAACAGAAGGCGGTCCAGCGGGAGGCATCCCAGGTTTCGCGGATTTTCTGCGGCTGATCGAGCCAGGTCAACAGATCGCGTGGCGTATCCAGAACCATGAGTTTGTCGAAATCCTCGGCTTCCAGTTTCTTGCCCATGAGGCGGGAGAGCGGGGTGATGGCCAGGTGTTCCAAGGCGCCCAGCATCGCCTGACGGGTTTGGCGATCGCGGCTGAGATCGAGTCCCAATCCCTCTTCGGAGACTAAAAAGGCCTCCACGGACCAGTCGCGGCCGTTGCGCTGCATCCAGACCACACCGCGATACTGCAGCTCCACCAGGGGTTTGAGCGCATCGGGACACGCTTCACCGGCGCGCAGGGTCTGGCGGCTGACCCCGGGCAGATAGAGAATCGGTGTCTTGTCTGCCGGCAGGCGGGAGTCATCCAGCGTGTTGTCCACAACGCAGCGCAGCCAGATGGCGGGACCGGTGCGCTTTTCCGGATCATATTCGCTCAGGATATAGAGCTGGGGCAGATGGGGGTAGAGCAGGGAGACACAAGCCTTCCATTCGCCCTCCGGATCGCACCAAAGCAGGGCGGCCGGGGCGATGGCGTCGCCAGGCGCAGAGCGGCCGGCCAGTTCCAGCGACTTGCGCACGGCTTCGAGCAGGGTGGTGTGGGAGGTCAGGGCAGACATTTATTTCCAGTCTTTGGTTTATCTCTTCGAACTAGTGAGCATAATGACATAATATTATTATAAACATTTATTAAGCACATTAAATGAATTCTTGACATTGTCTTTCTGATTTTGCATATTTAATCAATCCAGCTTCTGGAGGTGGAAGGTGCATACCTTCGGGGCCCGCAAGGGCCTTTTTTTATTCAGGGCTGCCATTTCAAACCCAACCTTTGATGCGGAACTTTTGCGCTTGGATTATTGTTATCCCCTGAACATAAAGGCTATTGCAACTAATTGCAACTAATTGCAACTAATTTACCAAAGACCGACTTGGTTTATCGCAATATTTAACAACATGTTGCAAATAAATTAATTTTACGCTTGTTGCAATTAATTGCTTTTTTTTGCTATTAATTTGCATTTTCTGCCGATTTAGTTGGATACCATCTAGCAGCAAGAGTTGATCCGCTCACGTAAATCTTGTCTTCTTTTGCCAATTCTCTGAGCAATACCTGGATTTGGCTCCTCGAATGGCCCGGAAGAATCTCTAAAAACTCTACCATCCGCGAACCATCATTTGCATTTGCGCGGATATGTGACAATAAAAGCTCTTTGTTCGTTTTTCTGTCAAGCCCTTTTTTTCGTGTGTAAATTCCTTTTTTATTAATAAAAGTGTAGAATTTTTTTGCTAATACATATCGGGTACCTCTTCCTCGACTAATCTGTTCAATAATGCCCAATTCCTTTAGCCGTGATAGAGTTCTTTTTTCAGAATCTGAGACAACTTCACCATTAAATATTTTATCAATAACCAGAAAATCTCTTGTCGAAAAGGACTCCAATTGTTCTTGTCCCAACTTCTCCAGGAATTGTAGAAATTTTGTATTTTGTACCTGTCCTTGGAGTGTGAGCCATACATGATTATCGTCGGTGTTTGTAAAGTCCGGTTTGGGCTTGCTCTCTTTAATACATGCTTCGTATATTCGATTCATACCCTGGCCAGATCGTTCGACTAATCCACATCTGGCAAATGATTCAGCAATGCGTCGATTGCGAGGTTGCTGCAGCCAAAGAATATTATCCAGCGTTATACCAGTGGGCAAACCCCCAGGACTAACAATTTCCAATCGACGTGGGTATTGACGAATAAAGATTGAACCAGCCATTCTATAATCTCTGTGACTAATAGCATTGAGGATTGCTTCACGAACAGCTGACTCATTAAAAGTAGGAATATCCCAAGTAAAGAGACCGTCCTGATAATGTTGATGATCATTTCTCAAGTTGATGATTTTCCACAGATCTTCATAGTAGGCAAAAAAGCCATGTCTGAATTCATTTCTTGTTTGTGCGGCACCGCTTGCTTCACTGGAACGGTATTCAATAATGACCTCTGCCTGTCCCAGAAATCTTCCTAGCGCTTCATGTGTACCAAACAATATTAAAGCTGCATAGGTAAATCCTTTTGAGGTCAACAGCTCTGCATCAGTTAAAAGCTGGATCGCAGTTAACGAACGGATGTTTTCATTTTTTGACTTTTGAATCCAACGGTTACGAAAATCTTCAATCGCTTCATTATCAAGATCCGTTAACCGGGCATCCGGACAAATATCAGCCGTAAAATCCGGACTTGATTCGTTAAAAATTCGTTTGAGCATATCCTGGGACATGGGAACCAGGCTTTCACCAGCACGCATGTATTAGCTGCCTTCGTAATGGATGGGCATACCGATGGGTCGGGAGGGAATGACAAATACCAAAACTCGACCATCTGGATGCAAGATTTCTTCAACTTCAATACGCAGAGGAATTCTCTGATTTAATCCGATTTTGGAGCGTTCAAGATCTTGGAATGCAGCCGTTCCCACGATCTTGCGCGGTACTTTATCGGTCACGCCAAGGATGATCTTGCCCCCTCGTTCGTTGGCCAAGGCCACGCTATATTTTACCAATTCATCAAAGCTGAAGCTGGTTTTTGCTTGTTTGAACTCCAGATGCTCGTCTTCTTTGCTGCGAAGCAATGACTCAACTTCTTCAAGGGATATGTTCATCTCTGCTCCCCATCTTCACAAGCTTCAAACGCTCTTTATGATTATAGTCAACCAGTGTAAGCAATAGCGGCATGAGCGGGCAAAACTGATCGACCAGGGACTGCCATTGGGCATCGAAATTTGCCCATAAAAGGGCGGCCGGGGCGATGGCGTCGCCGGGCGCAGAGCGGCCGGCTAGTTCCAGCGACTTGCGCACGGCTTCGAGCAGGGTGGTGTGGGATGTGGAATTCATCTTGGTTCCGTTTATCAGATCGGACTGTAATCAGGGTGATGCACTTGCATCCATGAGCGTACGTCAGAATACAACTCATGAGCTGTTTTAATGAGCTCTTTTGTCTCTTCACTGGAGATCGTGCCTGCCATGTCATAATCACTGACATTGCGCTTGTTTCGGCAGCTGTCCAGATAGTCACGTATTTCGCTGTACTGGTCTCCCAAACATAAAGGCAGACTTCTAATGACCCGGTAGTGTTCGCTGCCTCCCCGTTCCACGCGATAGCCGCTGCAAAACAGCGCGACGACGCAGCATTGACGTGCGGCATTGTACGCCATGGCGAAACGCCAATCCTCGGATATGGAATCCTGCTCAGAATCCTTTAAATCGCGTTCGATGATCGCGAAGAGGCTGCGGATCTCATCGCGACTGGTCTGGTGCTTTTTAAGCCAGCCGTTGCGGTACCATTCGCTTAAACTCATCTTCATTCCCCATGATGAATAGCAAACGTTCTTTTAATATGGAAGTGACAAAATGATCCCTTCGGCGGAGACGCTCCAGCCACTCGTCCTTGCGAAAGACCTGATAGTTCACCTCTCTGGCCAATTTTATGCGCAGATTGGATGTCGAAGAAGCCAGCCGGCGTAATGGCGGTTGGCCGATGATCATCACATCCAAATCACTGGCTGAAGAATAATCCCCTCTCGCCATGGAACCATAGATGAAGGCAAATTCAATGTTGTCGGCCAGGGATTGCAGCTCTTGCTTGACGATATCATGCAATCCCACTGTTTTGCGGAAAAGGGCGCTCAACTCTGAATAGACGGGGTGCGCCTGGTTAATGCTGTAATAGTGCTGCTTGCCGGAGACCCGCTTGTGTACCAGGCCGATCGTATAAAGGTTGCCGAGTTCCAGGCTGATGGATCGCGGTGAGCACTGCAGCATGGCGACTAATTGCCGCAAATAGAATTCTTCGCCCGGATGCATGAAAAAGACGGCTAACAGATCGACGCGAATCTGACTGGAAAAGAGCTGCTTGAGCATAATAAAAAATTCCCAATAATTACAGCGTTATATTGTATGTATATTTAATACATATGTATTCAATTTACATACAACAGGAATTCCCGTCAATAGAATTCTTTTTCCAGGGTACCCCCCGAAATCTTGTTCCCACCTGACACCTTGCGCCGAATACTTTACAACCTTTTATCACCTTTAGGCACTATTTTTAATGATATTAGAGCCGGGTGGGGCCCAGATTTTGGGGGGTGTCAAGAAATCTTATTTTCCTTGCTTGTTTGAAAAAAGCGCGCTAATTTGTACAGAACCACTGAAAACGCGAATGCGCCGTAGGTGGTGTTTTGTTTCAAGCAAAGGTCCCGCTCTGATGACAAGAACCCAGGGGGTTCTTCTGCGGATAGTCGGAGCGGTCGTCTATTTTTTATCCTCTTTCGTCTCCCGCGCTTCCCGCTTTTGCCGGTTGGTCAGATGCACCTCATTGACGCGGTTGCCGGTGAAAACGCCGTTTTCCCAGAACCAGGGGTATTCCTCCTGCGGCCGCAGCGGCTCCCTGCCGCGGTCTTTTTCCCATTTGATATTGGGCTGCCAGCGCAAAATGCCCGCGCCCTTGCGGCCGTTGGGCAGATCGCTGGCCAGGAAAGGCCGGATGTTGAGGCGCACACCGTCGTTGATGTCAGGTTCCCAGCCGATGGGCTGCTGCGACAGCGGCTTCCAGCGCACGAAAATATCGAAGGGCGGTTCGCCCGCGAGGATTCTGATGAGCCGGTTCTGCAGCTCTGTGGCCGCGGCCAGGCGATCGTCGGCGCCGGACTCGCCGCGGCGCACGCCGTCCTTTTGCCGGTTGATCCAGTCGCCAAGATAGCTGTACGTCAGGTTCTCCAGCACCTTTCTGCCCCGGCCCTCGCCCTCGGCCAACCTGTGATAGTTGATCAGGCTATGAAAACCATCGCGGCGGCGGCCGTCCCAGATGTGCCAGACAAAGGGACGATGGTGAAAGAGCTTGCAGTGCTGTTCAAAGAATTCATCGCGCAGCCAGGCGTCCAGTGAAGGGATGGCAGCGGTGGAGGCGGGCGATCTGCCGGCGGCGGCCAGGGCGGAGCGGACGAGTTCGCGTTCGCTGTTTTCGTTCCAGGCTGCGCCAAAGGCTTTTTTCAGCAGCAGCCGCAGGCGTTCGACCGCGGGCTCTTCGCCGCGGACCGAGGGAATGCAGGCGATGCCGTCCTCGTCGGCCAGAGGGAGCAGTTCCTCGTACTGCTGCACGAGCCGGCGCGATTCTTTGGAGAGGCGCATGGCCGGATCGAGTTCAGCGGGCCAGCGATAGCCCATGAGCCGGGCGACAGCGATTTGAAGTGGGCTGGAGCTTCCAGCGCCAGCGCCGGAGCTGGAAGCTCCGGCTATCATCTCCGGCTCGGCGACGCGCAGGAACGGATGGCCGTGAAAGAGCCACTGGGTGGGATCGTTGCTGCAGGGTTCGGGCAGGCCGTCCGGATAACGCTCGGCCGCGACTTTTTGCCAGCGCTCCAGGTCAAAGGGGACTTTGACGAGGGTGGCATTCGTGACGTTGAGCTTCTGGTCGATCTTGCGCACTTCTTTATTGTATTCCGGCGAGGAGCAAAAGCACCAGATGGCGGGGAGATGGGATTTTTTTATGGGAAGAATAAGACCAGCATTGGTATCAAAGGTTTCACCCAGACTTAGCGCCACCGGTAACTGTCTCATTTGGCTGACCATGATACCCAATTTACCCAAAGTCTCCCATGCACGAATATAAACGCCTGGCTGGATAGGATTAAGCATGGCTTCATACCATTGTATATATTCGCAGCCTCCATAAAAACATACTCCATCAACAGTACTTTGCAAAAATTTCCATTCTTTATCGATTTTATCTTTTTCCCAGTAATATCTTCTAAAATGGGGATCATCGCCGCTTGTAATCCCTTTATAGCTATTTGAATACTCAACCAAGTATTGATCTGCATCTTTACGCGCAAGCACTATCCTCCCATCCGGATTCCCCAACTGCCCCGCCTGGCTGACGCAGACAACCTCCTCAGCCAGCAACCGCTGCGCCTTGTCCGCCGCGTTCTTGCCGGCGGACACATCCAGCCCCGCCAGCTCATGCGCCTCCTCCGGCAGACGATTGGTCAGGGATAACAGTGCAACATTGACAACCTCACCGCTGATGGTCTCAAAAGCCCTCGGACCTAGCCGCGCCACCCAGTCCCACTGCACCTGCTTGAGCAGCTTTTCCCGCAGTTTGGCGTAGGAGCCGAGAAAAAGCCAGTTCTGCGGGGTCACCAGGGTTGCGGCGCCGCCGGGAAGACAGAAATCGCGGCAGCGCTCGACAAAGGCTGTGGCCAGGTCCTGCTTGGCGGCCGGATAATGGGTCTCGATAAAGCTACGCAGCACCTCGTCCTGTTTGCCGCGCGCCAGATAGGGCACATTGGTGGCCACCAGATGGTAGCGGTCGCCGAGGAGGCGGTAGGCAGTGGTCAATCCTTTGGCGGTCACGCCCAGTTCTTCGGCGCCGTAATCATGCCCGCCGGCCGCTTCCAGTCCCCGCTCCACCATCGCCGTCACTGCGCCGAGATCATCTTTGTGAAACGTCTTAACCTGCTGCCGCGGATCGATCAGGCTGCCATAGGTGACGGCGTTGTCAAAGAGCTTGTAGAGTTCGTTCATGAGATAGCCGTGCTGCGGCGCCAGGGCTTTCCAATCCGCCAGTGAGACGCCGATCTCGAGCCCGCAGCAGGCGATGTTCAGCTCCGGCAGGGTCTGCGCTACCGCGGCCGGCGCGAGCTTCCAGGCGGCCAGGGCGAGATTGAACGCCGCCAGCTGGGTGCAGCGCGGATCGATCTCCAGGCCGTAGAGGTTGTCGCGCAGCACTGCGTGCGCCGCCGCGGATTTGTCGAGTTCTTCCTCGGCCATGCGCATAGCCACCAGCCGTTCAAAGAGCGCCACCAGAAAATGGCCTGAGCCGCAGCAGGGATCCAGGCATTTCAGCTCCGCGGCAGCCTGCGGCCACTGCGAGAAATCGCCGGCCATGGGCGATCCGTCCGTCTTGCGGCGCAGATATTTGAATGACAATGCGTCAGTGCCCTGCCCTGCACCCTGCCGACCAGTCCCCTCCGGATGCCGCGCCACCCACCAGGCGCCGAGGGTGTTGTCGAGCATGAAATCGACCATGTAATCCTCGGTGAAGAGCTGGGTCACGGAAGGCAGTTCATCCGCGCCGACCTTGTCGTTGCTCTCGTTCACCTCCTGCTTGCGTTTGGTCTGCCAGAACTGGTAGACCCAGCCGATGGCGTCGTTGGCCTGGAAAATCTCCGCATCCAGCCCGGCCAGCAGCTGCTCCAGCTTTAATTGAAACTCCAGCGGCAGCGGCACCTGCAGCAGCGGATCGTCAGGCCGGAAGATCTGCGGCAGCATGTGCTGCGCCAGCAGACTGGCCAGCTGCCATTTATTGGCAGAATCCTCCTTGGCCAACTCCTCACACTCTTCCAGGGTGATGGCCACCCCCATCTCGGGATGGAGCAGCAGATGGTTCTCAGCCAGGCAGCAGGCGAAGAGCATGCGGTGCCAGTGCTCGTAAGCGCATGCGCTGATCAGATGCGCCAGGGCGCGGCCGGTAAGCGCGTCGCCGAGTTGTCGGCCGCGGGCGCGCAAATGGGTGCGCAGCCGGCGCTGCTCCTCGTTCATGTGATCGTAGGGTTTGGCTTCGTGCACAGCCAGCGATTCGAGCGCGATCCGGGCGCCCTCTTCGGCGACCTCGCGCGCCTGGATCACGGTGTTTTCCAGCTTTCTGCGTTGTTCAGAAGTAATGGATGGCATGGCGTAGCGGCTTCTTTCCGTTGATTATCTTTTCTTCAGCACGGCTGGCCTCAGGAGATCAATATCGGTCCCTTCCGGATCTGCTGCATCAGCTCCTGCTCCGTCTCCCCCAGCCAGCGTTTCACATCCTCAGGCGTGGCCAGGGTCTGGCTGGCCAGCCGGATGGTGCGGGTTTTGGGCTGCAAAAGCCGGGCGGCCGCCAGCAGGGCGGCGGAAAATTGCTGAGGCAGTGCCTGAATGCGCGTCTTCCAGCTCGACAGGGAGATGGAATCGAGGCTCTTCAACAACCCGGCTTCGTCGCCGGTTTCGATGCCGGGGATATCGTCCAGTCCGTTGTCGCGCAGAATTTGCTTTTGCTGCTCCGGCGTCAGTTTTTGCCACTCCGCATTTTGCGCGATCTGCCGTGCAAGCTCGTCGTGGCGTGCCTGGTACGCCCCGTGCTGCTCTCTGAGCGCCTTACGCAGCAGATCGAGCAGCTGCTGCCGCAGCGCCTGCAGCGGATTGTGCGGCTCCAGCAGGCGGCGCTCTTTGCGGATCGCCTCGAGTTGACCCTCGATCTCGTGCAAGTCGAGGTCGCTGCCATGGGCGATGAGGCGCTGCATGCCGAGCCAGGCCGCCATGCGCTGTTCCGCCAGATCGGCCAGGCTTGACCATTCGCTGAGGTTGTTTTGCAGTTCAGCGGACTGGGCCAGAATGGCCTGAAGCTGCTCATTGCCCGCCAGGGTGCGGATGAATTCGATATGACTGCGCGACGGCCGTTCCGGCAGGGGCGGTTCGCCGCCGGCGCGCTGCGCCAGGTCGGAGAGATGGAGCAGAAATTCAGCCGCTTTGGCGCCCTCTTCACCGGATTTGCAATGAATGCCCGCGAGCTGATAGAGACCACGCAGTCTGATGCGCTCCTGCGCGCTCAGCGTGGCGCTCTCGACGCGAAAATCGGCCATGGGGATGCGATTCTGGTCCAGATGTCCGATCGCAAGCAATTCCCCCTTGTAATGGACGCGGAGATGGCCGCTGGTGTGCAGGACCATCAGCGCCGCATCGATGGCGTCGCGCGGCCAACCGCAGGGCGCATCTTCGAACTCGCCGCGGATCTCACGTCCCGACTTGCCGGCGCCGATGCGACTGAGGATGGCGGCGCAGACGGGGTGCTTTTGCGCTGCGTCCTGCCAGCCAATGGCCTGCAGCGCCGCCTCGTCGCCGCTCTTCGCCCGGGTGATCACTGTGGGCCAGTGCGCATCGTCTGCAGCATGGAAGCGGGGGAAGAGGCGATCCATGGAGGCCTCTGCGGCGTGGCGTACTTTTTCGACCAAATCGAGTTCGAGGCGCTCGTTGCCGCCGCCCTGAAAGACCCTGGCGTTATTGACGACCTCTTCCACCATACGCTTGCGGCCATCTGCCGCAGCGGAGAGGCGCGTGGCCATGGCGTCACGTGCATCGCGGCCCTCGTCGGTGCTGGGCGTGCCCTTGAATTCGAGGGTGCGCTGCGCCGCCTCATGGTCGATCAGCGCCTTTTTCAGATCATCGGCCGAGGCCTTGGGAATGTAGACATATATGATCGGACTGTCGGAGCCGTCAGCGCGGCTGTCATCGATAACACTCTTTTCGCTCTCCCCCCAGCCATCGCGGATCCAGACCGGAATTTCATGGCCCTGCGCTGAGGGCCGTTCCGGGCCATAGTGGATCAGCAGCTTGCGCGGATATCGGCTTTTGCCGTGCAGCAGCTTTTGCGCGCTGAGCAGCTTGTCGCAGGCCTCGCCGAGCAGGGTGGTGCGCTTTTGCGAGAGCCAGGTGAGGTCGCCGGCTATGCGGGTTTGGCGGTTGCGGAACTCGCGGTCCCATTCGGCGCTCTCGCGCGTCTGCAGGCTGTATTCGTCGTCCAGCCTGATCAGTTTGCCCTGCTCGCTCAGTCTATCCAGAACCACGGGAATGCGCTGTCGCAGGGAGGCGCCGTCGCCGGCGAGATCCTCGATGAGCAAATCGGCGAGCATCTCGGGGGTGGCGCGCACGCCGATGTCGGCGACCTGCTCGCGCGGCAGCTTGCGGATGAGAAAGATCAAGCTGCAGAGGCGCTTGGCCAGGCGGCCATCCGCGCTGCCGTCATCCAGCCCCTGAATGGTCTCATCGATCTCGCGCAGCAGCACCCCGGACTGGAGCATATTGGCGCGCTGTTCTTCGAAAATAAAATCCGCTGGTGTGACCGTGCCCACCGGCTTTTCGCCGATTTCCCGCACCGCGTCATAGACCACGCGGAGCTGTGTGCGCAGCTGGCTGGCGGTGCCGGGGATATCCACGGCGCGGAGCACGCTCTCCCAGAAACGGCGGCGCACCGGCAGCAGGGGATAGTCGTCCACGATGGTGGTGCGGTCTTCACTTTTCGGGCCGATGCGGGTGCCGATCAGATGACGATCGATCTCGCCGGCATGGGTGGCATAAACCTGCTCGACCGTCTTGCGCTTGTCGGCTTTTTTCGCCAGCACGACGCGGCGGGTCACGGTCTCGACATCGGTATCAGAGAGTTCGACGGCGATGGTAAAACGGTCGCGGAGGCGCTGCAGCAAGGGCACGCTGCCGGCCAGGGCGGTCTGACCGGAGCCGATCAGCAGCAGCCGGCTGTCGAGCTGCTTGCACAGGGCTTCGGCTACCTCCTGCACTTCGGTGGAGCGCTGGGTGCTGTCGCCGATGAAGAGCTGCACCTCGTCCAGCACCAGCACGGTCAGGGGAAGCTGGCCGTTACGGGGCAGCACCTGACGGATGGTGTGGATGAAATCGGCGGTGGAGATATCCTGGACGACCGGGAACTGGTTCTTGAGGATGGAACGCACCTCGCGCGCGTTGGGCGCGAAATCGGGATAGACCTTTTCCAGCGCTTTGGCGATGACCGGGCTGACATAGAGATCATCCAGTTCAGCCAACAGGCTCTTGCCAGATTTTTCCACTTCCGCGGAGATCTGCTCAAATATGTTGTTCTTTTTGAGCCAGAGCCAGAAGCGGGCCTGGGGATAGGAGGTCGGCAGCCCCATGGAGCGAAAGAGGATGCCGAGGATGGCGAGGCGGACGCTTTCGCCACCGCCGGAAGGGAGTGTGCCGGCCGCGGCGTGGAGGCCGCCTGCGCGACGGCTGAGGGTGTCCAGTTCTCTCAGCAGATCGGTGACCTCGACCGGCAGGTGCGCCAGTCCACGCGCCGTGGCGCCGTCCGCTTTGAAAGTTGTGTTGACCCAGAGGTGGCGCAGCATTTTCAGCAGATGCGACTTGCCGCTGCCGAAAAATCCGCTCACCCAGGCGGCGGGCTGCACTGTGGCATCCGCATGGCTGAGGCAGGATTCCAGGATGCGGATCATTCCGCTCCGGTATTGTCCTTCGCAGACGAAATGTTCCAGCTCAAAACGAAGGGTTGCCTCCTCCTTTTCGGTGCGGCCTTCGTTGACCGCCGCCACGCCGTCGTTCATCAGTTTGACTGCAAGAGGATCCCGTACAAAAAGCTCCCTGTTCTTCATCCATCCGCTCCATTTCGAAAAATAGTCACTTTGGCGGCCGCGGTCTCAGACACTGATATCAGACTGATTGTATTTTTATTCTGACGTTCGCGTTCAGTATCCACGGCCTCAGGCGTCCATTTCCTCCTGAAAGGTGATCGGCACAGCCAGGTAATTCCAGTTATCACGCGCATCCAGCAGGCGGTAATTGTTGTTCTCAAATTCGCCCGGAAAAAAGAGCACCAGCCGGCCGCGGATCTCCCGCACCACCTCCTTCAGCACCAGAGAGACCTTGGCCAGGCCGTAGAGGCTGGCCACACCATGGACGGCGACAACGGTGTTCTCATCGACCTCGTCGGCGGTGAGGGCAGCTGCAAGCTGATCGGCCGCATAACGCAGAAAATCGCTGTGCAGCTTCATGGAAATTGAATCCGGCTCCTCGAAATAGATCTCCTTGTATTCAATGCGGGCCATCCATTCGGCAAAGGTACGGGTGAAATCAAAAGAGGTCCATTTGTGTCCGGTGCGCACCGTGGCGATTTCAAAGAGCTGCAGCTTGGCACGGAGGCGGCGTTCCTCAGCCGGCGGATAGACGACAAAGATGGTTTTCTGGTCGCCGGCAAGATTCTTTTGCCAGGGTGTGGCGATATGATTTTTATATTTGGCGACGAGATTCTCAATGCGTCCCATAAACCTGCCGCCTTTCCGCTTCCGTCAAAAGAGTATTGAAAGAGATCATCATCACCCCGCCCGCCTGGCTCATCTCCAGCAGTCCCATTCTTTTGGCGTCGACTGCCAGCTCCAGGATACGACTCTCACCCAGATCGAGCAGCTGTGCCCACAGGGTATGCAAGAGTCCTTCTCCGCGATGGCCGAGGAGAAAGCCCAGGAGCAAGGCCCAGGTCACCGCCGCGATGGAGGGCTCCACCCGAACGCGCACCTTGCGCATGCGGCCGGTCAGGTGGCCGGACTGGGTCCAGGACGAGGCGGCATTGCGCAGCACCTTATCAATAGTAGAATCATTTAGCCGCGATTGCAGACTTGTTGTGAGCGTGGTGACGAGTTTCTGTCGGCTCATTTCGTGTCCGGGGGCCAGGTCGAGGATGGCTTCCGCGGTCAGGCGCAGCAGCGGGTCGCGGGCCAGGGCGGTGAACAGGGCCAGGAGGGGTTTGCTTTTTTCGTCAAGGCTCCAGAAGCTTCTCATCAGGCGGAAGAGGGGAACTGTGGGATCCAGGGCATAGAGTTCGCGCAAGCGCTGGGCGGAGAGCTCCCGGCTGGCGACAGTCTGCTTGCCGAGACAGTTATGGGCGATGATGGCCTGGTCGTATTCTGTTCGGATTGATTCTTTGGGACAGGATTGGAGCAGCGCTTCAAGTTCGTGCAGCATGATAGTGCGGCTGGTGTGGGTGCCCTTATCGCCGAAGCGAAAGCCGAATGCGGTCAGGATATCAACGTTTGGGGGGGCAGGCAGATTTTGAAGGATGGGATCCTGGTTCATAGATACTCCATGTTATCGCCGGCAAACTTGCCGGCGAAATAAATATAGTCATATTTTACGGAAAAGCAAATGAATATTCATGCCTTAAAACCTTTTAAAAAAGGTCTCAAAATCCTGAAATGTTTTCTGACCAAAGGCCTGTATCAGGTAGAGTCTGTTCTTCTTGTCAGCGAGCGCTTTACGGATCGAGGCCCACTCCAAGACCTTTCTCCCCTGCATTTTATTCACACCAGTTATTCTTTCCAACATTTTATTTTGTACCTCAATTGGAATAGCAAGGGCTTCACGGCAATAGAGAAACTTTTCTCCGGTTTTATCAAGCAGTGACTTGCTATAAAAGATTTGACCTGATGGCATTGGTAATTCGAATTCATTTATGCGGTTATTTTTTTCATGAGCATCCCAAAATGAATATTGAAAATCCTGATTGTTCTCTCCAAAGAATGGTGAAATTTTGGAGGAGTAGGAAATAATGAGTTCCCTTTTTGCCCGAGTCATGGTAACATATAGTTTGCACAATTCACGGTAGTATTCTTCAGGTGGGGTTCCTGATTTTGGAATAGTCCCAGCATTGCAATTGATAATGCAAATGCGATCAAACTCAAATCCCTTCGTTTGTTCTAGGTCCGACAAAAAGATATTCCCATCATCAATGCTAATTGATCCATCTAAAACGGGCAAGTTGATTTTTTCTCCTATTTTTTTTACCTCCAGCAGATTGTATCCACAAAGTGCGATGCACGTTTTTTCGTGCGAACCCTCGATCATATTATTGATGTAGTTAAAACAAAAGGCGAACTCTTCTGAAAGTGTTGGTGATAATAGGATTAAAGGTAATGGAGATGAAAAATTGGCATATTCGGGATCCTGTACTCCATCCAGGAGTTCATCATCAACCACAGCCATCCCTAAATTATTGTAAAATAAATTATAAGCGGCTTGAAGAATTTCGCGACTATTTCGATAATTTTTGCGAATGATGTTGGATCTGCCTGAGATGGATATACCTGCCTCAAACGGATTATGATATTTTGTGTAAACTTGCTGGGCATGATCACCACACAGGAATAAATCGTTTTCCCCCGGTTCGACCAGTTGCCGAATAATTTCCAGTTCGATATTTCCAAAATCTTGCACCTCATCGACCAGAATACAACGATATTTAGGTTTAATATTCTCGAGATGTTGATACAAGGCTGTTGCGAGACCGATATAATCGACTATTCCGACAAAGTTCATTTTATCTTCCCAACACGCCAAGCCCTCAAGTATTTTTGTTCTATAATTCTCCTCAAAATTTATTGCTCTTCCACGTCGTCTCATTGCAATGTATGCTTTTCTGAGATGCGGTGGAAAAGCGCTGCGGATATAATCGAGTTCCTGATATAAATAATCGGATGGATAGATCCCTCTGGCAAGCAATGATTTATGTATATCGAATAGTACTTTCGCATCCTGATTATTGTTTTCGCATTGATAATATTCTCTCCATATCTCGGAGATGTGTTCATTGTTTTTCCAGGTTACATCGTTGTATTTTTTATTAAAATCGGCTTTTTCGAATTTTCGCAGTTCATCCTGACACAATTCCCAGAAGGATTTTATTGTAATATTTTTACGTGCTTCTTTAACATCCGCATAATTAACCAAACTTTTAATGAGTGCAGCAAGGGATTTATTCAAAGTCAGTATGAGTATTTGCCCTTGGGGGTACTTTCTGGCTAATCGTAGCGCACGCTTTATAAGCACACATGTCTTGCCAGAGCCGCTTACACCAGATAATTTTGCCGGCCCATCATAGTCTGTATCGACATTCTTGCGTTGTTCCGGATGGAGAAAGAGCATCCATTGCTGAAAGTTGGCTAGTTTCATATAATGCGCGATCAATTCAGTCTCATGTGCGCGAAAACTAATCGCATACTCTCCATCGACGATTTTTTCGATATCGTCCAAAGACAAGTTTTCCAGAGTGACCAATGTATTCGTGAATAAATCTATCCTGTCTTTTGCGCCATCTATATTACCATTTTTTAAGTGGATAAAAACATCAAAGATAACATCCCGCAATTTGACATCTTCGATTTCGAAAGCCAACTCGAGGATTTCCTCATCGCTGGAAATCGAAGTTAGCGTTTCCAGTGCTTTCATATAACTTGGCTTCAAGCCGTTGGTAATATGATTTAGGTAATGTTTGGATATTTTTTTATATAATGGCCCGTTGGACCAATCCGACTCGGAATGAATACGATAGTTCTTGTTATCTAGCTGCGAACTTTGATAAACAGGTTTTATTGAACGATTTTTATCGACCGCCAATGTCATGCCCTTATTTTTCTCGAGCCATTCATCACTTTCGTCATGGGTCCCGACAAATGCCAAGTAACACAAGCCATTATCCTGAATGGTTATCAATCTGCAAAAGTCTGTCAAATCATATTTTACACAATGTTTGATCCGACCTTCTCCATTATTTGTTGTTTTTAATCCTTCCAATGGCAAGCCTGCCTCCGGATGATCAATTTTCGCCAGAACAACAAATACTTTATCAGCGGCCTTTTTGTAGGCACCACCGCGGTTATGCAAGTTTCGGCAGCTGGCAATAAAATCTGGAGACTTGTCAAATTTCATCGTTCCTCCCATATACTATTCTGTACTTGTTTAGTTCTACCGATAGATCACACTGATTGCCACCGTGGATGTCTTCTTCAGGAGCACAGCGAGCATCAGCTCAATCAATAAAAAATGGCCCAGTCACATCATGCGACTGAGCCATTCTTCTGTCTATAATGCCTCCCGATCAACGCCACCCTTAAAATATATAGCTCTCAGTAAAAGATAAACTAATGTAATAATATTCTACATAAAAACAAGAAGAATTGCGAGTTGTAGCCGAAAAATAGGATCATAGCCAGAATTCTATGAAGAAGTGAAATGCATAATAATATTTTCTGTGCGCCTCGTCTTATAAAGGTGGTCAAATTACATAATTAAGTATTACTTGAAGGAATCTACCTTAGGTATTCGCTGCAGCGCCGGCATTTGATTTACTGCTTGATTTTCGGCGCGGTATTGGGTAATTTCCGGATAGATGCCCGCGGGACAAATGGGAAATGGACGAGATCATGAAAAAGACCCCGTTCCGGAAACTGCTCTACTGGCTGCTGCCGCTGATCGTCGCGCCTCTGCTGGGGTATACCGCCTGGCAGTTCCTGCAGCGCAGCCGGCAGCAGGCGCTGATCCAGTCGATCTATCAGCAGCAGCTCGACAGCATCCTCCTCTCGGTCAACCAGAACGCCTGGGACCGCCTGAATGCCTGGACCAGCCTCCTCGCCACCATGGTCCAGTCCGGCACAGGGGATGAGCGCCGCCTCGAGACCGAGCTGGCGGCGTTCATCGCGCGCTATCCCGCCGTCGCCGCCGCGGCTATCGAGGAGGGCCGCAGCGTCCTCGCCGCCTCCGCGCGCGGCCCAGCCGTGCGTGCGGCAGGCGACAGCACCACTATCCCGCGTGCCATCACCGGGAGTGATACTTCCGCGCGAGCTACGGGCAAGAGTGCCACAGCCCTGCGTGCTGCTGCGGGGAGTGATCCCTCCACACGAGCTACGGGCGAGAATGCTACTGCCCCGCGCGCTGCCGCAGCGAGCAGCACTGTCACACGTGCCGCAGCCGACGCGCTTCCCGCTCCAGCCATCGATCCCGCCGCCCTGCAAAAGGTCCTGAGCGATTCCGCCCAGCCGGTCGCGCGCATGTTCGCGCTGGCGGCGCAAAACTACATCCGTCCCCTCGCCATCTCCTGGCAGCCGCAAGGCTATACCCTGCTGCTGACGCCGCTGAACGCGCAGCCCGGCGCGGAGGGGTTTTGCGCCGCCCTGCTGGTGGACCAGCGGCGCTTTGTTGAGGAGACCGTGGCGGCGCGCTTGCGCGATACCAGCCGCGGCCTCTTTGATTTCGTCGTCCGCAATCGCCGCAGCGGCGCGGTTCTCTATGGTTCGCAGACGCTTGCTGCCGCCGACTTTGAGCAGACCGCGCCGCTGTGGATCCTCCCCGATCTCGAGCTGCAGATCAAGCTGCGCGGCATGACCCTGACCGCCCTCGCCGGCCGGCAGACCCGAATCAATCTCCTTTTCCTCGCGGCCGTCAATGTTGTGCTGCTGCTCGGCGTGACCCTGCTCATCCGCAACATGGCGCGGGAGGTGCAACTCGCCCGGCAAAAGAGCGATTTCGTCGCCAACGTCTCGCACGAGCTGCGCACGCCGCTCGCCCTCATCCGCTTGTATGCGGAGACCCTCGAGCTCGGCCGCGTGCCGGACGAGGCGCGCCGGGAGGAGTACTACCGCACCATCATGAACGAAAGCGCGCGGCTGACCCAGCTGATCAACAACATCCTCGATTTCTCGCGGATCGAGGCCGGGCGCAAGGTTTACCATTTCGCGGAAGAGGATCTGGCCGAAATCACGGTGGGCATCCTCGATCTCTATCGTTTTCATCTCGAGCAAAAGGGCTTTGCCGTGCAAGAGGAGCTGGCGTCCGGGCTGGCGCGGGTCGCGGTGGACCGCGAGGCGGCCGGGCTGGCGCTGGTCAACCTCCTCGACAATGCGGTCAAGTACAGCGGCGAGGTCAAGGAGATCCGGATCAAGCTGGAACCGCGCGGCCGGGAGCTGCATCTGGCGGTGACGGACCGCGGCATCGGCATCCCCGAAGCCGAGCAGCAGCGGATATTCGAAAAGTTTTACCGCATCGAGAGCAGCCTGGTGCGCAGCACCGGCGGCAGCGGGCTGGGACTCGCGCTGGTGCAGCATATCATGGCGGCGCACGGCGGCCGCGTCCTGGTCGAGAGCCGGCCCGGCCGCGGCAGCACCTTCACCCTGGTTTTCCCCGTCCGGCAAGACGCGTTGCAAGCATAAGGAGCCGATCCGGCAGTGGCAAAAACAGGAATCGTTGAGGATGAGCCCGAGATGGCCCGCAGTAGCACCTTTTCCCTGGTTTTCCCGGCGGGCAGAACGCGTCGCAAGCATAAGGAGCCGATTCCGCAGTGGCGAAAATACTGATCGTTGAGGATGAGCCCGAGATGGCCCGCGGCCTGCGGGACAATTTCGAATTCGACGGCCATACGGTCGCGGTGGCGGCGGATGGGGAGGAGGGACTGAAAAGGGCGCTTGAGCCCGGGATAGATCTGATCATTCTCGACGTCATGCTGCCGAAAAAATCGGGGCTCGATGTCTGCCGCGAGCTGCGCGCGGCCCGGCACACCACGCCGGTGATCATGCTCACTGCCCGCGGTCAGGAGATCGACAAGGTGCTCGGCCTCGAGCTCGGCGCCGATGATTACATCACCAAACCCTTCAGCGTGCGCGAGCTGCTGGCGCGCGTCAAGGCGGTGCTGCGCCGCAGCGGCGGCCAGGGCGAATCCGCTCCGGTGCAGATGGGACGGCTCATCCTCGATTTCGCCTCCTATCACGCCGTGGATGGTGCCGGCGAGGTGGAGCTGACCCACAAGGAGTTCGAGATTCTCAAGTACCTGCACCAGCACAAGGGGGAGACCATCTCCAGGGAGCAGTTGCTGACGGAGGTCTGGGGGTATGACGCCAGTCCCACCAGCCGCACGGTCGACAATCATATGCTGCTGCTGCGCAAAAAGCTGGAGGAGGATGCCGAGCACCCGCGGCACATCCTCACTGTCCACCGGGTCGGCTATAAGTATATCGGGTAATGTGGGCTAGGGCGGAAACTCGACCGGTGTTGTAGCAGGCGGCTGAGGCAATGGGCAGCTGAGGCAACGGATAGTTGAAACGCCGGGCGGATGTGGCACCGAGCAAAGAACTCGGCGGGCAGCGAAGGCGCCCGGGTGGGCGCGAGAGGGGCCGGTGGGCACCCGGCTTAGCCCGGGTGGGCGCGAGAGGGGCCGGTGGGCACCCGGCTTAGCCCGGATGGGCGCGAGAGGGGCTGGTGGACGCCCGGCTTAGCCCGGGTGGGCGCGAGAGGGGCCGGTGGACGCCCGGCTTAGCCCGGGTGGCATTGCAGCGCAACCTGAACCGCGGCGGGCAGAGGCCCGTCAGCTCAGAAACAGATAGCGGCTGGCAAAGTCGGGATCGCAGGTCAGGTTCAATCCAAGCTTGCGCAGGCCGGCTTCATCGCCCGGGGCGGGAATATGAGTGGTGTGGACGTCGCAGCCGCGCAGCTCCTTGAGCTTTTCCACAGCGGCCTGGGCGGCCGGATTGTTGGCGCCGCTGATGCTGAGGGCGATCAGGGTTTCCTCGAGATCGAGACTGAGGCGTTTCTTGTCGAGCACGTCCCGCTTGAAATGGCTCAGGGACTCGATGATGTTCTTGGGCAGGAGGTCGATCCGGGCCGGAATGCCGGCCAGATGTTTGGCGGCATTGAGAATCAGCGCGGCGGAGGAATGCATCAGCGGCGAATTCATGCCTGTGATGATCGTCCCGTCGGGCAGCTCCACCGCAGCGCCGCAAAATACGCCTTCATTCCCCTTGCCGCGGCGCTGGGCTTCTCCGGCTGCCGCACGAGCGGGCACCACCACCGGCCGGTTCTCCGGCCGCGCACCGATCTCTTCCATGATCAGTTCGGCCCGTTCGACGGTCCCCTTATCCATCATCCCCAAAGCATACTCTGTGGTGTAGCGGAAATAGCGCCGGATGATCTCCTGCACGGCAGCCTCGCGCACAGCGCTGTCATCAATGATTCCGAAACCAGCCCGATTGACGCCCATATCCGTCGGCGACTTGTAGGGGCACGGCTCGCCGGTGATCTTTTCGATGATCCGGCGCAGCAGCGGAAAGGCCTCGACGTCGCGATTGTAGTTGACGCTCTTTTCGTTGTAGGCCTCAAGGTGGTGCGAGTCGATCATGTTGAAATCGCGCAGATCGGCGGTCGCTGCTTCGTAGGCCACATTGACTGGATGTTTGAGCGGGAGGTTCCAGATCGGGAAGGTCTCGAATTTGGCATAGCCGGCGCGGATCCCGCGCTTGCGCTCATGGTAGAGCTGGGAGAGGGCGGTGGCGAGCTTGCCGCTTCCCGGTCCCGGACCGGTGACGACGACGATGGGTTTGGTCGTCGGGATATAGGCGTTGGCGCCGTACCCCTCTTCGCTGACGATCATCTCGATATGGGTGGGATAGCCCTTGGTGAATTTGTGGGTGAAGACGGCGACGCCGCGGCGCTCGAGCTTGTTTTTAAACTGGATGGCGGCCGGCTGCTCTTCAAAGCGGGTAATGACCACCGCGGTCACCTCGATGCCCCATTCGCGCAGATCATCGATGAGTTTCAAGGCATCGGCATCATAGGAGATGCCGAAATCGGCGCGCATCTTTTTATGCTCGATATCGCCGGCATGGATGCAGAGGATAATGTCGACCTGGTCGGCGAGTTTTTGCAAGAGACGCATCTTGACGTTGGGATCGAATCCGGGGAGCACCCGCGCGGCGTGATAATCATAGAGCAGCTTGCCGCCGAATTCGAGAAAGAGCTTGTCGCCGAATTGTCCGATGCGGCGGAGGATTTCCGCGGATTGCTCCGCCAGATATTTGTCGTTATCAAAGCCGATCCTTGCTGGCATGGCTTCCTTCCGGGTTAAAATTCGATTTCCGACAAAGCATATGATATCCTGTGATCCTGGATACGCGGCCCGGCGGCAGGGTCAGAGCCTCCAACCGCGCTGCTCACTCCGGCCTGGCAACAATTGCGTCCGGACGGTATCGCCGCGCCAAAGAGCCGACGGACGCCGTGGCGCGGTGCGGCCTGTGTGCCTGAGCGCCTGGATCAGGATCGCGTGCAGCTCCGCCGGAGTCAGGGGCAGGGGACGACGTGGTGCGCTGCGACCTGCGTGCTAGAGCGCCCTTATCAGGACAGCGTGCAACTCCGTTGGGGTCAGCGGCAGCGGATTGCCCTTCATGCTGCTCGCCCGGGTTGATTTGTCGATCAGTTCGGGCAAGTCGGCGGCGGTCACGCCCCAGTGCGCGAGTGCGGGGATGTGCAGCTGGCGGACGAGCGCGGCAACCCAGGCGGCGCCCTCATCGGCGCGGGCACTTGGGCTGCCGGTCAGGAGTTGGGCGATTTTATCATAGCGCTTCATAGCTGGACTCTCTGCAGTGCGTT
>Ga0209099_1001039_pt1 | contig 30173 bp, 23 predicted proteins | sample AD_JPNHW2_MetaG_FD_184430 | JGI IMG/M metagenome (GOLD analysis project Ga0209099, IMG submission 184430) | Active sludge microbial communities of municipal wastewater-treating anaerobic digesters from Japan - AD_JPNHW2_MetaG (SPAdes) (version 2) | ecosystem: Engineered > Bioreactor > Anaerobic... | reverse complement strand
TTTCATCGCACTCAGAATTGTCTTTCCATCGTCGGGGAACCTCTTTATTTCTTTCTTGTCAATATTCACAAAATATCCCTTCCCGCCTGCTACGACAAGGCTGAAAGGAGAATCACTGCATGTGAGCACTTTGCATAAGCCCTGGTTATCGCCTTTTACAAACTGCCCTATCCATGACTGTCGTGAATTGCCGGTAAACATTACCAGCATTCTTTCGCTGCTTCCCACCGCGCACTCTACTTCATCGAATTTTCTCAAACACGGCTTATGCCGTATTATTTTTGCTTTCATGCCATCATTATCATTTAGTTCTTTTATTTACTTATTGTCGGTTTTAAAGATAGTCCCGAACCGTTGAAAAGGCAGTAAATTCTCTATTAGAAAAAGATTAGAAATTGATTAGAAGTAAAATCCTTGGCTTCTTGTCCTAATTTTGCAGTAAATGATTTTGTTATGTCAAAAGCCAGGATTTTAGTTGTAGAGGATGAATTACGGCTCGCCAAAGTACTTAAAAAACAGATTGAGGAAGCCGGATTTTCCGTTCAGATAGCGAATGATGGTTACACCGGGAAAAGGTATATCGAAGCGAACAAGTACGACCTGGCCATCCTGGATATTAACATTCCTATTATCAATGGTTATGATCTCTGTAAAGAAATAAGGAGGATTGATTTCTCTATTCCCATCATTATGCTTACAGCATTAGGAACCCTCGACAATAAAATTTCTGGTTTTGATGCCGGAGCCGATGATTATGTAACCAAACCATACGAAATCAGGGAGCTGCTGGCACGTATCAATGTATTCCTGAAAAGATCGGATGTCGATCCCTCTTCTCACATCCTGAGCGTAGCCGACCTTCGGATGGACCTGGTAAATAAAACCGTTACCCGGGCTGGTGAAAAAATCGATCTCACCGTCAAAGAATTCTCCCTTCTTGAGTTATTCATGAAGAACAAAGGAAAGCTGTTGTCGCGTGAGTTTATTATCAATAAGGTATGGGGCATTGACTTCGATCCCGGAACCAACGTGATTGATGTTTATGTGAATTACCTCCGAAAAAAAATAGACAAGGATTTTGATCTCAAACTTATCCATACCAAATTTGGATTCGGGTTTTATCTCAACGAATCGGAAATCTGATTACTTATGAATATCAAGGTACGACTCTCTTTTCAATTTATGCTGATAGCAGCAACAGTCCTGGTATTCTTTGCTTTACTGGTCTATTATTTCACATTTACCACTAACCGGGAAAAATTCCGGAACAACCTGCTAAACAGGGCCAAGAACACTGCCATCATGCTGATTGATGTTAAAGAAGTGGATTCTACGCTTCTGAAAAAAATTCATCAGTCAACTATTTCATGGCAGAGCGAAGAAATCGCAGTCACCGATACGAACCTTCACATTATTTACAGCAATAACATTAACTATTTGTCAAATAATGTTTTCCGCTCAAATATCAGCAGGGATAATCATGCCTATTTTACTTTATCGGGTAAAGACGGAGTTTTTTACAGGCATGTATATAAAAATAAGACCGTTTATACTTTTGTATTAGCATACGACAAAGCCCGAGCCGTGTTTCTGAAGGAACTCATTCAGATCCTTTTCTGGAGCATCCTTTTCAGCCTCTGGCTTTCTGTTCTTTTTTCCTATATTTTTTCGAAAAAAGCCATCAAACCAATTTCGGATATCATTGATTCCGTAAAAGCCATAAATTCATCGAACCTTGGCAAACGGCTTCATGAGGGAAACCGAAAAGATGAAATTGAGCAACTGGCCATGACGTTCAACGAAATGCTGTTTAACCTGGAAATCGCCTTCAAAAACCAGCAGGAATTCGTTTCGAATGCCTCTCATGAACTAAAAACACCCGTTTCGGTAATGATAGCCGAATCTGATTATTTTCTCAATAACAAACATTCGGATGAAGAATACAGGACTCATCTTTCCGAAATGATAATTGACCTTAAGAAATTTAATACATATATAAATTCCTTGTTGGATTTAGCTCAGACAAATGCAGGTAAAAGTATCCTGTTTAAAGAAGAAAGACTTGATGAAATCCTTTATGACGCTGTGCATGAAATCAAAAACAGATATCATAACCGTAAAATTGTAACTAAAATCCATTTTCCCGAAAACGACAACGGCCTTAGCATTGAAGGACATCCTGGCTTATTGGTTATTGCAATTAAAAACATTATCGATAATGCCTGTAAATTTTCAGATGAAGTTGTAAACGTTGACCTTAAGCCAGCCGACGGAACCATAAAGTTAACTATTTCAGATTCAGGAATCGGCATACCACTGAATGAAATTAATGATGTTTTCAAACCATTTAACAGGGCATCAAATGCACGATTTAAAAGCGGTTTCGGCATCGGGCTGTCGCTGGTTTTCAAAATAATGGAGATACACCATGTTGAAATGGAGGTTTTCAGTGAAGAGAATAAAGGCACCCGGTTTGAATTGACCTTCAAACATTCAGCAACAGAATGAACCATCATTGCGTCGCTCTACTCCTCTTTATCCGGGCTGGCCGCGACTGAGCCTTTAATCAACTGCAAAACAAACCGTTTTGCGAGTCGTAACTGTTTCATTTGAAAGTTTTTTTTTGTAATTTAACTCTCCAATCAAGAAGGCATGAACCCCTATTCCTGGTTCCGGATTGTATACTTTACGCTGGTTCCGATTGCCTTTGGCAATTGCAAAGGCCAAAACCGGACGGAAGAAGACTATACGCGGCTCAGGAAAGAAATGGTGGAACACCAGCTCAAAAGAAGCGGAATTCATGATGCGAAGGTCCTGGAAGCTTTCCTGAAAGTACCGCGCCACATCTTTGTGCCGGTGGAGTACAGGGATCAGTCCTATGATGACACTCCCCTGCCGATCGGTTACAACCAGACCATTTCGCAGCCTTTTATCGCAGCCTTCATGACGGAAGTCCTGAAACCCGATAAAAGCATGAAAGTCCTTGAAATAGGCACCGGATCGGGATATCAGGCCGCCATTCTCGCCCTTTTGTGTAAGGAAGTATATTCCGTTGAGATCATCGATTCACTGACTGTTAGGGCCCGAAAAATCCTCGAAAAAGAAGGCTTTAAGAATATCAAGATAAAGACAGGCGATGGTTACCTGGGCTGGCAGGAATATGCTCCTTTCGATGCCATCATCGTGACCTGTGCGCCGGCGGATATACCGAAAGCTTTGGCGGATCAGCTCGCTGAAGGCGGCAGGATGATTATCCCCACAGGCGGATCCTATAACCAGAAACTCTATCTGATAGAAAAAATAAACGGGCAAATCAGGCAGAAGGAGACTCTCCGGGTTTTGTTTGTACCTATGATCCACGGCGAAAACCGACAATAATAAGAGGGTTTGCACCGAACCGGACTTCCATTTTCTTACGGTCATCTCTTTGGATTTCAGCTCTCTTCAGGCTTTAACAGGAAAACACAATCTGTCTTCTTCCTTTCTTTCTGTGAAGTTTCGAAGTAAAATTCTTTTCTTCTTCAAGTGAAGCGACGCTATTCTGGCATACAATGATTAATTTTATCAACTCAAAACCGCAGTATATGAAACGTCGAGATTTTATTGCCGGTGCGGCAGCAGCCGGATTGATCGGAACCGGCCGGTTTGCCTTCGGAAATATTGAGCAGTTTGCGCCGTCAGCGCCCGTTTTACCTTACGATCTGGTTGCAGTGCGTGGTGGCGAACCGGAGGTAATGTTCGACAAGGCAATACAATCCCTGGGCGGGATGAAAGCTTTCGTTAAGAAAGGACAGAAAGTCGTCGTCAAGCCCAATATCGGCTGGGACTCATCACCCGAAAGGGCCGCCGACACCAATCCGAACCTGGTGAAACGCATCGTTAAAGCATGTTATGAAGCGGGAGCAAAACAGGTTTATGTATTCGACAATACCTGCGATAACTGGACAAACTGTTACAAGAACAGCGGCATCGAAAAAGCGGTGAAGGATGCAGGCGGGACAATGGTAGGCGGCAACAGTAAAAGTTACTACCACCAGGTAAACATACCCAGGGGCAAACGGCTGAAACAAGCTGAAGTCCACGAGTTGATCCTTGATTCGGATGTTTTCATCAATGTGCCGATACTAAAACACCATTCCTCGTCCGATCTGACCATTGCCATGAAAAACCTTATGGGTGTTGTGTGGGACCGGGGGTACTGGCATCGGAACGACCTGAATCAGTGCATTGCTGATTTTGCCACCTGGCGCAAGCCAACCCTGAACATCGTAGATGCCTACCGCGTGATGCTGCGCAACGGGCCGAAAGGCGTCTCGGCATCCGATGTCATCACCATGAAACAGCTTCTGATTTCAACCGACATCGTCGCCATCGACGCTGCTGCAACAAAAATATGGGATCCCAAAAAGGATCCGGCCAAAGTAAAACATATTGCCCTGGCCAATGAACTAAAGGCCGGAAATATGAACCTGGCCCAACTCAGGATTAACCGTATTAAACTGTAACATGCATTCACGGGCACTTCGCTACATAAGATACATTTTTGCTGTATTCTTCTTCCTTCTCATTTCGGCTTTGTTTCTGGATTTCCGCGGCCTCGTTCCGGCGGATATGCACAGGGCTGCCACCTGGCTTCAATTCGGCCCGTCATTGGTGCAGTTCATACATTTTGCCGGATTGTTTTCTGCAGGATTTCTTTTTATCGCCATCCTGACCTTACTGTTCGGAAGGGTATACTGCTCGGCAATTTGTCCCCTGGGCATTTTTCAGGATATCCTGATCAGGATTGAAAAGTGGTTTCGCAAAAAAAAGATACTCCGTTACCGGAAACCAGGCTGGTGGAGATATGTATTCCTGGGCATGGCGGTTCTATCCCTGCTCGTTGGTTTTATGGCCCTTTTTAACCTGCTTGATCCTTTCAGTAATTTCGGAAGAATTTTCTCTTCGCTGGGCAAACCACTGGCCATCCTGATCAACAATGCAGCAGCAGCGATATCCGAAAAATCAGGATTAGCCGTCATCAACCGTTATCCCATTAAAGGATTTGATGTCGCGACCCTCATTTTTCCTTTCCTGGTTATTTCCCTGCTCATTTTCCTCACCTGGAAGCACGGGCGCCTGTTCTGCAATTTCATCTGTCCCGTCGGAACCGTTCTCGGGCTCTTTTCCAGGTTTTCCCTTTTCAGCATCTCGCTGGATAAAACAAAATGCAACCAATGCGGAAAATGTGCCGCCAGGTGCAAAGCAGGATGCATCAGTATAAAAACACAGGAAATTGACCACTCGCGTTGCGTGATGTGTTTTGATTGCATCGGGCCCTGTCCTGAAGAGGGGGTTACTTTCGGCCTGTCATCCTTTAAAAGGTCATCTCAGGTTGCAACCGGTAAAAAGGCTTCCGACTCAAGGAGAAAATTCATCAGTTCAGCTTTCCTGTTAGGATTGGCAGGCCGTTTGGCAGCCCGGGAAAACAGCGGCGACACATTTGAAAGGCAAACGCTCATCCCTGAAAAAAAGGCATCTCCCGTTTCACCGCCGGGTTCACGCTCTATCGAACAATTTATTTCCACCTGTATCGCATGCCATGAGTGCGTAAGCGCATGTCCCGCGCAGGTATTGCAGCCTTCACTGTTGCAATATGGCTTACAGGGATTTATGCAACCGCACATGGATTACCATGCCAGCTTCTGCAATTTTGAATGCGTGGTCTGCAGCGAAGTATGCCCTACGACCGCTATTCAGCCGATAACGGTAGAAGAGAAAAAGAAAATACAACTCGGGAAAGCCGTCTTTATCAAAGATAATTGCGTTGTTTCTACCTTCAATACTGCCTGCGGCGCCTGTTCGGAACATTGTCCGACCAAGGCCGTCAACATGGTTCCTTACTTGGATGGACTCCGGATTCCGGAAGTAAACCAGTCAATTTGCATAGGCTGCGGCGCCTGCGAACACGCATGCCCCACTAAACCTTACAAGGCTATCTTCGTTGAGGGAAACCCGGTACATCTTACTGCCGCTACCCCGAAAGAAGATATAATCGAAAGAAACGTCGAAGAGGAAGAATGGGCATTTTAGGGGCAGGGAGAACGGAGAACGGAAAACGGAGGACGGAGCAAGGAGCAGGTGCCAACGGCCAACAGCTAACAGCCAAAAGCCACCAGCCAAAAGCTAACAGTTTACCTGCCTGGGCTGATTGTGCGTAAGACGGCAGGCTAACGGCTAACGGCTAACAGCTAACGGCCCAAAATTCCCCGATCAAAATAAGACAACAATTATTAATTTAGCACTTTCAAAACCGATCACCATGAACACAGCCATAATCCCTCAATATCGTTTCTTCAGCATTCGGTCGCTGGTAAGTGACGCAATCGCGCTGGCTTTTATCTGCCTGGTTCCCGCCATTTCACATTTGTCGGGAGTACCGGTTTATTTTATTGAGCCAATGCGGCTGATGCTGATCCTTGCTATATTGTCATCACACAAGGCCAATGCTTACGCGCTCGCAATCATCCTGCCCCTTGTTTCATTTCTGGTTTCGGGCCATCCCGAACCGCTGAAAATGGCCGTCATCATGGCCGAACTACTGGTTAATACCTGGTTGTTTTACCTGCTTTTGGCCCGCACGGCAAAGCCCTTTATCAGCATGCTGACATCCATCGTCGTCAGTAAGATATTCTGCTATACCTTGTACCTGGTTGTGTTTTCGCTGGCTTTCGTAAAGGCAGAAGCAGGAACCGTTTTCCTGGTGTCACAGTTACTTGTCACCTTGCTGCTGAGTGTGATTACTTATCTTTTCCTCAGCGCAAAACAACAAAAATCGAAAAATTAACCGCAGCTTCCTTTTTTCTGCAGTCCTTCCTTTCCTGTCATTCCCTGACGGTAAAACCGCTTCAGAACTTTGGTTTTTGTCGATAAAAAGCGCCTGTCTGTCTGCATCCTTTTCAGCAACTTATAAATAGTTTTCAAGCGAAGGTATCCGGATATATGTTTGCAGCCTCAACCGGATGGGGCAAGGAACCTATGATGGGACAATCCCGGGAATATTTTTTTTAATCAATTTGTTTCAGAATGAAGAACAGATCATCAGGTATTACATTAATACTCATACTTACGGCAACGATTTCATTTGCCCAGAGTTATGAAGCCAGATGGCAGAAAACGCCGGTTATGGCCGACGGAATTTCATCGGAATGGAGCTCTCCGTTGCGTTTCAGCGATACAAAAAGCGGCCTTCAGTACGCTGTAACGAATGACGATAAAAACCTGTATATCTGCGTAAAAGCGACGGGCACTGCCACCCGGATGCAGATTCTCACATCTGGTATGAAGATTTGGATCGATGCAAACGGCCGGAAAAAATATCCGACTTCGATTTATTTCCCGATGCCATTGTCGCGAGGTGAAATGAAGCCTGATAATTCAGGGCTGCAGCAAGGCAGGCCGGGTGGTGAAAGGCCATCTGGGAAACCTGATGAGATGGATTTCCGGAAAATGTTCAAAAATCAGGGGCTAAAAATCACCCTTGCCGGCTTCAAAACCGGTTGTGACGGAACTTTCAACATCGGGGAAAGCACACAAATAAAAGCTGCGATGGACCGGGACGAAAGCAACGCCCTGACCTGCGAGTTCATCGTCCCGATCGGCTCTTTTTACAGCAACGACTGGAATTCTTTCAAGGAACCGCCTCTTATCGGAATGAAGATCAGTGTTGATGAAATGCCTGGCAACGGGCAAGGAACACAGCGGCCCGAAGGCGGCCCTCCGGGCGGCGGCCCCGGTGGCTTCCCCAATGACATGGACGGCGGACCGGGAGGACCTCCGGATGGCGAAATGGGCGATCGTCCTTCTCCCCCGTCAGGCATAACGGGAACATCACAGGAAGAAATTTCCATTAAGTTTAAAATCAGGCTCAGCAAGCCGGAATAATTAACTCAAATCACAATTATTGGTTCAGGAATGCCCTGCGGTAAAACGGCAGGGCATTTTATTTTTCCCGCATCCATGCTGGTATTTTTACATTTCAACCTCAAAAAACAACCCGATGAAGCAATTAACCCGGCACTGATTTTCCGGTTTTCATTCGTCTATAAATTCGGGCAATTTATCTATAAACCTTTCATCAACCTATATATGTTTTTTCTTTAAGAACGGGCCAGGATAATTTTGCTCCCGGAAATTAATCTACAAGGAAATGAAACTGAGAATCAGCAAACTATTTATTCTTCTCATCAGCTTATCAGCATTACAGGCTGAAGCTTTCTGCCAGGAAAAGCCCGCCGTCTGGAATTTGCGATCCTGCATTAATTATGCCCTCGCAAACAACATTCAGGTCAAAAAAATGCAGCTTGGCGTAAAAAGCAGCGAAGCCGACTATGACCAGGCAAAAGCAAGCCTGTGGCCCGGATTGAATGCCGGTATCAGCCAATCCTTTTCAAATAAAAGCAGTATCAACGGTTCCGGTGAAAGCGCTTCCCTGTCAGGGGGATATTCGTTGCAGTCGGATGTTACGCTCTTCGACGGTTATAAGCTCAGGAATACCATCCGGCAACAGGAGATGATGGTGAAATCAAACCAACTGAGTGTTGCAGAATCTGAAAATTCCATCCAACTGGCGGTAACATCGGCATATCTTCAGATCCTATATGCCCGTGAATCGGTCATTGATGCCGAAAACACGCTGAAATCGTCCGAGGCGCAACTCGAAAGGGCAAAGATTCTTTATGATGCCGGCTCTATTGCCCGGAGCAATCTGGCGCAGGTGCAATCGCAATACGGTAATGATAAATATTCGCTGGTGGTTGCCCGTAATAACCTGAACCAGCAGATTTTGTCGCTGAAGCAGTTGCTGGAACTTGACATCTCGCAGGAGATAGAAATTTATTTCCCCGAAATCGGGGATGACCAGGTATTGAAACTTATCCCTTCGAAAGAAGAAGTTTATAACACCGCCCTCAAAAATCTGCCGGAGGTGGCCAACAGTCAACTGAACGTCGATATTGCCCGGAAAAATGCTGAAATCGCCAAAGCCGGCCTGTATCCCAGCCTTTCATTAAGCGCTTCGGCCGGAACCGGTAACAGCACCGCTTACTCCGATGGTTTTGTGACGCAACTGGGAAACAATTTTTACCAAAATGCCGGGTTGAGCCTCAGCATACCCATTTTCAATAAAAAACAGGCCAGATCAGCTATTGCCAAAGCTCAGATTGCAACTGAAACGGCTCAACTCGGCCTGGCTGAAACCGAGAAAAATCTGCTCAAAGAAATTGAAACCGTGTACCTGGATGCCGTTTCGGCTCAAAGCCGATTCCAGGCTGCCAACGAGCAGAAAGAGTATGCCCTCACCAGTTATACCCTTGTCGAAGATCAGTTTAACCTTGGTATGAAGAACACCGTCGACCTGATCACGGCTAAAACAACCTATCTCCAGGCTCAACAGGAATGCCTCCAGGCAAAGTATGCTGCCATCCTCAACTATAAACTCCTTGACTTTTACCAGCAAAAAGAAATCGAATTATAATACAAACACCTTCAGTAAGATGAAAAAGAAAAGTTTGATAATCACAGGTATCCTTGTTCTGATAGCCGCTGCAGCAGCATGGTTCCTTTTCGGAAAATCCGGGAATCAGCAGGTGATCCGTTATGAAACCGCGCCTGTACAGATCGGCACTATCGCAAACACCGTTACCGCCACCGGAACCGTTGAACCGGTAAAACAGGTGGAAGTCGGCACGCAGGTTTCGGGTGTCATTAAAAACATTTATGTGGACTTCAATTCACAGGTAAAGAAAGGACAACTGCTTGCCGAGCTCGATAAAACCCCTTTGCTTGCTGCATTGGCATCCACCAAAGCAGAACTTGCTTCAGCAAACAGCCAGCTTGTTTACCAGCAGGCAAATTTCAACAGGATCAAATCGCTTTTTGATAAAAAAGCCGTCAGTGAAACCGATTATGAAACGGCGCTTTATCAATACAGCAGCGCTAAAGCCAGTGTTGATAAGATGAAATATGAAGTGGAACGCGCTCAGACCAACCTCGGTTATGCCATGATCTACTCTCCCATCGACGGGGTGGTTTTAAACCGCGCCGTTGACGAAGGGCAGACTGTAGCCGCCAGTTTCAACACCCCTACCCTTTTCACCATTGCCCAGGATTTAACCAAGATGCAGGTTGTAGCCAATGTTGACGAAGCCGATATCGGACAGGTGGCCGAAGGGCAAAAAGTCAGCTTTACTGTGGATGCTTTCCCGAGTGACCTTTTCGAAGGTAAAATCACGCAGGTTCGTCTGGAACCTACCACAAACTCAAATGTAGTTACTTACAGCGTCGTGGTCGACGCCCCCAATCCCGACCTTAAGCTGAAGCCCGGCCTCACTGCCAGCATCACGGTCACCGTGAAGGAAGCCGCGGATGTGCTCACGGTCCCTGCCAAAGCACTACGTTTTCAACCGGATTCATCGCTACTGGCAAATAATTCCGTAAAAACCGTTGTAAATCAGGCCAGCGCTGCCAACCTGCCGGCAAACAACCCGTCGCAAGCAGAAAAACAAAAGGACATGCCGTCAGCGGTTAATGAGGATGAAACGCCGGGGACCATCTGGGTGAAAAGCGGCGGGAGTATTCACCCGGTGCAAGTTGTATCAGGCATTTCGGATGAAACCAATGTTGAGATAAAGAGCGGCCTGAAAGAAGGCGACCTCGTGGTTGTGTCGATGGTAAAGTCCAGCGCACCGGCAGGAAAGGACACTACTGAACAAAGTTCAAGCCCGTTTATGCCAAAAAGGCCGGGAAGCGAAAGAAAGAAATAGCTGACGCGTAAAAGGCAGAGCGATAAGTAAAACGCGAGAAAATGCACAGACAGGATAAGACCGTAAACTTAGAATTCAGAAAATGAACGAGATCATAAAAGCTACAAACCTGAAACGCGAATTCCTGGTAGGAATTGAGAAAGTAGCGGCATTAAAAGGCATTTCATTTACGATTCACGGGGGGGAGTTCGTCACCATTATGGGAGCCAGCGGATCGGGCAAATCAACATTGCTGAATATTTTAGGCTGTCTCGATACGCCGACTTCGGGGGAATATCTCCTGGACGGGACTTCGGTGCGGGCCATGTCGAAAAATGACCGGGCCCATCTGAGGAACCACAAGATTGGCTTTGTATTTCAAACTTACAACCTCCTTCCGCGGACTACTGCCCTTGAAAATGTCGAATTACCGCTGATGTATAATTCAGGCATTACAGGCAGGCTGCGTCGCGAAAAAGCCGAACACATGCTGGAAATTGTCGGGCTGAAAGACCGTTTGTATCATGCTCCCAACCAGATGTCCGGCGGTCAGCAACAACGTGTTGCCATAGCCAGGGCCTTGGTCAACGATCCGGTTATCATTCTTGCCGACGAGGCAACAGGCAACCTCGATACCCGTACTTCCTATGAAATTATGGCTTTGTTCCAGGATCTGAACAACCGGGGAAAAACAATTGCCTTCGTCACGCATGAACCCGATATAGCCCTCTTCAGTAGCCGCAGTATCGTATTGCGTGACGGACGGATCGTAAAAGATGAAAAACTAAGCAGCCCGGCCTCGGCAGCCGAAGCGCTGGCATCGCTTCCTGTTGAAACGGAAGAAATTGAAATCTGATTTCAGAAAGGATTAACATGAACATTACCAATCTATTCAGAATATCGCTCAAGGCGTTGCACAGCAACAAATTCAGGTCGCTGCTCACCATGCTGGGCATTATAATCGGCGTGGCATCGGTCATAGCCATGCTTGCCATCGGACAGGGCTCGAAACAAAGCATTCAGGATGAAGTTTCAAAGATGGGCTCCAACATGCTGATGATACAGCCCGGCGCCGACATGTTCCAGGGAGCACGTATGGCGGCTTCGAACACCCAAACGCTGATTCTTTCCGATTATGAAGCCATCAAAAAGCAATGTGCAAACCTTTCGGCAGTTTCGCCGATGGTGGATGCCAGCGGACAAGCCATATACGGTGCAAATAATTACCCGGTCAGCATGAACGGTGTAAATGCCGACTACCTGCAGATCAGAAAATACACGATTGAAAGCGGCAGGATGTTCACCGATAAGGAAATCCTTGGATCAGCCAAGGTATGCCTGATCGGGCAAACCATTGTGGAAGAGGTATTTGGAAACGGCGTGGACCCCATCGGCAAGACATTCCGGTTCGGCAAACTGCCCTTTGAAGTCATCGGCGTGTTGGCGGAAAAGGGAGAAAACGGGATGGGCCAGGACCAGGACAACATCATCATCGCCCCTTACACTACCGTCCAGAAAAGGGTCAAAGCCATAACTTACCTGAACGGTATTTTTGCATCAACGACGAATGAATCGGTAACCGAACAAGCCATCTCGGAGATTGAATCCATCCTGCGCACCCGGCATAAAATTGCTGCCGGCGACGATGACGATTTCCATGTACGCTCGCAGCAGGAAATGCTTACCATGTTCAGCAGCACAACCCGGGTCATGACGGTATTACTGGCCGTAATCGCAGGCATTTCGCTCATTGTAGGCGGTATCGGCATCATGAATATCATGTATGTATCGGTAACCGAGCGGACCCGCGAAATTGGCCTCCGGATGGCCGTCGGGGCGCGGGGCATCGACATCCTGGCCCAGTTCCTGATCGAGGCTGTAATGATCAGCGTTGTCGGAGGAATTATCGGCGTCGCCCTGGGTATCGGGAGTTCTTTTGTCATTGAAAATGTAATGAAATGGCCTGTCGCCATAACCAGCTATTCTATCATACTTTCGTTTGTAGTTTGTACATTTACCGGAGTGTTTTTCGGATGGTACCCTGCCAGGAAAGCGGCCAACCTCGACCCGATTGACGCGATCAGGTACGAATAGCAGGTTAATGCCGCCCGGGGCAAAACGGGACAAATAAAAAGCAAGAAAATGACTGTTTACGATAAAAAATATTCGCTTCAAATCCTGATCCATTGCATCGTATGGGTAATTGTCATCACCTTCCCCCTGATTTTCATCTATACCGAAGGTGAAAAGGACCTGGTCCGATATCTCGATTTTACGCTCCCCATCATCATGATGATGATTGTTTTTTATACCAATTACCTGTTCATCATCGGTAAATACCTTTTTAACAAGAAGATATGGCAATTTTTCCTGATCAATGCGGTAATTTTTGCCGTATCGCTGGTCATGCTCGAGCTGATGAAACAGTATGTATGGGATCATTATTTCAGCTTTCAGCCGCCAAGGCATCCCGGCCCGCCGAAGAAAGACATGATGCGTATCCTCTTTTACAGGAATCTGATTTCACTGGTTTGTACGCTCGGGGTTGCAACTGCCATCAAGATGACGGCGCTGTGGTACAACAAGATGGCTGAACAAAAGGAAAAGGAAAAACTTCATATCGAGACGGAACTCGCCAGCCTGAAACAGCAGTTAAATCCGCATTTCCTTTTCAACACCCTCAACAATATTTACTCGCTCATTTCTATAAACCAGGAATATGCCCAGGACGCTGTTCACCGGCTCAGCAGCCTGATCAGGTATGTGCTCTATGAAAGCGATCATCCTTTTGTACCGCTGAGTAAAGATCTGATATTCACCGCAAATTACATTCAACTGATGAGCCTCCGGTTGCCGCCGCATGTAAAACTGGAAACCGACATCATGAAACCTCCGGAATCGGACACCATCGCTCCCCTCCTGTTTATGTCGCTGGTTGAAAACGCTTTCAAGCATGGCGTAAGCCCTGAACATGCTTCGTATATTTCGGTTAAAATTGCCAATAAAGGCCATCATGAACTGGTGTGCAGGGTTGAGAACAGCAATTTTCCGAAACAGGAATCCGACAGAAGCGGCTCGGGAATCGGCATGAACAATTTAAAGAAAAGGCTTGAACTCATCTATCCCGGCGCTCATACGCTGGATATCGCCGAAGACAATGAACGTTATATTGCAACCTTAACCATAAAAATATGAACCTGCGGTGCATCATTGTGGACGATGAGCCCCTGGCGCTTGACCTGCTGGAAGGGTATGTCGTAAAAACTCCCTGGCTGATATTGGAGGGGCGTTTCAGCAGCGCTTTCGAAGCAATGGCTTTCCTTGAAAAAGTAAAAGTCGACCTGGTTTTTCTTGATATCCAGATGCCGGGGCTGAGCGGGCTGGAGTTTTCGCGGTCGCTGCAAAACGGGCCCCGTGTAATTTTCACCACCGCTTTCGGGCAATATGCCCTCGATGGATTTAAAGTGGAAGCACTCGATTACCTGCTCAAGCCTGTCAGCTACCCTGAATTTCTGTCGGCTGCAAACAAGGCCAGGCGATGGTTCGAACTCACCGGGAAATCGGCAGGCCAACTGGCCAGAAACACGATTTTCGTAAAATCGGACTATAAAATGGTGCAGATAGAACTCAGTAAAATCCTTTATATCGAAGGGCTGAAAGACTATGTAAAAATCTATCGTGAAGATACGGAGAAACCCGTTCTCACGCTGATGAGCATGAAGTCGCTGGAAGAGAACCTGCCGGAGAATATTTTTATGCGCGTGCACCGTTCCTTTATCGTCAACCTGGAAAAGATAACCACCATTGAACGCAACCGCATCGTATTCGGAAAAACCTATATTCCGGTTTCCGACAACTACAAGGATAAATTCCTGAAGTTCGTGAATGAGCGGTTTTTCTGATCTGCTCTCCGAAAAACTCTTGTCCTGAAAAAGAAGCGGGGCTTCGTGGTCAACCACGAAGCCCCGCATGTTATTTCATTGAATTCAGTTTTATCTTATGAGCGTTACCGTTCCATGGGTGGAGTTCTTCATGCCTTCATAACTTCCAACATCGTGTGAGTTCCATATCACACCATCCCTGAACACGGCCTCGGCTTTCCACATATAAACGCCCTGCTGCAACAACAATCCGTTGTACCGGCCATCCCATCCTTCTGCCGGACGGCCCTGATCGTCGAGTTTATCGGAATACCACAACAGGTTTCCAAAACGGTCGTATACCTGAATAAGGTATTCCTTCAGGTTGACACCTACCGGTTTAAACAACTGCACTTCGGCATGCGGATTTTCAGGCGAGAATGCATTCGGTATAAACAACCCTTTCACCATGAAATTATAAACGTACCGGGCCGTATCGCTGCACTCCATATCGCTGTATGCAATCATGGTTATAGGATATTCCCCGTCCAGATTATAAAGCACAAATGGCTCTTCGGCATACGATGTTTCGCCGTTCCCGAAATCCCAGTAATAATGGGTGGCGCCCACCGAAATATTATCGAATTGAAGTTGCCCCTGTACATTCTCGTAATTTGCATTGTATGTAAAATCGCTTACAGGTGGCGGATAGGTGTTTACCAATTGAGTAACTGTATCCGTACAGGTATTGGTATCCTGAACGATCAGGCTCACCTGGTGCTCTCCGGAATTCTGGAATACATACTCAGGATTTTGTTCCAGCTTCATATCCAGGAGCTCTGTTCCTTCCCTGAAAATCCATGTCCAGGACGACAAGGGGGCATAGGCGCTGTCGGAATGGTCGAAGAACAACGTCCTGTTTCCGGCGCAGGAGAGTGAATAATCGTAATTGGCTTCCGGCAGCATATATACCGGTATGGTTTTTACTACCGTGTCGGAACATCCAAGGGTATTGGATGAAATTAACCGGACATCATAATAACCGGGCGCTCCGAAGAGCCAGGAAGGATTGCGCAACGTTGAAGTATCTTCTGTTGAAGCAGGATCATCAAAATCCCATTGATACCCGCTGACAATTACCCCGTTATTCACCGTTTCGTTGGTGAATTCAGCCGTGGTTCCGTAACAAACCTTTCCGATGCTGTATTCTGCAACCGGGGAAGGACTAACGATAAGGTCAACGATCGATGAATCGCTGATGCTTTGTCCGGATACGGCCGTGGTCACCCTCAACAGTACCGAATAATTGCCGGCTTCGGTATAAATATGGTTGACAGGGCTGGTGTAGGAATTGTAGGTTGTCGTGGTTCCGTCGCCGAAGTCCCAGTACCACTCCGTGATCGGTTGCCCGCAATAGCTGCTGTCGGCAAACGAGAGGTTGTAATTCTGGCACACGAGCGAATCCTCTTCGCTGAAAACAGCTTCAAGGCATGGCCTTACCAGCACCTCCTGCGAAAATACATCATGGCAGTTATTGGCATTGATAACGGTAAGTTCAACCGTATATAAGGAAGGAACCAGGTATTTGTGGGTAACGTCCGGGTTGCCGGGAGCATAAATGGTGTCGGACAGGCCATCTCCGTATGTCCATATCCATTCGCTGATATCTGATCCGTTACCGGTCGAAAGATCGTTAAAGACCGCTGTTGTGTCGCACAGCCCGACGGTAAATTCAAAATCCGGCAGCGGCAGCGGTTCAACCGAAACCGGTATGAAAACGGTATTATTACAATTGTTGATATCTATAGCCTCCAGGCTTACGGTATAAACGCCAACCTCCGAATAAAGGTGCGTAGGATTCCTTAAGGCAGAGTTATTGTAGATTCCTGAACCCGGGTCGCCGAAATTCCAGTTGAAGAAAACAAGGCTGTCGGTAAGCGGCGCTATCAGTTCGGGTGAAAATTCCATATAGTCGCCGATACAGGTGGGGGTATAGTTAAAAGTAAAATCGAATGCCGCCGGAACATAAACCGATTTGACGATGGTATCCTTGCATCCCCGGTTATCGGTTACAATTAACTGGACAGAATAGGTAGAGTCGGATCCGTAAAAAACATACACCGGGTTCTGCAACTGCGAATAACTGCCCGGGCCAAATTCCCAGAGCCAGGAAACGATGGAAGCCTGCGAAGCATAGGAGGAATCCTGGAAATAAACCGCCCCGTTTTCGCAGGGAGCCGGCGTATAGATAAAATTGGCCGTAGGATTGGGAAATACCTGTATTGTGGTGGATGTCGAATCCTGGCACCCGGCAGCCGTTGTAACGGTGAGCGTCACGGTGTATACTCCCTGAACCGTATAGGTCCATTGCGGATTCTGCAGGTTTGAAGTATCGTTGGCCACAGCGGTTTCCCCGAAATCCCAGTGCCAGACAGCAATCGGCTCCCCGTTCAGGGTATAGGATTCATCCGAAAACTGCGTTGCGCTGTTGATACAGCCGCTGCTGAACGAGAACAAGGCAACCGGTTGGGCATTGATCGTTACGGCATGTGTTTTCGTATTTGAGCATCCTGCCGAATCCACGATGGTAAGAACAACATTGTAATTGCCATACTGCGCATAGGTATGCAAAGGATTCTGCTCATTTGAATGGGCCGAACCATCGCCGAAATCCCAATCCCAGGAATTAACGGCGGCAACCATGGTAATTGTTTCGTCAACAGTGAATTGAGTGGCCGTTCCCGCGCAGGTATTCGACCAGTTATATTCCAGGGCGGGACTCGGGTTTATGATTACCGCTTGTGTTACCGTATCATAACAGCCGTCGGCGTTGGTCACCTGCAGGCTTACCGTATAGGTGCCCGCGCTGTTGAATATGTGCAGCGGGTTTTGCAGGATCGAGGTATTGTTGACGCCCGAGGTAGGATCGCCGAAATTCCACAGGTAGCCAATAATGGCGGAACCTCCGCTGGTTGCGGACTGGCTGGTGAAGTTAACGGCCACTCCGGCACAGGTGTTTTCATAAGCAAATGCGGCCAGCGGGCTTGTTTTAACTATTACCGTCTTGGAAGTCTCATCCTCGCATCCGAGCGACGTATTTACCGTCAGGGTCACGGTATAGGTTCCTGCCGTGGAATATACGTGGGTGATATCAGGATTTGCCGGAGCCGTGATCAGCGTATCCGATCCGTCGCCGAATTCCCAGTACCATGTGGCAATAGTCCCCGAGGATGTTGTCGATGTATTGTCGAACGACACCGGCAGGTTGGCGCAGGTTTGCTGAGAAACCAGGAAACTTGCTTCGGGAGGCAGCGACACAATAGCAGTATGAGTTATGGTATTTTCGCATCCCGCCGTATCGGTAATTGTCAGGGTAACCTGATAGCTGCCTGATGCACTGTAGATATGGTAAGGATCTTCTTCTACCGACGTATAGGTGTCGCCAAAATTCCAGAACCATGAGTTAGTTGCAGCAGCATTTACATATGTCGTACTGATAAAATGGGTTGAATCGTTGACGCAGCCGGGTTCTATCGAAAAATCAACTGTCGGATGCGGATTGATGACAATAGTCTTGGTAATGGTATCGGTACACCCCCCGGTATTGGCAACTTCCAGGGTAACCGTGTAGGTGCCGGCGGCATTGTAAGTGTGCGTCGGGGATGACAGGGACGAAGTATTGGCGGTTCCTGATCCCGGATCACCGAAATTCCACAGCCAGCTTTGCAGACCACCGGAACCTGGTTGAGAAAGATCGTTGAACTGGATTTCTTCCCCCTGGCAGTGTATGGCATCATAGCTGAAATTGGCCAGCGGATTTGCCGAAACCGTCACTAAACGCGATGCTGTAGCCGTACAACTGTCGGTGGTTTTTATGGTCAGGGTTACATTGAAATTTCCGAAGGTTGTGTATGTATGCGAAATATTGGGATTGCCGGGGTGATTAATGGTCGTTGTGTTGCCATCCCCGAAATTCCATACCCATTGTACAATATACCCCGGCGCTCCGCCAAGATTGGCAAGGCTTGTGAACTGGATCTCTGAATCTTTACAGGCAGGCTGGTCCCATGTAAAATTGGAAACAGGCGCCGGGTTGATTACCACCGGATTTGTGACAAAATTCGTACACCCGTTGGTATCAGTAACGGTGAGCGTCACATAATAGGTTCCTGAAGTAGAATAAAGGTGGGCCGTGTTTGGGGAAGCGGTATTAAACACCGGCGATCCGTCGTTAAAATCCCAGGCATAATTTGTTATGGCGTCGGTATTTACAATATTCGTATCGGCCATAAACAGGACCTGGTTGCTCAGGCAGTTGTTCTGTGAAGTAAAAGCAACCGCGGGTTTGGCATTCACGGTCACATTAATGCTTGTGGTATCACTGCACCCGTTGCTTGTTTCCACAATCAGCGTCACCGGATAGGTCCCGGGCCCTGAAAAGTTATGGGCCGGGCTCTGAATGGTGGAATAATTCGCAGTGCCGCTGAGCGGATCGCCGAAATCCCAGTTCCATCCTAATATTGAACCGCCCCCGTTTGATTGCGACAGATCCGTAAACTGCAACGGATAACCTTCGCAGGCATGGTTATGATCGTAATCGAAATTCGCCAGCGGGTTTGGATAGATGGTGATCGTCTGGGTTTCGAAATTGGAACAACTGTCAGCGGTATAAATGGTGAGTGTAACAAGAAAGTTTCCAGGAAGGGCATACACATGTTGGACATTGGGATTACCCGAAAGATCAACAGTATCGATGGTTCCGTCACCGTAATTCCATATCCAGCGCCAGATGTAGCTCCAGGAAGTACTTGATAAGTTAGTAAAATTTACCGTAGCTCCCGAGCAGTTGTTGCTTCCCGGATCAAAATGGGCTGTCGGCAACGGGTGGATGGTTATCAGATGGGATATGGTGCTGTCGCATCCCAGGGTATCGGTAACGGTAAGCGAAACCGTATAATCACCGGGAGCAATATAGGAATGTGCTGTATTTTTAGAAGGTGAAGTTCCCCCGTCGCCGAAATCCCACCACCAGGTTGATATTGCCCCGGCATTCATGGCGTTGGTATCGGGATTAAAATATACCAGGTCGTTAAGGCAGGCGGATGTCCAGGTGAATTCGGCCGCCGGATGATCGTGGATCACGATCTGTTTGGTCATGGTATCGGAACAATTGTTAAAATTGGTAACCGTCATCACGACCGTATAGGTTCCCTGCGTGTTGTAGGTATGGATCGGGTTCTCAAGATTGGAACTGTTGTTGTTGCCACTCATCGGGTCGCCGAAATCCCAGGACCATGCTACATTATTCCCGCTTCCAACGGCAGAAGAAGCATCCGTAAACTGTATGACCTGGTCCTCGCAAAGTCCCGTCTGGCTGTAATGAAAATTGGCAATGGGGCTTGACATTACCGTAACCGGAATCGTAATGCTGTTGATGCAATTCCGGGAATTGATAACCGTCAGCGTTACATTATAAGTGGTGGGATTGGGAAAAATATGATCTGCGTTAGGGTCATCGGGAAAATGGATGGTATCGTTCGGCGATCCGTCACCATAATCCCATATCCAGGTGGTGATATAGTCAAGTGGGGCACTTGACAGGTCGGTAAAATGCACGGAGTCGGCCTGACAGTTTGGGGTTTCATAACTGAAAAGCGGCGTCGGAAGACCATAAATCTGAACGTTTCTGGTAAAAATCCCCGTGTTTCCGTTTATATCGGTTACCGTCAGGATTACCTGGTAAATCGTTGCACCTGCAAATGTATGCGATATCGATTGCCCGGATTCAAAGGTACCATCCCCCATGTTCCACACCCAGGAAGTAATGATGGAAGGATCGGGCACCGTCGCGGTGAACAGTGTCGGGCTGCCGACACATTCGCCCGAATACGAAAAATCAACCGTTATCGGTTGGGCTGATAAGGGTTTTATAAAACTATTCGCTGCTGAAAACAGTGCCGTTATCAGTAATGCTAATAATATCCTATGTTTCATCGAGGTATGTATCGCTTTGAGGGGCTGGTAATATTTAGACTGGTCAGTATATGCAGTTTATTCAATAGTCAAAAATAGTAAGTTTTTACTATCCGTGACATAACTTTCAATCAGAACTGTAAAAAAAACGGACCTGTCCGGATAAAATTGCCGGAAAAAGTCTCTTGTATTGAACTTATCTGAATATTAATCGTCTGCCGGCAGAAAAGTAATGCGATTCGGCGAAGGAATATCTCACTGAATTACCTCGTTTTGACCAATACAAAGATATTACTCTCAGGATTTGGATTTCATGAACAGGCCTGATTTTCACCGGTATCGGTTCGGGCGCCTTTCAACCGGTAAAGCCTGCGTCCCGGGCTTTCTTCCGGCGCCCGGCGCAATAAAAAAGAGGCTGTCGCAGGTTCAGGACATGTTTTGCCATTTAAACCAATGCAAAACAGCATATCTGCGACAGCCTCAATCAGGAAAGGTCCGGTTTCTATTTCTTTTCAGCCGTATTACGCTTCCTCCATGCCATGAACAGGAACCAAAGCCCGAAAATGAGCATGGCCAGTCCCGTCCATAAATTGACATTCATCCCCAGCGATGCCTTATAAATTTCGGCATTGCCGGTAACGCCGCCATAAATGGTGAGTATGGCACCCAGTATAGTGAACAGCGAACCTATTGGAAATCTGATATCGTCACCCATTGATTTTTCCTCCTACCATAAAATGATTGTTAAAACAATGCTGATCGCCCCGACGACGATGGCCAGTACAACCGGCTTTTCGTACCACGGAATTCCCGGTTCATCCTTAATGCGAGGCGTAAGCGAATACACCAGACCGGTAAGGTCTTCCCTGGTTTTCTGCTGACGCGTGAACAGGGAGATGATCACCGTGACCAGGAAGCAAACCGAGAAAGCAAAGATTGCCGTCCAGTAGCTTTGCGCCATAGAGCTGTAATACTCGTGGATATTCGCGATCCAGGCGCCTTTTCCTTCGGCCAGGGTAAGGCCGTGATGAAGGGAAGCAGCCACGGTTCCAGATATCAATCCCCAGAAAGCGCCGTGGCCGGTAGCCCGCTTCCAGAACATCCCGATCAGGAAGACCGCGAAGAGAGGCCCGTTCACGAAGGCAAAGATCAGTTGAAGGAAATCCATGATGTTGTTGAACGATGCAGCCACATAAGCCGTCAGGATGCTGACAGCGACGCCGAAAACGGTGGCAAACTGCCCTACATGCAGGTAATGCTGGTCGCTCTTGCCTTTGTTGATATACGACTGGTAGATGTCGTAGGTAAACACTGTATTGAAGGCCGTCACATTCCCTGCCATCCCGCTCATAAAGGAAGCCATGAGCGCCGTGATCCCGAGCCCGAGTAAACCGTTGGGATAGTAATGGACCAGCATGGAAGGAATGATCATGTTGAAGTCGTTCGGATCGCCGCCTATCAGTTGAAAATTCTTGTCCGGCATCATCATCACCGCCGCGGCGATCATTCCGGGAACAACAACAATCAGCGGTATAAACATCTTTGGCAAAGCGCCGATCAGCGGGGTGCGGCGGGCCGCCGACATGGAATTGGCCGCCATACCCCTTTGGACAACCAGGAAGTTGGTGCACCAATACCCGAATCCGAGTACAAATCCAAGTCCCATGAACATTCCGAGCCAGTCGACGCCCAAAGGATTGGATTCAGGTTTACCGAGATACTTCCATGTATGCAGCCAGGTGTCGGGTTCAAAACCTTTGGCGCCGGCAACCAGGCCCAGGCTTTCTTTCAAACCGCTGTAACCGCCAACGTCGTTCAAACCAATGATCACAAGCGGCAACATGCCTGCCACGATCAGGAAGAACTGGAGCACTTCGTTGTAAATGGCTGATTTCAGTCCGCCGAGATAGGTGTAGATCAGCACGATGACCGCCGATGCGATCAGGCTGACGTGAAAGTTCCAGTGCAGCAGCACTTCCATCAGCCGGGCCAGTGCAAACATCGAGATTCCCGAAGCAAAAACCGTCATGATGGCAAATGCGAACGCATTGAAGCCCCTGGTTTTCTCATCGAAGCGGAATTTCAGATATTCCGGCACCGAGCGGGCTTTGCTCCCGTAATAAAAGGGCATCATGAAAATGCCGAGGAAAATCATGCCGGGGATAGCGCCGATCAGGTAAAAGTGGCAGGTAAGCATCCCGTACTTTGCCCCGGAGGCGCCCATACCGAATACTTCGAGGGCCCCCAGGTTTGCCGAAATGAAAGCCAGCCCCGTGATCCAGGCCGGGATGGATTTCCCGCCCTCGAGGAACTGCGCCGACGATTTCATGTACTTTTTCAGCAGCCATCCGATTCCCAGCACAAAGGCAAAGTAAATCGCCATGATGGCATAGTCGATAAAATTCAGTGAAAAATTTTCAGTCATCTGTTGAACTTATGATTTCGGTGTTTGATTTTATTATTTCGTAAAGGAATGGTCATCAGGAATCAGCAAGTCAGGTTGTACAGGCGTCGATTCAGAAAGATTGCCGGCGAGGCCGGCGGCGGGCCGATGGCCTGTCGTCTTACCCACAACCTTGCCCAGGCAGGTAAACTTTTGGTCGTTAGCTATTAGCCTGCCAACTCACACACAATCCAACCCAGGCAGGTAAACTTTTAGCCTTTAGCGTTTTGTGTTTTGTGTTTTGCGTTTTGTGTTTTGCGTTTTGTGTTTTGCGTTTTGCGTTTTGCGTTTTGTGTTCCGTGTCACCGTTTTCCGTCCTCCGTACTCCCTGCTCCCTGGCTTTTGGCCGTTAGCTTTTAGCTTTTAGCTATTGTCTGTTAGCTCTTTCATTTTGGGCTTTGGGATTTTCATTCTCCGTTTTCCGTTTTGTGTTTTGCGTTCTGTGTTCTGCGTTCTGCGTTTTCCCCTGCCTGCCACCTCCAGGCTCGCGCAAGGCAGGCAGGCCTGCCTACCTCTCACACTATGCCATTCACCGGCAGGTAAAGTTTTCCGTTCTCCGTCCTCCGTCCTCCCTGCTCCGTCCTCCCTGCTCCGTTCTCCGTCCTCCGTACTCCCTGCTCCCTGGCTTTTGGCCGTTAGCTTTTAGCTATTAGCCTGCCAACTCACACACAATCCAACTCAGGCAGGTAAACTTTTAGCGCCTTGCGACCTGCGCCTCGCTCCTTGCTCCTTGCTCCTTGCTCCGTCCTCCGTCCTCCGTCCTCCGTCCTCCCTGCTCCGTTCTCCGTTCTCCGTTCTCCGTCCTCCGTCCTCCGTTCTCCGTTCTCCCTGCCCCCTGTTCCTATTCCCTACCCTTTTTCCATCTCCTTCCATACCAGCGCGCTGGCCCCGACGATGGCCGAAGTGCCTGCTTTGAGTTCCGACGGGAGTATTTTCACTTTATTGCGGAACACGGGCAGCAGATGGCGTTCCATACTTTCCCGGGTGGGTTTGAAGATATAATCGCCGGCGGCGGCGGCTCCCCCGAAAAGGAAGATTGCCTCGGGGCTCAGGTGATGGACCGTATCGGCCAATCCCCTGCCCAGCAGTTCGCCGGTTGCTTCAAACACTTCACGGGCAATCGGGTCGCCTTTTTCGGCAGCATCGAAAACGATTTTTGAAGTCATGTCGTTAAAGGGCACCCTGGCCAGTTCGCTTTCCGAATTGTTGTATTTAGCCAGCAATTCATAAACGGTACGTTTGATGCCCGTTGCCGAGCAATAGGCCTCGAGGTGGCCTGCTCCGCCGCAACCGCATACCCTTCCGCCCGGAACAATGGTGGTATGGCCGCACTCCCCGGCAAAGCCGTCGGCGCCGTAAACGAGGTCGCCATTCACGATAAGCCCGCTGCCGAGTCCGGTCCCCAGGGTGATCATCACGAAGTTTTTCATCCCTTTTCCCCCGCCGTAGATCATTTCCCCGAGAGCGGCGGCATTGGCATCGTTGGTAAGCTTCACGTATTTGATATCAGGGAATTTCTCTTCGATGCGCTTTGCAAAATTTACAACCCCCACGAAAGGAAGGTTCGGAGCGTATTCGATAGTGCCGCTGTAATAATTGCCATTGGGCGCGCCGATGCCGATACCCAGCACTTCCAGATCGGGGTTGATCTGGCGGACGGTATCAATCGCCGACCTGATTTCACCGGTCAGGGATTTTATGTATTCCGAAAGCAATTCTTCAGAGCGCGCCACATCGGCAAGCGGATTCTGATTTTTCTGCGGAGTAGGCAACTGGGGCTTTTTCTCGTAAAGCACATTACCATCCCTGTCGACCACTCCGATGGCAGTATTTGTACCGCCTATATCAATACCTATTGCAACCTGTTTCATGGTATCTTAATGGTTTGTCGTTGTTTATTAGCGGATTTTGCTTCCCTTAAGGGCAAAGAATGTTATGTAAGCATAACAAATGATCGGAATGATAAGGGCGCCCCTTGCGCTGAACGAATCAGTCGCGGCTCCCATCAGCAGCGGAACCACAGCACCGCCAACAATCAGGGTATTGATAATACCTGCAGCAATAGGCATTTCGGAAGGATCCAGGTCGCTGACGCCTAATGAGAATATATTGGGGAACATGATGGAATTGAAGAAACCGATCGAAAGCAGGCACCACATCCCGAGATCAGCCGGAAGAAGGTAAGCTGCAACTATTAATATCATATTGACCGTCCCGAAAATCCCGAGCGCAACATTGGCTTTGCCTTTTCCAAGCAGCATAAGGAAGAAGTTGATAACTGCAATTGCAAAGAAAATGAGACCATTCAGCGGTTGCGATTCAAAAACAAATTTTCCGTCAGTAACAGACGAAGAGGTAATGAACCAACCGACAAAGAAGGCAAACACCATCACCAGCGCCGAATACTGATATTTCCTGGCATTCTGTATTTTGCTCAGCAATATTGATCCGAAGAAACGCCCGATCATGGCGCCACCCCAATAAATCGCCGAAAGTTTCACAGCCACGTCTATACCGAAACCGCTTTCCTTGAGATAAGGAGGTATCTGACCCGCCGTACCTACTTCTGCGCCTACGTAACAGAAAATTCCAATTGCGCCGAGCCAAACCTGGGGCTTCTTCAGCACCGATTTTGAAGGAATCGTCTTATCACCCGTAATAACAGGAAGCTTCACAAAAGCCAGTCCGATGCCCACCAGCAGCACAATGCTCCCGATAACGATAAAAGGCATCTGGACAAATTTGGCAGCTTCAGCCGGCGTTGAACCATTGCTTATTGCCATCACAGCCGGTGACAGAACCAATATACCGGCCAGGAACGGGGCAATGGTAGTGGCAAGCGAATTCAGGGCCTGGGTAAGGTTGAGACGTGCTGCAGACGTTTCCTGTGACCCAAGTGCGGCAACATAGGGATTTGCGGCCGTCTGAAGGAAAACCACGCCTGTCGCCATAACAAATACTGCAACCAGGAACAAAGGGTACGAAACTATTTCAACGGCTGGAAAAAACAGGTAACTGCCAAGGCCGGCCAGCACCAATCCAGTAATCACACCACTCTTATAGCCAATTTTCTTGATAATTCCGCCACACAAAAAACTAAAGCAGGCGTATGCGAAGAAGAATACGCCGTTTACCAACTGGGCGAGGAAATTTTCCCAGCCCGGGTACAACGTCTTCAGGTCAAATGCAAGTTGCACCTGATCCTTCATGGCAATATTAAAGTTTGTGAGGAAACCGAAGATAAAGAAGATAGCTGCCATAAATGACATTCCCAACTTCAGGTTGCTATTGTTTTTTTGTTCCATTGTGCATTTGTTTTAAAGGTTAATTAAAGCCGTTTTTTTGTCGGGAAACAAATGTAAAAATTTAATTCAGCTATGGAATCGCAAAAAAGATTGATTGATAAAATATTCGTGATACCTGTTAAAATAATACCAGGCATTCCCTGAATATTATTTAATAGCATCCAGGCAAACAATAACATAATTGGCTGTAAAACTGCAACTTTAATTTCTTACCACGTATTCGTTTCCGGGTATTCCGGAATAAAATAAAACCTGATGAAATTTATTCGTGTAACAAATACATTTATATTTGTCCGGCTGAGAATCAAGATATTATATCAGCCTGAAAACCAAAAATTTAGACTGCAATTCGTTCAAAATCATGAAAAAAGCTTCAAAGATCACCGGCCTCGCGATGGTTTCTGTCCTTATAGTGACGCTAGCTGCCGGATGCTGTAAAAAAATCCAGACCATGAACATTACCAAAGAAGCGTTCGGTATGCTGGCCGATTCTGTACCGGTATCCTTGTACACCCTTACCAACGATAAAGGCATTACACTGAAAGTCACCAATTACGGGGGCATCATCACTTCGCTGTTGGTTCCCGACAAAGATGGAAACGAAGGCGATATCGTTCTCGGATATGACAGCCTTTCGGGTTACCTCACCAAAACGCCCTATTTCGGGGCTATTGTCGGGCGTTATGGAAACCGCATTGCCAAAGGCGTTTTCAAAATTGACGGCAATGAATTCCGCCTGCCGGTCAATGATGGGCCCAACCACCTGCACGGCGGTATCCGCGGATTTGACAAAGTTGTGTGGGACGCCAAAGAATTCAAAACCGATTCCACTGTCGGCCTTGTTCTTCACTACCTGAGCAAAGACGGCGAACAGGGCTATCCCGGCAACCTTGACGTAACCGTCACCTATACCCTCAACAATAACAACGAATTACGTTTCGATTACCTGGCCACCACCGATAAACCGACACCGGTAAACCTTACGCAACACAGCTATTTCAACCTTGCCGGCGATGGGGATATCAAAGGGCACGAACTGCTTATAAAAGCATCGAAATACACGGTTGTCGACAGCACCCTCATTCCCACCGGAGAATTGCGCGACGTAAAAGGCACCCCGTTTGATTTTACGACAGCAAAAACCATCGGCAAAGATCTGGCAGCCACAGGAGGTAATCCGACAGGTTTTGACCATAATTTTGTTCTTGATACCAAAGGCCTTCAGGAAGCGGCAATCAAAGTTACTGAACCCGCATCGGGAAGAGTGATGGAAGTATTTACCGACCAGCCCGGCGTTCAGTTCTATAGCGGAAATTTCCTTGACGGGACCATAAAAGGCAAAGGAGGAAAAGTCTATAACCAGTACAACGGTTTCTGCCTCGAAACGCAGCATTTCCCCGATTCCCCCAACCAGCCGGCATTCCCGAATACCATACTCAGGCCGGGCGAAAAATACCAGACCACGACGATCTACCGGTTTTCAAAATAAAATCCCTGATGGGGACAAGCCTGCGACTTACCGGTGGTATGATCGGCGTTCCGTGAATTTACTAACCGATCCTTCCGGCGCCGTTCCCGACCGAAGCTACATAGAAATCGGCTGAGAGGCCTGTTGTGGCATGATACACCGGCCCAACACAGGCAATAAGCTCATCAATAGAATCGTCATCAACAATGGCAACGGCGCAGCCGCCAAAGCCGGCCCCGGTCATCCGGGCGCCGACAACGCCTTCCACTTTCCAGGCCTCATGAACGATGGTATCGAGTTCCTTGCCGGTAACTTCGTAATCGGTGCGAAGCGATTCGTGCGAAGCGTTCATCAGCTTGCCCAGTGTTGTAAGATCGCCTCGTTTCATGGCCGCCACGGCATCAAGCACGCGCCTGTTTTCGCTGATCACATGGCGGGCGCGGTTTCGGATGGTTTTATCGGCAATTACTTTTTCGTTTTCCAGAAATTCGGCTATTTCCATATCGCTCAGGTCGGTCAACGGCCGGATCGAACGCAGGCTTTCCAGGGCCGAAGCACATTCCCTGACTCTTTCATTGTATTTGGAATCGGCCAGTTCGCGTCGTTTGTTGGTATTCATGATCACGATGCTGTATCCTTCCATTTCAACCGGAACGAGTTCATATTCCAGCGTCCTGCAATTGAGGAAAATCGCCGAACTGGCTTTCCCCATACCAACGGCAAACTGATCCATGATGCCGCAATTCATGCCTACAAACTGGTTTTCGGCGGCACGTCCCATTTTGATGAGCTCGATGCGATCAATACCGCTATCCAGCATTTCGTCGAGCGCCACCGCCGTCACCAACTCAATGGAAGCTGAGGATGAAAGCCCTGCCCCGTTGGGGATATCGCCCGAAAAGAGCATATCAAACCCTTGCAATTCAACACCTTTCTTCACAAACTGATCGATAACACCAAGCGGATAATTCACCCATTCGCTGCCCTGTTTTTTGGCCAGGTCGCCAAACGGCACATCAGCGGCATAGCTAAAATTGAAAGTTGCAAACCGCATCCTTCTTTCACCGTTCGGACGAACAGCTAGGTAAGTCCCGAAACTGAGGGCGCACGGTAATACATACCCGCCGTTATAATCGGTATGTTCGCCGATGATGTTAACCCTGCCGGGGGCAAAAAACAAGGCCGGGGCTTCCCCGATGCCGTACCGTGACTTAAATTCCTTCTGTAATGCTGCTATGGCCATGGAAGTGGTTTTTGAATTATTACCGGCAAAAATAGAAAGAATCTGATACGAAATGGCGACTTTTGCAGGCAGCCGGCAAGTCACCTCTCTTTGCCTGTATCTAAAAAAGGAACATTCATGGAGATCAGGGGAAAATATTTCATTCTGAATGGAAAACAGGAGCCGGCTGAAGTCTTTCAGCAGCTTTCTGCAATCGAAGGCCCTACGTTATACGAAGTTTTCCGGATTATCAACGGTATCCCGCTGTTTGTTGAAGATCATATCCTCCGTTTCGAAAACAGCGCCGGGCTGGCAGGGCTTGTCTTGCCTTATACCAGGGATGATATTTTCAGGCATGTTACAATTCTGATTCGCGCCAACCGGTTCAGGAATGCAAACATCAAACTCATAGCCTGTTATCCTTCGGGAAAGCCGCCCTGTTATGCCGCTTACTTCGTCGAGCATCAATATCCAAAGCCGTCGGAATTCAGGCTGGGCGTTGATACCATTACGCTCAGGGCTGTCAGGCAAAACCCGAATGCCAAGATATTCCATACTGCTTTGCGTGAAGAAACGGATGCACTTAAGAAGCATCTCAAGGTTTACGAAGTATTGCTGGTTGATAACAACGGAAATATTACCGAAGGCAGCCGGTCCAATTTTTTCTGCATCCGCGGCAATCAGGTCATCACCCCACCGGTACACGAAGTGTTGCCGGGTGTAACGCGGAAATACGTCCTGCAAGCCTGTCATAACCTGAAATGCCCTGTATCGGAAACCAGTGTTCCGGCCGGCGATCTGCCTTCGATGGAAGCGCTTTTCCTTACAGGAACGTCACGAAAGATATTGCCGATCAGAAAGGTGGACGGCGGCTCTTTTTCCGTCAGTCATCCCATGATGCGCGCCCTGATGGAGGAATTCGGGCGGATCGTTGACGATTACCTTTCGCGTCATGACAAGCTTTAAGATGTTCAGGCATGGTGGCGGCCGGCGGCTAGCTGTTAGCCGTTAGCTCTTACGTTTTGCGTTCTTAATTTTGCGTTTTGCGTTTTGCGATTAGTAATTCGTGGTATTCGTTATAGCATTCGTGAAATTCGTGGGCAGTGTTTCAGCGTTTCAGT
>Ga0209099_1001038_pt1 | contig 30205 bp, 25 predicted proteins | sample AD_JPNHW2_MetaG_FD_184430 | JGI IMG/M metagenome (GOLD analysis project Ga0209099, IMG submission 184430) | Active sludge microbial communities of municipal wastewater-treating anaerobic digesters from Japan - AD_JPNHW2_MetaG (SPAdes) (version 2) | ecosystem: Engineered > Bioreactor > Anaerobic... | reverse complement strand
GAGCGCTTCCCTCCCCGCGAAGAGGAGGCGCGAGCCCTGGCCGATGCAGGCCGCGCCGTCGACGCCGAGGATGGCGGACATCGCGGGATTGATGTTGACGACCCTCGCCTTGCGGTCGAGGACGAGGACCCCTTCGCCCATGCCCTCGAAGATGTGCTCGTAGGCGACCGGGCCGAGATCGATGAGTTTGTGACGGAAAAGGCCCCAGGCGAAAAGAAGGCCCGAGGCGGTGAAGCAGAAGGGGGCGATATCGAGACCGAAGGGCGTCGAGCCGGCGATCAGGAGCCCCAGCCCTGCCCAGGGGAAGATGGATGCGACGATGAGCATTATCGCCTGTTGGCGGTAGATATCAGGGGCCTTGAGGGCTCTTGCGACGAGGAAGATATCGGCGCCCAGAAGGCAGGCGTTCAGCGTCGCGAAGTGCATCCAGTAGAAGGGGCCATGTCCCAAAATGGAGGCGGAAAAGCCATCGTTCCTCGCGAGGGCTATGGAACTGTAGAAGAGGTGATGGAAGTCGTTGGTCCAGACCATCGCCAGGGTGAAGAAGGCTTCGGCGAAGATGCAGCAGAGGAGGACGGTAACCTTGCGGGATCCGAGGCCTGATGTCTCGAAGGCCAGGAGGAGCCAGAGGGGCCCGATGAAGGAGATGCCGAGATACTCGAATGAAAGCCAGAAATGAAGGTCGTCGACCGTGCTGCCGCGTATCTCGAAAATGCTCCCGAATGTGTAAATTATCCCCGCGGTCATGAGGAGGGCGAAGGGAAGGGCGCCGGAAACATGGCTCCGGAAAAAACCCACGAAGGCCAGGGCCATGAGGACGATGGCTGCGAAGGCCAGGGCGAGGGTGTAGAGGGACAGGGCGTCGGGCATTTCATCTCAATATCGGCAGGAAAGCCCGCTTCATCGACCTTGCCTAAGCCCTTTCCGGGGGCTATCATGGCGGCCGGTCCGGGAAGGAACATGAAGAAATACCTGGTGCTCGCCGGCAACATCGGCGCTGGAAAATCGACCCTCGTGGGCCTCCTGGCCGAAAGGCTCGGTTTCCGTCCCTATTACGAACCCGTGACGGAGAACCCCTATCTCGTCGACTTCTACGCCGACATGAAGCGCTGGGCCTTCCATTCACAGCTCTTCTTCCTCACGCACCGCGTCCAGAGCCACCGTGCCCTCATGGACGATCCCTGGTCAGTGGTCCAGGACCGCTCGATCTACGAGGACGCCTGCGTCTTCGCACGCAACCTCTACGAGCAGGGCAACATGACGAAGCGGGATTGGGAGAGCTACAGCGAGCTCTACCGTACCCTCATCGGCCTCCTCCCGCCGCCCGACCTCGTCGTCTACATCAGGGCTTCGGTCCCGACCCTCCGGAAGCGCATCGCCAAGCGCGGCCGCGACTTCGAGGCGAGCATCCCTGACGGCTACCTTTCCGGCCTCAACGGCCTCTACGAGGAGTGGATCGAGTCCTTCGACCTCGCGCCTGTCCTCGTCGTGCCCGGGGACAGGCTCGACTTCGTTGCCGAGTCGAAGGACCTCTCGGCCATCGTCTCCACGGTCAGCGAACGGCTGCGGGACAGGCAGGGGAACCTCTTCCCCTTCGACATGTAGCGCCTCGTACGCGCTGAAGCAGTCCCGAGGAATACACGTTTGAACCTTTTCATTGCTCAACTGGGCGGGGCCTGACGCAGAAAAGCTGCATCTCCTCGCTTCGTTCCGGGGATGCCGTATTTCTGCGTCACCCGCCGCTCCGCTGATGCATGGAAAAGCCGGGACCGGGTTTATCCCTCGCAACTATCCTTCAGCACGGGCGCTTTCGCCCAAGGGGCCTTCAATGTGAACCATGCCACCCGCCGCGCTACGGGATCATCATCTGGTGTTGCCGGGTATGCCCCTCGAAAGCCGTCATCCGTAACTTGCGCTCCCGCCGATTGGGCCTCCATCGAAAACCTGCCTGGGGCGCCGGCGGGCGGCAGGGGCGGCGGGGCAGCGCGGTGCATTTGCATCCGGCGCGGCTTGGCAGTAGGTTTTACCTACGGGGCCCGGGCCGGCAGTCCTGGTCGGCGCGAAGGCCCCCGAACGAGGAGGATGCGATGGCGACCATTACGCTCAAGGGCAAGGAAATCCATACCGTGGGAGAACTCCCGGCGCAGAAAAGCTGGGCGCCCAACTTCCGGCTCGTGCGCGGAGACCTCGCCGACGTGAGCCTCGCAGACTTCGAGGGGAAGGTGAAGATCCTCAACATCGTTCCCAGCCTCGATACCTCGGTATGCGGGCTTTCCGCAAGGCGTTTCGATGCCGAGGTCGGCAAGCTGCCGGGCGTCGTCCTCCTCAACATCAGCGCCGACTTGCCTTTTGCCGCGTCGCGCTTCTGCAAGGCCGAAGGCCTCCTCAACATCATCTCCCTTTCCGAGATGCGCGATCGGGCCTTTGGCCGAGATTATGGGGTCGAGATCGTCGACGGTCCCCTCGCGGGCATCCTGTCGCGCGCCGTCGTCGTGGTCGACTCCGCCGACATGGTGGTCTACACCGAGCAGGTGCCCGAGATAGGCCAGGAGCCAGACTACGAAAAAGCCCTGGCTGCTGCCAGGGCCGCGCTGGGGAAGTAGAGAAACTGCGGGGGCGGCAGGGGCCGTCCCCCGCCCATCAGGACAGTCCCTTGACGAGTCCCGTCTCGACGTCGATGTCCATGCCGAGGTAGCCCGGCTTCGAGGGCAGGCCGGGCATCGTGTTGATGTCTCCCGAAAGCGGGTAGATGAAGCCCGCGCCGGCCGCGAGGCGAACGTCCGTGATGGGGAAGTCGAAGCCCTTGGGCGCGCCCTTGAGGGCGGGATCGTGCGAGAGCGAGTATTGCGTCTTGGCCATGCAGATGGCGAGTTTGTCATAGCCGAGCTCGGTGAAGGACGCGATGCGCGCTTCCGCTTCGGGCGTGTAGCTCACGCTGCCCGCGCCGTAGACCTCGACGGCGATGCGCTCGATCTTCTCCTTGATGGGAAGGGCGAGGTCGTAGAGGGGCGCCGCCTTGGAGGGGGCGCTCGACGCGCGCTCGACCGCGGCAGCCAGCTCCATGGCGCCTTCGCCGCCCTTTGCCCAGTTCCGCGTCACGACGGCGTCGGCCGCCCCGGCCGCGATGGCCGCCTCGCGGATGACGCCCCACTCCGCCTCGGTGTCCGTCGGAAAGGCGTTGATCGCGACCACGGCGGGAATGCCGAAGCGCCGGAGCACGCCGATGTGGGCCGCGAGGTTGGCGACTCCCTTCCTCACGAGCTCGCGGTCCTCGCCGGTGTAGGCCGCGGCGAGGGGCTTGCCGGGTGTGACCTTGGGGCCGCCGCCGTGCATCTTGAGGGCCCGCACCGTCGCCACGAGGACGGCGGCGTCGGGCATGAGGCCCGAGGCGCGGCACTTGATGTCCACGAACTTCTCGAGGCCCATGTCGGCGCCGAAGCCTGACTCCGTGACGAGGTAGTCGCCGACCTTCGAGGCTATGAGGTCGGCGAGGACCGAGGAGTTGCCGTGGGCGATGTTGGCGAAGGGGCCCGTGTGCACGAAGGCGAGCTCCTCCTCGAGGGTCTGGAGGATGTTCGGCTTGAGGGCGTCCTTGAGGAGGATGGTCATGGCGCCGGCCACGCCGAGGTCCTCCGTGGTGACGGGCTTGCCCGTCCGGTCGAGGCCGAGGACGATGCGGCCGATGCGGGCGCGGAGGTCGGCGAGGTCGGTGGCGAGGGCGAGGATGGCCATGACCTCGGAGGCCACGGCAATGTCGAAGCCGGCCTCGCGCAGGGGGCCGTTCTCGAGGCCGCCCATGCCCGTCATGACGCGGCGGAGGGTCCGGTCGTTCATGTCCATGACGCGACGCCACCAGACCTCGTAGGGGTCGAGGTTGAGCTTGTGGAGGCCGAGCTTCTCGAAGTAGGCGTCGGACCAGCGGGATTCGTGGTAGATGCGCGCGTCGAGGGCCGCGGCGCAGAGGTTGTGCGCCGCCTCGACCGCGTGGATGTCTCCCGTGAGGTGGAGGTTGAAGTCGACCATGGGGACAATCTGCGAGTAGCCGCCGCCCGCGGCCCCGCCCTTGATGCCGAAGGTCGGCCCCATGGAGGGCTGGCGGATCGCGGCTATCGCCTTGCGCCCGAGTTTTCCGAGGCCCTGGACCAGGCCGACGGTCGTCGTGGTCTTGCCCTCGCCGAGGGGCGTAGGCGTGATCGCGGTCACGTCGATGTACTTCGCCTTCTTCGGGGCGGAGGCATGGTCCTTGAGGAACTCGAGCCTGACCTTGGCCTTGTCCGTGCCGAAGTGCTCGAGGTAGTCCTCCCCGATGCCGTAGTTCGCGGCTATCTCGGAGATGGGCCTGACCTGGGCTTCCTGGGCAATGTCGATGTCGCTCGGAACGGGAGAACGCTGGATTACGGACACGGAAGGCCTCCTATGCTATGCAAAGAAGCTACTCAGGAGGCCCTCCGCAAGTCAACGGAGGGGGAGGGGCGTCATGGACAGGCTAGCGAGGCGGCTCCGGGGAAAAAGTACTGCCGACTACTTCAGGGCCCTGAAGGTCACCTGGACGCTTCCCTTCCCGAGCGCTTCCGCGAGTCCCGTCACATCCGGTACGTAGCCCAGTTTCGTGTAGCTATAGGACGAGGAAAAGCTCTCGTAAAACAGCACTAGGCAGTCCGATCCATAGAGCATGAGGTCGCCGCTCTTGATCGAGCCGAGCTGGCTGCTGGCCGCGGGCAGGCCGAAGGGCAGGTAGCAATACTTCTCGTTTCCGTTCAGTTCGCTCATGTCCAGTGTGAGGGGCAGTCTCCGCATGAGTTCGGCTGTCGCCGCATTGTCATAGACTGTGACCGCAAAGGCCTTCGGCCCAACGAGTATTTCCAGCCTTCCCGATCCCCCCGGAACCTGCGACGCCGGCGAGGCTGCAACGGCGCCGACTGTAAGGGCGGACAAGACCACCGACGCTGCGAGGCCCATGCAGATCCTTCCCACTAGACGGCCCTGCCCATTTCGTAGGCCTGCCGTAGCGCCGGGCTTCCCTGGATGTCTCCGACGTCGGTTACGCCGCAAGCGCCGATGACGCCCTTGAGGCTGGTCTTCCCGAAACAGGCTATCCATCCCAGGAGGCCCTTGGCGGCGCCATCCGTCGAGGTCTCTTCCTTTTCGGCAGCGCTTGCCACGAGGTATATATCCCTGAACGCGTAGTCAGTCGGAAACAGCGGATTCGTCCGGTCGAGGAGGGTCTTCATCTGGGCGCACATCTCGAAAAAATAGATGGGCGTCGCGAAGACGAGGACGTCGGCGTGAAGCATCTTCTGCGTTACCGCATTGGCGTCGTCATGGATGACGCAGCTCCCTGTCGCCTGGCAGGCGAGGCAACCCTTGCAGTAACCGATCGCCTTGTCGCGCAAGGCAATCATCTCCACCTGGTGGCCTGCGTCCCGCGAGCCCTTTCCGAACTCTTCGGCCAGCGTCTCCGAATTTCCTCCCTTGCGAGGGCCCGTCGATATGATCAGAACGCGTTTCATTGTGTCTCCTCCCATCCGGAACAGGATACCCGATCCGGAGTTTCGGTCGGTAGACGAATCCTGCGATGTTATTGCCTGATCGTCCGGCTGTGCTCGCGGGGCGGGAGAGACAGCCCGCCTCCCGCCCGCGTCATGCGGCCCTTGGGGCGCGCCGCCCTGCCTCACTTGGCTGCGAGCCACTCGATGTAGATCCTCGTCTCCGCGCCGACCTCCGCGAGGATGCGCGTCATGAAGGCGTCGAGGGCCGCTGCCTTGTCCGGCGCGCTTGCATGGAGGGCGGCCCAGGGCTTGTAGGCCGCGTTCGGACCTACGTTGCCCACGCCGTAATCGAAGGCCGGGTCCGCGACATATCTGGCCGGGAAGGAGGAGACGAGGAGGGAGTCGAGTTTCCGCCCCTCGGCATAGGCCCGTTTGGCCACGACGCCGTAGAGGTAGCCGGGGCGCCAGGCCAGGGCCGAGAGGTCCTTCGCCGAGAGCCCCGAGTCCTCGGCCTTGAGCGCCGAGCAGAGCCTCGTGGCCGTGGCGTCGCGACCGTAGGCTGCCTCGGCGCCATAAATGTAGTCCTCGACGACGACATGACGGTTCGAGAGGAGGACGAGGGCGTCATCCCTCGCCTTCTGGCCCTGCACCGCGTAGAGCCAGAGCATGCCCATGGTGCTCTTCCCGGGCATCACGCTCGCATGGTAGGGCTGGGCCATGTCCTGGAGGTAGTGGAGGGCCCAGCCTGCGAAGCGCCAGCCCCAGTAGGCGTGGCCTTCTGCGAAGGCGAAGTGCGAGAGCTCGCTGTAGAGCCGGAAGCGCCAGTCGGAGAGAGCCACCTTTGTGAAGGGCGCCGCCGCCTTGAGGAGGCCCGATTCGCTGGCAAAGGCCATGTGGAAGGGAGCCTGGCTGCCATAGGGCAGGGCGGGATTGCCGAAGGCCTGGATGCCGAAGCCATAGGTCGCGGCCACGGGGCCCTTGTTGTCGGAGAAAAGCCCTATGTCCATGCCATAGTCAGGCTCGTCGGAGGCCGAGGCGACGACTTCGAGGGCTGCCACCTCCTCTCCGGGGGAGAGGGCCTGGAAGGGGCCGTTCGGCACGCGGTTGTCGTAGATGTCGGCCGCGGTCACGGCGAGGTCGGGGCGTGCCGTCCGCGGGGCGCCGGCCTGGAGCTGTACATAGAGGGCGAAGGGCACGGCGGGATTCACGCGGATGGCGGCGATGAAGGCTGTCCGCGCCGCATCTGCAGTGGCATAGGGGCCTTCGAAGGCCAGGGCTTCGGGCCGTGCCGGATAGAGGGGGATGTCCTTCCTCGCTTCGGCCTCGAGGCGGGAGAGGAGGTCGGCGAGCTCGGGCTGGGCGGCGAGGGCGAAGTCGCCGAGAGTCTCGGCCTTCACCTTTGTCGCGGCAAGGCTCTCGCCTTCCAGTGCGAGATAGCTGAGCTGCGTGTGGTTGTCCCAGGCTGCAAGCGGAGAGAGGGTCGCCGCGAGGATGACGAACGAGAAGCAAAGGCGTTTCATGAGGAGCCTCCGGAGTCGCCAGTATACGGCCGTCCGCGGCATCCGTCCAACGAATGCTACGCCGATTGACTTCCATTGTTTCCCCCATTCTCGGTATTGGCGGAAGGCCAACCCTGCCCGATGGTATACCGAGGGGGTACCCCGATGAGAAAGCTCGCCTTCGCCTGTTCAGTGATAACCGCCGTCTCCCTCTTCTGTCTCCTCGCTGCCTGCAGCACCGCCAGGGGCGCGGAGGCCCCGGTTGGTCCAGACGAACATTCGGTGCTGCCGCAGGCAGCTCCGCTCCGGCAGTTGCCGCCCTCGGGCTCAATCCCCCTGGCGCCGTCAGGCGCGGAATTCGCCCGCTGGAGCGGCGCGGATTCGGCGACCTACTGCCTTGCCACCCTGCCGGGAACATCGGGTTTTGCCGCCTCCGGCGAGTATGGCGATGTCCTTTTCTTTTCCGATGATGGCCTGCTCCAGAGACGTCTCCCGGTCCAGGGCCATGCACCTGCCTGGGGGCTCGCCTTCTCGGGCGACGGCAAGGTGCTGGCCTTGGCCTCGCCCGCCGCGCCTTCGCGTGTCATCGACTCCTTCACGGGCGCCGAGCTGCGGATCGGCCTTCCCCCTGCCGGCTGCTGTTCCGTCGCTCTCGTCCCCGGAGCCAGGGCCGAGAGGCTCGCCCTGGGCGGATCAACGGGCATGGTCAGCATCTTCGAGGTCTTTTCCTGGGACAGGGGCTACGAATGGGAAGCCTACGCCTCGGGCGGCATCGGGCGATATCTCGTGGCCGCCGCCTTCTCCCCGGATGGCAGGCTCCTCGCCACCGGAGGTCTCGACTATACGCTTTCGGTCTGGCATGCCAATGACGGGAGCCTCGTGGGACGCTGGCCCCCCGACACGGCTGCGCGCCGCGACATCAACGGACTGGCCTGGTCTCCCGACTCTTCCCGCATCGCAGTTGCCGGGCAGGACGGGAGCCTCAGGGTCTACAACGTCGACTCGGGGCTCGAAGCCTGGTCTCTCGCCTTCGAAGGCTGGCTGCGCGCTGTCGCCTGGTCTCCCGCCGGCCGCTTCGTCGCTGCAGGCGGCGAGGCGGGCCGCGTCGTCGTGTTCTCCGCCGAGGACGGCCGGGCCCTCCTCGAGCTTGCGCCGAGGGGTTCGCCCGTCTGGGCCCTGGCCTTCAGCAGCGACTCCAGGGTCCTCGTCTCGGGCTCGGGCCGCCACGAGGCCGGGGGCGGCGATACGGCGATCGTCTTTACGTCGTTAGGCGACATCAAGTGAGGCCGCGGCACCAGGAGCATGGGCCTTATATGGAAAGGCCGGCAACCCTTGGCGGTCGCCGGCCCTCGGCCGATCCGGCGCTTGGGCCCTAGCTGGCCTTGGCCGCCTTGATCTTCGCCGTGAGCTCGGGCACGACCTTGAAGAGGTCGCCCACCACGGCTATGTCGGCCATCTTCATGATGGGCGCGCTCTCGTCCTTGTTGATGGCGATGATGAAGTCGCTCTCCTGCATGCCCGCAAGGTGCTGGATGGCGCCCGAGATGCCGCAGGCGATGTAGATCTGGGGCCTGACGGTCTTGCCGGTCTGGCCGACCTGCTGGGCCTTGTCTGTCCAGCCCGCGTCCACCGCGGCGCGCGAGGAGCCGACCACGCCGCCCAGGGCCTGTGCGAGCTCGTCGAGGATGGCGAAGTTCTCCCTGCAGCCGAGGCCGCGGCCGCCCGACACGATGAAGCGGGCTTCGCCTATGTCGGCTATCTCCTTCACGGTCTTCACCACCTTGTCGATCGAGACGCGGAGGTCGGAGGCCGCCAGGGCGGGCTTCACGATCTCGACAGCGCCCTTCCTCGCTGCGGGCGCGGCTCCCGCCGCCGTCCCGGCGACGGCGACCTTGGGCGCCTCGAAGACTCCGGGGCGCACGGTGGCCATCTGGGGCCTGCGCTCGGCGCACTCGATGGTGGCCATGAGGTTGCCGCCGAAGGCGGGGCGGGTCATCATGAGGTTCCCCGACTCGGGATCGATCTCGAGGCCGGTGCAGTCGGCGGTGAGGCCGGTGCCCAGGCGTGCGGCAACGCGGGGCCCGAGGTCGCGACCGAGGTAGGAAGCGCCGACGAGGAGGATCTCGGGCTTGCGCTCCGTGACGAGGTCGCAAAGGACCTTGGTGTAGGCATCGGTCGTATAACGCGCCAGAAGCTCGTGGTCTGCCACGAGGACGCGGTCGGCGCCCGCCGCGACGAGGGCGTCCGCGAGCTTCGCGACGCCGGAGCCGAGAATGACGGCGGTGGTCTCGGCGCCCTTGACCGCCGCGAGCTTCTTCGCCGTAGCGACGAGCTCGAGGGCGACCTTCTGGATGACGCCCTCGCGCTGTTCGGCGAAGACCCATATTCCCTTGTAGTCTTTCCTGTCCATGTCAGTCTCCTTGGCGCTAGATGAAGCGCTTCTCGCGCAGCATGTAGGCCACGCGCTCCGCGGACTCGCGGGGGGCTTCCTTCATGGTGACGCCCTCGCGCTTCGCGTCCTTGGCCTGGGATTTCCTCACCCTCGTGGGCGAGCCCGTGAGTCCGACCTCGGCCTTGTCCACGTCGAGGTTGGCCGCGCTCCAGGTCTCCACGGAAGTGGAGGCGGAGGCGAAGATCCTCGCGATGTTCATGTAACGGGGCTGGTTCAGCTCCTTGATCGCCGTGAGGAGGACGGGCGTGCCGACGAGGACTTCCTCGTGGCCTTCCTCGGTCGCGCGGGTCACGCGGAGACGGGCGCCAGCAGCCTTGCTGCTGGCGATGTCTGCGGCGTCGCCTGCCTTGCCAGCGCCCGCCTTGGCGCCGCCGGCGGGGTGGCCGGCGATGCCGCCGTTCGGGCCTTCGGCCTGGACCTTCTCGACGTAGGTCACCTGGGGGATGCCGAGGTGCTCGGCCATCTCGGGGCCGACCTGGGCGGTGTCGCCGTCGATGGCCTGCCTGCCCGCGAAGATGATGTCGTAGTCGAGCTTGCGCATGACCGCGGCCAGGGTCTTGCTCGTGGCGAGGGTATCGGCGCCTGCGAAGGCGCGGTCGCCCACGAGGATGGCGCGGTCGGCGCCCATGCAGAGGGCCTCGCGGAGGACTGCCTCGGCCTGGGGCGGGCCCATGGAGACAACGGTCACGCTGACCGGGCCGCCTGGGGCGCCTGCGCCCCCAGTGGCGCCGCCACTGGCGCTGGCCGCCGTTCCGGTGGTGGCGTCCTTGAGACGCAACGCCTCCTCGAGGGCGTTCTTGTCGTCGGGGTTCATGATGGAGGGCACGCCCTCGCGGATGAGGGTGCCGGTCTTGGGATCGATCTTCACCTCGTGGGTGTCGGGGACCTGCTTAACGCACACAACTATGTTCATGGTTCCTGTCTCCTTGGTTTGCGGCCCGATCTCACTTGAGGAGGTTGGCCGAAATGACCATGCGCTGGACCTCGGAGGTGCCTTCGTAGATCTCCGTGATCTTGGCGTCGCGCATCATGCGCTCCACGGGGTAGTCGCGGGTGTAGCCGTAGCCGCCGAAGAGCTGGACCGCCCTGGTCGTCACCTCCATAGCGGTCTCGGCCGCGAAGAGCTTGGCCATGGCCGCCTCGGCGGAGTAGGGGAGGCCCGCGTCCTTGTTGCTGGCTGCGCGGTAGACGAGGAAGCGGGCTGCCTCGATGCGGGTGGCCATGTCGGCCATCATCCACTGGGGCCCCTGGAAGCCGCTGATCGGCTTGCCGAACTGCTTACGCTCCTTTGTGTACTTTACCGCCTCGTCGAGGGCGCCCTGGGCCAGTCCGAGGGCCTGGGCGGCGATGCCGATGCGGCCGCCGTCGAGGGTCTTCATGGCTATGCCGAAGCCCTTGCCCTCCGCGCCGAGGAGATTCTCCTTCGGGACGATGCAGTCCTCGAAGATGAGCTCGGCCGTCGAGGAGCCGCGGATGCCCATCTTTTCCTCGATCTTGCCGATGGAGAAGCCCTTGTAGCCCTTCTCGACGATGAAGGCCGAGATGCCCTTGGTGCCCTGGCTGCGGTCGGTCATCGCGAAGATGATGAAGACGTCGGCCACGCCGCCATTCGTGATGAAGATCTTGGAGCCGTTGAGGACGTAGTGGTCGCCGTCGAGGACGGCCACCGTCTGCTGGCCCGCGGCGTCGGTGCCCGCGTTGGGCTCGGTGAGGCCGAAGGCGCCTAACTTCTCGCCCCGGCTCAAGGGGCCGAGATACTTCTGCTTCTGGGCCTCGGTGCCGAAGGCCTGGATGGGGCCTTCGCAAAGCGAGGTATGGGCGGAGAGGATGACGCCCGTGGTCCCGCAGACCTTCGAGAGCTCCTCGACCGCGATGATGTAGGAGAGGTTGTCGCCGCCCGCCCCGCCAAGGGCTACGGGTACGGGGATGCCCATCATCCCCGTTTCGGCCATCTTCCTCACTGTCTCCATGGGGAAGCGTTCTGTCTTGTCGATCTCGGCGGCGAGCGGCTTCACTTCGTTCTGGGCGAAGTCCCGCATCGTCTGCCTGACGAGCTCCTGTTCTCGGGAAAGCCGGAAATCCATGGCGAAAAACCTCCTGCGCCTGCTCCTCTGGCCGGCGCTCGCACATGACGGTCGATCAGTCGAAGCTGCGGGCTCCCTCCTCGTGGCTCCTGGCCTTCGCTTCTTCGAGGAGTGACACCCGAATCACCTCTCATTACCACTTCCTCCTTGGTCAGGATGAGGCCGCCGACCAGTTTCCGGATCGGCGCCGCGTGCTGCCTCGGGAAGTCCGCTCTTGAGGAGGGAGGACCGGGAAGGGTATAGGGGTAATTTAATATCTATAAAATCTGGATGAGAATGTGTCCTTTTATGGCGCGAATGTCAAGCCGATGGCACCGAACCGTCAGGACAGGTAGGCGTGGGCTTCCTTGAGGCGCTCCGGGATCTGGATGCCCTGGGGGCACTTCTTCACGCAGACGCCGCAATGGGTGCAGCGGTCCGCTCCTCCGCCCGCCTTGACCTGGGAAGCATAGAAGGCCGATTGGTCTTCCTTCCTGTCGTACATCGCGGCGGTGTTGTAAAAGGCGAAGGTCTCCTGGATCTGGACGCCGTTCGGACAGGGCCTGCAGTAGCCGCAGGTGGTGCAGGGTACCTTCTCCTTCGACTTGAAGACCTTGCGAGCCTCGTCGTAGACCGCCTTTTCCTTTTGCGTGAGATAGTTGGGGCGGGCGGATTCCGCAACGCCGGCATTCTCCCAGATCTCCTTCACCGAGCCCATGCCGGAGAGGACGGTCACGACCTCCTGCCTGTCCATGGCGAAGCGGAGGGCCCATTCGGAAGGCAGCCGCGGCTTCTCGTACTGGTTGAAGACCGCGCGCACGGCCGGAGGCGGATTGGCGAGGGCCCCTCCGCGGAGGGGCTCCATGACGACGACGCCGATCTCGTGCTCGGCGGCATAGGCGAGGCCGGCCTCGCCGGCCTGGAAGTCCCGGTCCATGTAGTTATACTGGATCTGGCAGAGATCCCATTCAGGATAGTCGTCGATGATCTCCTTGAAGCCCCGGTAGGAGTCGTGGAAGGAGAAGCCGATGTGGCCGATGCGGCCGTCGCGCCGGAAGCGCTCGAAGGCCTCGAGGCCGCCGAACTCCTTGACGGTCTTCCAGCGCTCATGGCTCAGGGCATGGAAGAGGTAGAACTCGAGGTGGTCGGTGCCGAGGCGGGCGAGCTGCTCGTCGAGATAGCGTTCCCAGTCGCCTCGATCCTTGATGAGCCAGACCGGGCTCTTGGTGGCGAGGGTGAAGCGTCTGGCCAGTCCGGTACGTTTCAGCGCTGCGCCGAGGGCCGCCTCGCCCAGGCCCTTGTGGTAGGGATAGGCCGTGTCGAGGTAGGTCACGCCCGCTTCGGCCGCGGCCACGAGCATGGAGTCGAGGGCTGATTCGTCGACGGCCCCGGGGTCGCCGCCCTTCACGGGGAGCCTCATGCAACCGAGGCCGAGCGTCGAGATCTCGGCGTCCTCAATCCTGGGAAAGCGGCGGTACTGCATGCCGCGATTGTGAAGCCTGCCTGTCCCCCCGTCAATGGTTTTCTTCAGCCCCTCCTCCACGTGATCCCTGCCGACATGATAGAATTAAAGCTACCGTGTCTTAAAAAGGAGTGTTTCTATGTGTGGAATAGTCTCCATCGTATACCATGACGACAATCCCGACCTCGGCAAGGAGGCAGCAGCCCTCCTCCGGAGGCTCGAATACCGCGGCTACGACTCGACCGGCGCCTCCTTCATCGACGGCACGGGGAAGATCGAGCTCATGAAGAAGGTCGGCGCGCCCTCGCGCGTCTGCAAGGAGCTCGGCGTCGAGCGCTGGGGCGGAAGGCGCTTCATCGGCCAGGTGCGTTGGGCGACCTACGGCGCCGTCACCGACGTGAACAGCCAGCCCCACAAGGTGCGCTGCAAGGTCGAGATGGTCGGCGCCCACAACGGCAACATTTCAAACACCGACATCCTCAAGTCCTGGCTCACGAACCATGGCCACGCGGTCGTCTCGGACAACGACGGCGAGATCATCGTCCACCTCATCGAGGAGCACTATGCGGCCGATCTCGCCGCGCCCGCCCAGCCCCTCCAGGCCATGCGCGAGGCCTATGCGGCCTCGGGCCTCAAGGCTGGCCTCCCCGACGGCGTCCTCCTCATGATCGACTCCATCCGCAAGGCCGAAGCCCTGGCCGAGGGCTCCTACGCCGCGGCCGTCGCCGACCCCAAGGTGAAGGGCGTCTTTGCGATCAAGTCGGGCTCCTCCCTCTACGCCGGACTCGGCACCGATGGCGCGGGCGACTTCATCGTCATCTCGAGCGACCTCACCTCCGTCCTCTCCAAGACCCGGGCCCTCATCCCCCTCGCAGAGGGCGAAGGTCTCTGGTTCACGGAGAGTGACTACCTCGTCTTCAGCCTCTCGGGCGAGCTCACCTTCTCGAAGCCCCGGCTCAAGCGCTCCAAGCTCGGCGTGAAGGACACGGCCCTCGACTCCCGCTACCACCACTACATGGAGCAGGAGATCGCGGCCGGCCCGGCCAACATCGACGCCATCCTCCGCTACTACTTCAAGGACCTGGCCACCGAACCCCTGGCTGCCGCCCTCGAAGAAAAGCGCGATTCTGCCAAGGAGGTCTCGGACAGGGCCTCCTCCCTCGGCGACCACTTTGCGGGCGCCGAACTCGCGGCAGGCCTCGAGGAACTCCTCGGCTCGCCCGCCTGGTCCGAGGTCACTGGCAGGCTCAAGGCCGAGGGCTTCGGGCCGGAGACCTGGCTGGGCGGCGCGCGCGGCACGAACCAGGCGCCGGGTTCCCGCTTCGTCTCCGACGAGGCTTCCCTCCTCGCCGAGCTCGTCCATCTCTCCCCTGCCCGCGCCCGCGAGCTCGCCCTCCTCGACGACATCTTCGTCTGGCGCAAGCGCCGGGCCGTCCTCCGCTACCGCAACGAGCTCTCGGCAGCCATCTTCGAGGCGGCCAAGTCGGGCGGCCGCGTCTTCCTCGTGGCCTCCGGAACCTCCCATCACGCCTCCCTTGTCGGCGCCACCTTCTTCGACAAGCTCGCGCGCATCCCGGTCTACCCCTGCAACCCCGGCATGTTCCGCGCGATGTACGAATCCAGCCTCACCGAGCGCGACTTCGTCGTCGGCATCAGCCAGTCGGGAGAGACCAAGGACCTCGTCGACGTCTTCCAGGAGATCAGGGACAAGGTCCCGGGCCTGAAGCGCGCCGCCCTCGTCAACAACGAGAACAGCCGCATTCCCCAGGAACTCTGCGATTTCTACCTGCCCCTCCTCTGCGGACCCGAGGTGGCGGTGGCCGCCACCAAGTCCTTCGTGAGCCAGCTCGCCGTCCTCTATGTGGCGGCAGCCGGCACCGTCATGCCCGACGCCGAGGTGGCCGCGGGGCTCGCCGAGGCCCGTGACCTCGCCGCGCGCGCCATCGCCACGACCCAGGGAGACATCGAGGATGCCGCGAAGCGCCTTTTCGCGCGGCCTTCGATGCACATCCTGGCCGCCGGCCAGATCGGCCTCGCGCGGGAAGGCGCCCTCAAGGTGCGCGAGGTCGTCCTCAACCACGCCGAGGGCTATGATGCGGCAGAGTTCAAGCACGGCCCCAACACCATCCTCGGCAAGAACACGATCTTCTCCCTCGATGACATGGCCGCCTTCCTCGAGGCCTACCGCGCTGCCGCTGCCGCCGATCCCGCGCTCGCTTCCCTCTCGCCCTCCGAGGCCATGCGCAAGCGGCCCGAGCTCGTCGAAGGCCTCTTCCGCGACTATCCCCTCGTCTTCGTCTGCCCGCCCGATCCGCGCGAGATACGCATCACGGTTAGCCAGATCCATACGCACAAGATCCGCGGCGCCGACGTCGTCGTCATCGCGGAGCGGAGCCCGGAGCTCGCCTTGGCGGCGGGCGGCGTACCCGCGGGCAACGACTCCTACTGGTCCAAGTACATTGAACTCCCGCCCTCGGGGAATCCCTCGCTCTTCGTCTTCTCCGCAGCCGTCGTCCTCCAGCTTCTTGCCTACCGGATGTCGGTGCTCAAGATGGAGTGGCTCGACAGCCTCGATGTCGCCGACCACGGCGTGCACCCCGATGCGCCTAAAAATGTTTCCAAATCGATAACCGTCGATTGACCGGCGCATCCTAATGCTGGCTTGATGTCGCAGAAGCGCCGCAAGGCGCTTCTGCGACGTCGGGCCGCAGGCCCGGCGCAGGCCCGGCGCAGCCAACGCGCGATAGCCGAATTGCCCTTGCCCTTTGACGCCGCGAGGCTACAATGATCCCCATCTCGGGGCCTTGCCGGGATGGGGGTTCTTGATGCCGATCAAGGTGGAGCTCCTCGACGTCTCGGGTCTCGGCTACGAGGAGCGGCTCCTCGCCGCCTCCCTCGAGGGCCTCGTCAACCGCGCGGCCGACCGGCGGGCCGGTCAAGGCCGCGTCCATGATGGAGCGGCGCATGGTGCCGCCGAAACCATGGCCGGAAAGCCTGCGACCGATGGTACATGCGAGGCGCGGGGCGCTTCCGGGGCCTTCCTCTTCCTCGATTACGGCAGCAACGACGATCCCGGGACGAGGCGGACCAATTCCGTCATGATGACGGAGGAGGACTGGGCAGGCCGCTACCGTCCCTTCCTCGCGCGGAACGACCTCGACAACCTCGACTATTACCGCAGTGCCCTGGGCCTCGAGGTGGAGAAACTCCTCGGCCTCGAAGCTGCCGTTGCGCGACACCGAAACCTCATCCAGGGCGTGGTGGTCCTCGATCCCTACCTCGATGACAGCGTCAACCTCGCGCTTTGCTATGCCGGCCTCGAGAGCCTGCTCGTCGTTCATCCCCGGCTTGTCCGCTGGGCCGCCTTCCTCGGCCTTCCCGTCGTGGAGGATCTCCGCGACCGTTTCGCGGACAGGGTTTCGCTCTATGCCTAGGCGTTCCGCGAGCTCAGGCCGCGCTGCGCTTCCTGGGCCGTCGCGTCTTCGGAGCCTGCCTGGCACCGTCCCGAATTCGCGGATTACATCGTGAAGGAAGGCCTCTTCGTCATTGGCCTCTCCTCCTTCAGAAAGGGCGGCTTGCGCAGCCTGGGCCAGAAGCTCCTCCTCTTCCTCCTCGCGGGGCCCTGGGCCCTCCGGGACGCGGTCTTCACCCTGCGCCTCGATGGCGTGCTCCGGCGTCTCGCCCTCCTCCTCATCAGGCATCGCTCTCCCGAAACCGCCCTCCTGTATCGCATACTGCGTTCCGTGAAGCCCCAGCCCTATCCGACCCTCTTTGGCTGGCATGCCGACCACGACGACGAGCTTGCCTTCATGACCTTCGTGTCGGCCTCCGGCCTGCGTCTCGCGCCTTCCTTCATGGCAGCCAACTTCTCCTTCCACTCGGGCCTTCCCGCGACCGTCCCCCTCGCACAGCCCGAGGTCGATCCCGGGGCCGTGGAGCTCGAGAAGGACAAGGTCTACCTCTGTTTCACCCTCTCCGATGGCGACCAGCTCGCCCTCATGAACACCGCCGAGGTCGGAGGCTGGCGGCGGCCCGAGCGAGGGACGCTGCCCTTCAACTGGGAGATCCAGCCCCTCCTCGTCGATTATGCCCCGGCCCTCCTCGGATATTACTACTCGTCGCTGACGCCCGCAGACCTCCTCGTGGCCGGGCCTTCGGGCGCCGGCTACGTGATGCCGCCCCTCGTGCCCCGGCTTGGCGCCTATTTCCGGGCGAGCGCAGATGCCTGCGCCCGCTGCGGCATCAGGATAGCGACGAGCTACAATGGCGATCCGCCCCGCCGCGTCCTCGCGGCCCATGCCAGGGCGGAGGGCTTCCTTGGCTTCGTTGCGGGCTATTTCCATCTCGGACGCAGGCCGGCCCGCATCATCGGCGGAAAGACCTTCGTGGCCAACTCCTGGCCGCCGGTCGACGCGATAGGCGCTTCCATGGACGCGACCCTCGAGGGCGTCCGCGCCCTGGTGGAGGCCGAAGGCCCCCTGCCGCGTTTCCTGGGCTGCCACCTCTTCGCCTACCGGACCAACGTGGCGGATATCGCTTCCTTCGCGGCCACTCTCGACCCCGCCCGCGTCAAGGTCGTGCGGGCCGACGAGTTCCTCGCGGCGGCGCGGCTCTGGCTCCAGGGGGATTAACCTCATATCGAAAAGTCATGTATCGGAGGAGACAAGGATGAGCGGAAAGCTGAGCGGCAAGGTGAAGGTCATGTACGGCGTCGGCGACATGGGCGCAGCCATGCTCACCGCCATCACGCAATTCTTCCTCATGTTCTACTACACCGACGTGGCTCTCATAAATCCCGCCATAGTCGGCTCGGCCCTCATGGTCGGGAAGCTGACCTGGGACGCGTTGAACGATCCTCTGGTCGGCTGGATCTCCGACCGGACCCGGACGCGCTGGGGACGCAGGAGACCCTGGCTCCTTTTCGGTGCGGTTCCGCTTGCCCTTCTCACCTGGCTCCTCTTCTCCATCCCCACGGGGCTGACGGGAGCAGCCGCCTTCTGGGCCGTCCTCGTTTCCTTCCTCCTCTTCGACACGGCCCACACCGTCATCACGGTCAACTACTCCGCCCTTACCCCGGAGCTGACCAGGGATTATGACGAGCGCACCTCGGTCACGACCGTCCGCGAGATCTTCACGGTCCTGGGATACATGCTCGGCGCGGCCACCACCACCCTCGTGGCCGACTTCTTCTCGAAGAGCATCGGCCTCGACCGTCACGCATCGTACAGCGCCATGGGAGCCTTTTTCGGCGTGGTTGCCATGGTCGCCGTCCTCGTGACGGCCTTCGGCGTCAAGGAGATCGGCAGCGGGGCCACCGAGCCCGCGAAGATCCCGCCCTTCAAGGCCGTGCTTTCGACTTTCAGGAACAAGCCCTTCATGTGGCTCATGGGGTGCTTCCTCCTCACGAACCTCGCCTTCACCCTCCTCACGACCCTCCTGCCCTACTACCTCACCTACCAGCTCGAGATGTCGAAGGAGCTGCCCCTCGTCATGTTCGCGATGCTCGGCGCCATCGGGCTCTTCCTTTACCCGATGAAGCTCCTCACGGACCGTATCGGCAAGGGACCGGCCTATGCGGTGGGCCTCGGCGTCGCGGCCCTTGCCTGCGCCGCCACCTTCCTCCTGCCCCACAGGCCGACCGTCCTCGTCTACGCAATCGGCGTCGTCGCAGGCATGGGCTTCTCCGCCCAGTGGGTCTGTCCCTGGTCCATGCTGCCCGACGTCATCGAGTACGACGAGCTCCGCACGGGGCAGCGTCAGGAAGGGCTGTACTACGGCATGTGGAATTTCATCACAAAGCTTACGAACGCCTTCGGCATCGCCCTTGTCGGCTGGACCCTTGCGCTCTTCGGCTATGTCGCCAACCAGCCCCAGACCGCCAGGGCCCTCTTCGGCATCAAGCTCTTCTTCGGGCCCGCCTCGGCCATCGCGATCTTCGTAGCCCTGCCCTTCCTGGCGACATACCCGATCACGAGGAAGAGCCATGCGGAAATCGTAAAGCAGCTTGCGGCGAAGGAAGTTGCGCAATGAAAAAAGGAGAGATGGACATGGATTCCGTATTGGGCGGCCAGAGGATCCCCGGGCGCGAGAAGTGGATGTACGGCATCGCCGGCCTCGGGCAGAACATCATCTACATCGTGGTCGGGTCCTTCCTCATGTTCTTCCTGACCGACGTCTATGGCATAGACCCCATGGCGACCGGCACCATGATGATGATCGCCCGCATCTGGGACGCGCTCAACGATCCCCTCATGGGCATCGTGGCCGACCGCACGAGGACGCGCTGGGGCAAGCTCCGGCCCTGGATCCTCTGGAGCCTCGCACCCATGTGCCTTTTCACGGTCCTCCTCTTCCTCGGGCCGGAGTTCGGGACGCCGGCCCTCAAGCTGGCCTGGTGCTACGCGGCCTATTTCTTCTGGGACATTGCCTACACGATGTCCGACATACCCTATTGGGGCCTTTCCGCCGCCATGACGACGGACAGCCGGGAGCGCACGAAGCTCCTCACCATGACGCGCATCCTCACGATGGTCGGCATGGCCGTGGCCATCGTCGGCATACCCCTCCTCATCGGCGCCCTGGGCGGCGCCACGACGCCCGAGGAGGCCGCCCGCATCAGCCACGCGCAGAACAAGGCGGCCTACACCTCCATGGCGGTCATCTGCGCCGTGGCCGGCTGCGCCCTCTTCTGCCTGGCCTTCTTCGGCACGAAGGAGCGCGCCGAGCACTCGGAGGAGCGCATAACCTTGCGCAGGAGCCTCTCGACGATCGCGATGAACACGCCCCTCCTCCTCATCCTCCTCGCCTCGCTCCTCAGCTTCGGGAGGCAGATGTCGGGCGCCGCGGGCATGTACGTGTCGATGTGGAACTTCCGGAGCACGGATTACTACGCGATCCTGGGCGGCGTCTCGATGCTCGGCACCATCCTCGCGATAGCCGTCACGCCCCTCTTCCTCAGGCGCATGGGAAAGAAGTCGCTTTTCATCGGATCGGCCCTCGCGGGCGCGGCGATCAACGTGGGCCTCTACTTCCTCGGCGTCGCCATGACCGGCGGGACCATGGTCATGCGGCGCCCCTCGGACATCTGGCTCTGCATCTCCTGCCTCTTCGCCGCGAGCATCTCGATGGGCTTCTTCACTATCCTTCAGACGACGATGATAGCCGACTCCGTCGACTACCTCGAGTGGAAGACGGGCGTCCGCGCCGAGGCCCTCTGCTTCTCCGGCCAGACCTTCATGACCAAGGTGGTCAACGCGATCTGCACCTTCGTCTTCGGCATCGTCCTCAGCACGACGGGCTATCTCCCGGCGGGCGCCGCGGGCCAGCCCCACGAGGCCCTCGTGGGCATCTTCCAGAGCGCGACCCTCTGGCCCGCCCTGGGTTGCATCCTCTCGGCAATACCGATTTTCTGGTACAAGCTCGACGAAAAGAGCCTCAGGCGCTACGAGTCCGAGATCGAGGCGAGGCGGGCCGTCGGGGCATGAAGACGGCGGCGACCTGTGCCGCGGCGCGGCGCCGCGACACAGGTGCAGGCTGCGGCGCGAGTATTCGCGACCCGCATGCGCGGCCATCGGGCGCCGCGCGGCCCTCTACTTGAGCCCGAGCTCCCTCTTCGCGAAGGCCTCGAGGACGGGCCGCAGCGCGGGGTCGGCCGCGGCGTTGCGCAGGATGGCGTCGAGGTAGCCTGCGGGCTCGCCCGTGTCGAGCCTCTCGCCCTCGGTGCGCTTGTAGGCCACCTTGCCCGCAGCGATGAGGCGATCGAGGGCGTAGGTGTGGAAGTACTCGCCCTTCGTATGCTTCGCCCAGCCTTCCTCGAGGAGGTCGAAGAACTCGGGCGTGTAGAGATAACGCCCGATGGAGACCTCGTGCGAGGGCTCTCGTCCCTTGGCCGGCTTCTCCACGAAGCCGCGGACCGTCACGCCGTCGGCGGCCGGGTCGACGACGCCGTAGCGCGAGACGTCGCCGGGCTCGAGGATGGTCGCCATGACGGACTTGCCGGTCTTCTCGTACACCTCGATGAGCTGGCGGGCGAGGGGGCGGGGGCCGGAGTGGAGGTCGTCGGGGTAGGCGACGACGCATGGCTCGCCGCCCACGAGGGGCTTCACCTGGAGGAGGGCGTGGCCGGTGCCGCGCATCTCGCGCTGGCGAACGAAGCTGATGTTGGCCTCGGGCGGCGCGATGGCCGCGAGCTTGTCGGCCTTGCCCTCGCGTTCGAAGACGCCCTCGAGCTCGATCTCGCGGTCGAAGTAGTCCTCGAGGGCCTTCTTGCGGCGCGAGCTGATGATGACGATGTCGCGGATGCCCGAGGCGACGAACTCGTCCACGATCCAGGCGATGGCGGGCTTGGTGCCCACGGGGAGGAGTTCCTTGGGGACGGTCTTCGTGACCGGGAGGAAACGCGTGCCGTAGCCGGCGGCGACGATTATGCCTTTCATGCAGCCATGCTACAGCGCGCGGGGGCTGCCCATCAATAGCGGAAGATGCGGCCTTTGCTTTCCCGGCCACTCCATTGTAGATTGAAGAAGACGAGGAGTTGCGATGAGACGACGTTCCGGACCGACCGCCCTGGTCCTCTTCCTTGCGGCCCTGTTCGCGGTATCATGCGCCACGACGGGGCCGGCGGCGACGGCGTCGGGGGCAGCGCCTGCTGCGGGGCAGGCCGTCCCCGGCCCGGATACGGTTCCGGGCCATGATGCGGGAGGAGCCCTCGTCCTCCCCCCAGCACCCTTCCTCGATCTCACCCGGGAGGATGAGGCCTTCCTTGCCGCGCGGCTCTCCCGTCTTTCCTGGCTCGTCTATTACGACGAAGCGGCCGGCCTCGACTCCCGCCTCGCGAGGTTGGCGGTGGGCCAGGCCAACCGCTACCTCCAGTACCGCGAGTCCCTCTCCGTCATCGATTTCGACCGCGTCGCGGCCGCACGGAAGGAAGCGGGCATCGAGCCGGGCATGTCGAGCGCAGCGGCAGGCAGGACTCCCGCCTTCCGCAGGCTCTGCCTCTCCCTTGGCGCCGACGTCTACCTCGAGCTGTCCTTCACCATAAAATCCGAAGTCCGTGACGGTAAGTACTACGCCCAGGCCCGGATCGAGGCGAGACTCCGCGACCCTGCCACGGCCTCCCTCCTCGGGACCATCCCCTTTGAGGGGCAGCCTTCCATCAGCCCGAGCTCCATGGATGCCGCGGTGACGAATGCCGTAACGCAGGCCGTATGGCTCGCCATGCCCTCCGTCACCGTCCGCGTCCGCGAGCTCCTCGGCCAGACCCTCAGGCGAGGCCTCCCCTACGAGCTCGTGCTCACGGGCACAAGCGACCGCAAGGTCATAGAGTCTTTCGCCAGGGACCTTTCAGGTCGCGTCAGGGGGGTCGTGTCGGTCCCGGCCCTGGCCGGCGAGACCGATCTCCTCCTCTTCTGCTTCCTCGATCAGGCTTCGGTCGAGACCGCCGTCCGCGAAGCCGCGGCCGTCTCGGGCCTTGCTGCCTCCCCTGCGGTCGCCTCGGGCCGGCTCTTCCGCCTCGATCTTTCGCGATAGCCGGCATCGTCAAGCCGTCACGCGGCATGGGGCAGTACCTGACGGGGCGCAATCTTGCGCGGGACGCGTCCTTCGTGTATGACTTGAGCATCATGAAAAAGGCCGCATTGTTGCTGGTGGCCCTCGTCGCCTGTGGAGCTTCCGCACATGCGATATCCGCCGACAGCCTCGAGTATGGCATCGTGACGCTCCGGCTGGAGTATATGGTCTCGTTTTACGGCCCGGCCGGCAGCGCCAACCTGATCGTCAAGCTGCCATCCACCATACAGGGAAGGCAGCAGATCCTCCGGACAAGCTGTTCCATCGAGCCCTTCGCCGTCTTCATGCGCGATGGAGAGCGTTATGCGCGATTCATGATCCAGCGCGATCCGGCGCAGGATGACCGGGCGACCCTGGATATCGTCATCACGGCCAGATTGCTCAACCAGTACGGGCCGCTGCCCGGCAGCATCGATGGCAGGTACTTCGACAAGGAACCCTATATCGAGTGCTACGACGAAGGGATCCAGAGGACGGCACGGGGCTTCATGGCGACGAAACCGCTCGGCGTGGCCTATGAAGCGTACGGTTACGTACGGGCAGCCCTCCGCTATGACCTGCAGGCGGGCCTCCGGAGCGCGAGGGAAGCCCTCGACGCAGGCGTCGGCGATTGCTCGGAATTCGCGGAGGTCTTTGTCGCGCTGATGCGCGCCCGCAGGTGCCCGGCGCGGTTCATCTACGGCATCGCCCTGGGATCCGTCCCGACTTTCCATGATACCGCCGAAGTGCTGACCAGGGACTGGGGCTGGATACGCGTCGAGCCCATCGCCGTAGACCCTGACGGATTCCTGCCGATCTACAACGAGTTCGTCGTCTTCTCCCTGAAGCGGATGGACGGCATCCTCGATGCATCCGAATTCTACCGCCTCGTGAACCGCCTCGATTCCTGGCAGTTCGTCGACGCTTCGATCGAGTACCTGCAATAGAAAAGGGCCGCACACAGGCGGCCCTCCCCATCGATACGCGAAAAACTAGAGCAAGCCCAGGGTGTGCGGAACGTTCGAGATGACGCCGGAGCAGCCGAGGCCGAGGATGCGCTTCGCCTCTGCGGCATCGTCGACCGTCCAGGGCAGGACCTCCTTGCCGGCGAGCGTGCGCCAGCGGAAGCGCGAGAGCGGCGTGACCTTCACGTGCTCGGGCTTGAGGAAGTCGACGTGGCCGATCCAGCTCCCGAGCCCGTACTGGAGGGGCTTGGGGAGTCCGTCCTCGTCGTCGAGGCACCAGATGATGCCCGTGGGTACCTCGGGCATGAGGGTCTTGAAGCGCGCCATCGAGACGGGATTGAAGGAAGAGGCTACGCAGTGGCCGATGATGCCCTTGGCGGCGCGTATCGTCTCGGCGGTCTTGGCCTCGAGGCCGTAGTCAGCCCGGATGCCGTTCTTGAGCTCGATGTCGTAGTAGAAGGAGTCGCCGAATTCCTCGAAGAGCTCGGCGAGGAGGAAGAGCTTCTCTCCCGCGTACTCCTTGCCCTTCCATGAACCGATGTCGAGCTTGCGCAGCTCCTCGTAGGTCGAGGCTTCCAGATTGAGGCCCTTGCCCTTGGCCTGGGGGCCCGGCGGAATCGCCGAGCCATCCTCGGCCCGGGCGCCAGCGAGGCGGCCGGTCCAGTGGTCGTGGAAGACGACGAGCTTCCCGTCCTTGGTAAGGTGGACGTCGAGCTCGACGCCCGGCATGCCCATCTTCCGGGCGAGCTTGAAAGCGGCCATCGTGTTCTCGGGCGCTATGCCCGAAAGTCCGCGGTGCGCGAGTACGAGGGGGCGCTTGGCGTCCGGAAAAATCGCAGGTCTCATTGGCCTTGTCCTCCCATCTTTCTCTTCAGTTCAGCCAACGCGTCGTTGGCCTTGGAGTCTTTTTCGGTGGCCTCGATCTCGCGGTCCGTCGCGGCCTTTTCCGGCTCGAGGAGCTCTCCCGTCATCATCTGGAGCTCGGCGAGGAGGCGGTCCGGATCGACGGAGCGCTCGCGCGCCTTGAGGTAGGGCAGCCTCTCCTTGATGCGGACCACGTCGCCTGCGATGCCCGCACGTTCGGCCGCGAGGCCCTGCCGTTTTGCCTCGAGCTCGGCGATGCGGGCCCTGGCCGCTTCGGCGAGGGCCGCTTCGCCCTTGCCCTCGGCGAGGCTCACCCGGCCCTTCCAGAGCGCGAGGTCCTGGTCCAGGCCCTCGATGTCCTTGTCGTACTGCTTGAGCGTCGTCGTGTACGCGAGGAGGTATTCACGGGCTCCCTCGAGGTCGAGGGAGAGGAATTCCTGGTCGTCCATGGGAAGGCCTCCGTCCGGCATGGCTTGGTCGCATGAACCGGGTGAGGAGCATGATACCCCAATCGAGGCGCCTGTGCAAACGAGGGGCCCCTGGCTTCGGGCAGGCGCCGTTCATCCATGGCCCGCTGCACCGCCCGGTCCTTGTCGAGGTGCCGAGGCGCGGAGTATCGTCCTTGCGGGAGAACCATGCCGCGCAGCTATCTCGATCCTCCAGTCCCCATCGTCGCCCTCGCAACTGCCCCCGGAGAGGCGGCCCTCGCCGTCATCCGCTGTTCAGGCCCTGGCTGCATCGAGCTTGCCGCGTCGGTCTTCTCGCGGCCCGACGCCTTCCTTGGCTCGCGCGGCCACGAGTCCGTCTTCGGCGAGCTTCGCGATGGGGCTTCGGGCGAGGTCATCGACCAGGTCCTCGCGGCCGTCTTCCGCTCTCCCAGGAGTCCGACGGGCGAGGACCAGGTCGAGTTCTCCTGCCACGGCTCGCCAGCCGTCGTGCGCCGGGCCCTCGCGGCCCTCGAGGCCGCGGGCTTCGCACCCGCCCTGCCGGGCGAGTTCTCGTTCCGGGCCTTCTGCAACGGCAAGATGGACCTCGTCGCGGCCGAGGCCGTCGACGAGCTCGTGCGCGCCAGGAGCGATGCCGCGCGCGAGGATGCCCTCGGCCGCCTCGAGGGCGGCCTCTCGTCAAGGCTTTCAGCCGCCCGCGCGAGCCTCCTCGCCATGATCGCCGAGGTCGAGCTCCGACTCGACTACGGCGAGGAGGAAGCCGGTGGCGAAGTGCCCCTGTCGTCCCTCGCCGGCCTGCGCGCCGACCTCGAAGCCCTCGCCGCGACCTTCCGTGCCTCGCGCCTCGTCGCGCAGGGCCTCGGCGTGGCCCTCGCGGGAGCGCCCAACGCGGGCAAGTCGCGCCTCTTCAACCTCTTCCTCCGCGAGGAGCGCTCCATCGTGAGCCCCGAGCCCGGCACCACCCGCGACTGGATCGAGGCGGGCCTCGAGCTCGGGGGCCTGCGCCTCCGCCTCATCGATACCGCGGGCCTCCGCGAGGCGGAGGGCAGCGTGGAGGCCGAGGGCGTGGCGAGGAGCAGGCGCCTCCTCGACGAGGCCGATATCGTCCTCTACCTCGTCGACGCCTCCGATCCGACTGCCGCAGGCGTCCGCCTCCCGGTGGAAGCCGAGGCCTTCCTTGCCCTCCGCCCCGACGCGATCCGCCTCTGGAACAAGGTCGACCTCCCCGGCGCAGGGCCCTCGCCCGAGGGTTTCCATGCCCTTTCGGCGGCCACCGGCAGCGGCTTCCCTGAGCTCGTGGCCCTCCTCGAGTCGCGCGCCCGCGCCCTCCTCGACGCCGAGGGCGGTGCGCCGGGCGGCGACGGCGGGGCCGCGGTCCCGGTCGCGTCCCGTGCCGCGGGCGCTGCGCCACGCGGCGCGCGCATCGCGAACGAGCGGCAGAAGCTCCTCCTCGACCGTTCAGTGTCGGCCATCGCGTCGGCCGAGGAGGCCATCAGGGCCGGCCTCGGCCTCGACGCCGCGGCCCTCGAGCTCCGAGAGGCTGCGGAAGCCCTCGGCGAGATCACCGGCGAGATCTCCTCGCCCGAGGTCCTCGAATCGATCTTCTCGCGCTTCTGCGTGGGCAAGTGAGAAAGGCGGGACGGCGGGCGATGGACTACGAAGCGATCGTCATCGGCGGCGGACACGCCGGGATAGAGGCTGCCCTCGCCCTCGCGCGTCTCGGGAAAAAGACCCTCCTCGTGACGCAGAACCCCGACAGCATCGGGCGCATGTCCTGCAACCCCTCCATCGGCGGCCTCGGCAAGGGCAACCTCGTGCGCGAGATCGACGCCCTGGGCGGCGAGATGGCCCGCCTTATCGATGCCTCCATGATCCAGTTCCGCGTTCTCAACCGGTCGCGCGGGCCTGCCGTCCAGGCGCCTCGCGCCCAGGCGGACAAGGCGCTTTATGCGGCCCTTGCCCGCAAGGCCCTCGAGGGGCAGCCAGGGCTCGCTATCTTCATGGATACCGTCATCGACCTCATCGTAAGCGCGGACGGCAAGCGGGTCGAGGGCGTCGTCACCGAGCGCGGAGGGCGCATCGGCTCGAAGGCCGTGGTCCTCGCCGCGGGCACCTTCATGGAGGGACGCCTCTTCATCGGCGACTGGACGGGCCGGGGAGGGCGCCTCGGCGAGCCGGCCGCCCTCGGTCTCGGTCCTGCCCTCGCGGCCCGCGGCTTTCCGGTGGGAAGGCTCAAGACCGGCACGCCCGCGCGTATCAAGGCCGGGAGCGTGGACTTCTCGCGCCTCTCCATCGACCGGGGCGAGGCGCCGCAGGCCTTCTCCTTCATGAGCGGTGCGATCGAGCGGCCCCTCCTGCCCTGCTGGTTCACCTGGACGACCGATGCCACCCTCGAGGTCATCAGGAACAACCTCGGCCGCTCGCCGCTCTACTCGGGCAAGATCACGGGCCGCGGCCCGCGCTACTGCCCCTCGATCGAGGACAAGGTCGTGCGCTTCCCTGACCGTGAGCGCCACCAGGTCTTCGTCGAGCCCGAGGGCGCCTACACCGACGAGCTCTACCTCAACGGCCTTTCCTCGTCCTTGCCCGAGGACGTGCAGGCCGCCTTCATCAGGACCCTGCCCGGCCTCGAGGAGGCCGTCATCGTTCGTCCCGGCTATGCCGTCGAATACGACTACATCGACCCGCTCGCCCTCGAGCCTTCCTTCGAATCGCGCCTCCTCCGCGGACTCTTCCTCGCGGGCCAGACGAACGGCACTTCGGGCTACGAGGAGGCGGCCGCCCAGGGTCTCCTTGCGGGCGTCAACGCGTCGCGCTCGATCTCGGGGGAGGAGCCCATCGTCCTGTCCCGTTCGGAGGCCTACATCGGCGTCCTCGCCGACGACCTCACGACCCTCGGCGTCAAGGAGCCCTACCGCATGTTCACGAGCCGCGCCGAGCGCCGCCTCTCCCTGCGCTGCGACACCGCCGACCGGCGGCTTACGCCGATAGGCAGGGCAGCGGGCCTCGTCGACGAAGCCCGGTGGGAGCGCTTCCAGGAAAAGCTAGCGGGACTCGACGAGATAGCGGCCCTCCTCAAGGCGCGCAGGATCACCCATGCCGACGCAGCGGCCGCCCCCGAGCTTGCGCCTCACGTGGGCGAGGGGGCCTCTGACGCATTGTGCGATCCCAAGGTCGACGGCGGCCCGGCGCGCTTCATCCCGGAGCTCGAGGCCCGCTTCCCCGCCGAATGGCTCGAGGGCGTGCGCCTCGACCTGCGCTACTCGGGCTATGCCGAGCGCGAGGCCCGGCTCTCGGCCCGCTTCGACCGCGCGGAGCGTCTCCGCATCCCCGCCGATTTCGACTATCGCTCAGTCGAGGGCCTTTCCACCGAGGCCCGCGAGAAGCTCGAGGCGCAGCGGCCGGCCTCTCTTGGCCAGGCCTCCCGCATCCCCGGCGTCCGCCGCTCCGACGCGGCCCTCCTCATGGTCCGCCTCCTCCGCGCCGCCCGCGAAAAGGGCTGAAGGCCGCTACCCGGACCCGTTGCGCGAACGCCGCGCCGCCGCCGAGCCGCGTCCCCGGGCGCCTCATTCGCGGCCTCCCGGCAAGCCTTGTTGAAAGCCTTTATCTGAGCTGCCGCCCGAAAGGACGGTTGTCGAGGGTTGACCCCGGCCCCGGCATTTGCATGATTGGCGGCGCGGCGGGTGACAAAGGAAAAAGGCGATCCTGCACAGCAGCGATCGCCTTTTTCCTTTTCCAGGACCCGCGATGGCAGGTCATTGAAAGGCTCGATCGGGTCGAGCCTTTCGACGTCCTTCCCGTGCGCTCAGCGCTCCACGCCGATTATCGCGGCGAGCTCGTCCTTGGCCTTGTCGAGGGCGGCCTCGTACTGCTGCCTGACGGCGCCGACATTCTGCTTGTAGAAGGCCGAGAATTCGGGATCCATCATCGGGTCGAGGCGTACGTCCTGACCGAGGCGGGCGGCCATCTGTCGTTCCTTCTCGCGGAGCTTGGGCGCCCACTGCTTGCGGATGGCCTGCTCGACGTTCTTCATGTCGTCGATGTACTGCCTGAAGAAGGCCGCGAGCTGCTGGAAGATCGCCTGCACCTTCTTGTCCGCCATCGCGCCGCCGAGCGGTCCGCCGAGGATGCCGGCGCCCTCGGTAAGTGCCGTGTAGCCCAGGGCGACCCTCTCCAGCTTGGAAAGGGCTCCCTCGTTCGTGGGGAGCTGGATCTGGGCCTGGAGCACCTCGGCCATGCCGGTCTTGAGGTGGATCCTTTTCTCTTTTGGGGCCGACGCGAGCTTCTTGCCGAGGTCCATACCCGAGGGATCGTCGAGGAAGAGGCCCGCGGCCTTCTTGCCTTCCTGTCTGAGCTCGGTCGCCTCGATGGCGGCCGGATCGACCTTCATATCCTTGGTTTTTTCGAGTGCAAGCTCGAGGGCGCTCTTGATCAATGCCATCCTTCACTCCTCGTCAGTCTTCTGCGTGGTCGCCACACGGAGCTCCCGGCAGAAGGCGATGATCTTGTCGACGACGCTTGCTGCGACTATGGCTCCCGCGAGCCACTCGGCCACCGTGAAGGGCCAGCTCTGGGGCAGGCTGAACACGAGGCGTCCCACCTCGATGGCGTACAGCACCATGATCGACGCGACCGCCACCTTGCCCATCATCGTCGTCTTGGGCTCGATGTGGCGCTTGATCATTATCAGGATCCCCATGAAGACGGCCTGTATGAAGAGGCGTCCGAGGACGAGGGCGAAGAACCACAGCGGCAGGAGCTTAAAGTAATAAAAAACCACGGAGAGGACAACGAGGAGGCTGTAGTCGCTCGCCGAGTCCATCATCCGGCCGACCTTGGTTACCTGGCCATGCTTGCGGGAGATGTAGCCGTCCGCGAAATCGGAGATGAAGACGAGGACGATGAGGGCGAGGAGGGGGATGCGTATCCGGTATTCCTTCGCGGCGAGGATGAGGACGAGGAGGGTGGGAAGGGTTGTCACGCGGAAGAGCGTGATCTTGTTCGCCGCGTTGACCTTCGTGAGCCGTTCTCCCGTGGCCTCGATCGTGAAGTCCGCGCTGAAGAAGAGGAGCATGAAGAGGAGGAGGCCATGGAAGCCGACGGTCAGCGCGAGGAAGAGCGGCAGGAATTCCGTCGTGAAGCCGGCAGGTATGGAAAAGCCGAAGTAGATGGCGCATTCCAGCACGAAATAGAATGCCATGATCCCGATAATGCTTGTTTTGATGCTGTCGCGCACTTACTGCTCCAGTGGCCAGGGCCGCATGGCTCTTTCCGCGTGCATGCCGCGGCTGCCAAATGATACAACTTGACAGTATGACTGTCAAATCCCATACTGCCCCCATGAATCTGGCAGACAGGCTTACGGCATCAAGACTGTTTCTTGCGCCGCTCTTTTTCGTCGTGTTCATGTGGGGAGGGG
>Ga0209099_1001034_pt1 | contig 30301 bp, 27 predicted proteins | sample AD_JPNHW2_MetaG_FD_184430 | JGI IMG/M metagenome (GOLD analysis project Ga0209099, IMG submission 184430) | Active sludge microbial communities of municipal wastewater-treating anaerobic digesters from Japan - AD_JPNHW2_MetaG (SPAdes) (version 2) | ecosystem: Engineered > Bioreactor > Anaerobic... | reverse complement strand
CGCTCTGCAGTCTCCGGCGTAACGAAAACTGTCTTCATGTATCTATACCTTACCTTCTATGGTCTCAAGACGGAATAAGCGCGGGAGGCATATTCCCATAGATGCGACATCGTGTCAAGACGGGCAGGAGCCCGGCGACCCTGCTTATTCTTTCTTCTCAGAAGATTTGGCCGCGGCTTCCTTGGCCTCCTCTTCCTCTTCCTTCTTCGCCTCGATCCTGTCCTTGATATCCGCAATCCCGATGAAAATGGCGATAAGTCCGATAAAGAGGGCAAGGACGGGGAGGGATCCCTTCAGGAAAGCAATGACTGAGGCCCACCAGCCGAGGGGGCCGGGGACGCAGGCGAAGATCGCGAATGCGACAAAAATGATACCGGCTATCAAAGCGACCATCGATTCCTCCTGGAAGATCAGCAAGTCCCGATCAAGGCCGGAAAACGGGCCGTGAGGCCGCCCGGATGGCACAGGAACAGGGCTTCCGGGATTGCGAAAATTCCGTAAACAATTATCCCGGCATGCCAATACTAGCATCGGGAGGCAGGAAAGGCAACGGCCGAAAACCCCTACCTGCCTTCTGCTCCATCAGCTATACTGCTCCCCCTCATGATACGTGAAAAATCCCTCGCCCTCTACAAGAACCGTCCTGTCATGGTCCTCGAAGCCCACGACAAGCTTGAGATACGTCTCGAGGATGGCAGCACCCTCAAAGTCAGGGAAAAGGACCTGGAAGTCCTCCATCCCGGTCCTGTCTCAGCCATGCCTACGGCTGCAAGCGGCGGGGACTTCGAAACAGCGAGGAGCATGGCCGAACCGGGACAGTCCCTTTCGTATGCTGCCCTTGCCGACCTTGTTTTCGGCTCAGCCGGCCCGGCAGAGGTTCTTGCCTGCTGGGCAGAAGGCCAGGAAGCCTCTCGTTTCAAACAGACTGCCGGGGGCCTCGTGCCCATGAGCGACGAGGAAGTCGCCCAGGAGGCGGCAAAGAGAGCAAAGAAGGAAGACGAGGCCAACCAGAAGGCTGCCTTCATCGAAAGGGCAAAGCTTGCAAAGGCAGGGAAACGAGGGGAACAAGGGGAACACGGGGAACACGGGGGACAGTCCCGCAGTCCCTTCTTCGAGGACGGAGACGACAGGTTTTTGGCGGAATTGGAGGCTTTCGCCCTTGGAAAGAGCCAGAAATGCCGAATAGCGGGCGAGATAGGCCTTGCCGAGGCATCGGAAGCCATCCATAGCTTCCTCCTCAAAACCGCAGTCTGGGATGAAAAAACAAACCCTTGGCCGAGTCGCGCTGGCTGCGTCCTCGGCCCGCCCAAGATGGCTCTCGGCCCCGAAAAGTCCAACCTCGTCCGGAGTGATCTCCATGATATCAAGTCCTGGGCAATCGACAACGAATGGAGCCATGACCCCGACGATGCCGTCGCCTGGCAGGACGGCTGGGTCTACGTCCATGTGGCCGACCCGGCGGCGGCGATCCGGCCCGGTGACGAGGCCGAAAAGGAAGCGCGGGGGAGAGGCACGACACTCTATCTCCCCGAAGGGACTGTCCCCATGCTACCCGACGAGGCCCTCGAGCGCTTCGGCCTCGGCCTTTCCGAGACCTCGCCCGCCCTCACGGTCAGGATGAGAGTCGAGGCGGATGGCTCCATCGGCGAGGTCGAGGTCATGGCTTCGACCGTCAAGGTCCGGAGGAGCCATTATGCAGAGGCGGATCGCTTCATCGACCAAGGCGAAGCGCCCGAGCTCGCTGTCCTTGCCAGGATAGCCGAGGCGAGGAAGGCCCGCCGCCTCTCCCAGGGAGCCATCGAGATAGACATCCCCGAGGTCAGGGTATTCGTGAAGAACGGACAGGTGGAAATAGCCGAGCTGCCCGAAACCAGGTCGAGCGGCATCGTCAGGGAGCTCATGCTCCTCGGAGGTGAAGGCCTTGCACGTTGGGCCTGGGAGAGGAAGCTGCCCTTCCCCTTCTACAGCCAGGAAGCCCCGGCCGAAGCGGGTGCAAGCGCCGAGGGACAGTCCCTCTCGGCCCAGTTTGCCCGGCGCAGGCTCATGCGGGGCGGGATTACCGGCCCGACGCCTGCGGCCCACCGTGGCCTTGGCCTGCCCTTCTACGCCCAGGCCACGAGCCCCCTGCGCCGCTACCAGGACCTCCTCGGGCACATGCAGGCCAGGGCCTTCCTTGAAGGCCGCGAAGCCCTGTCGGCCGACGAGGTCATGCGATTCTGCGCCGAGGCCCAGGCCGGTTCGGCCGCGACAAGGCAGGCCGAGCGATCGAGCGAGCTCCACTGGACGCTGGCTTGGCTCCTCCAGCATACCGGATGGGAGGGCGAAGGCGTCATCGTCGGGGTCGGAGGGCAGGGCAGCTGGCAGGTCTACATACCTTCGCTGGGCCTTGAAACGCGCTTGAGGCTCGGCCCGGGCCACGCACTCGACGAGCGCCTGACCCTAAGGACGGCGAGGATCGACCTTCCGAAGCTCGAATCATCCTTCGATGAAGCAGGGAAAGGCTCCTGACTCCTTCTTCTATATTGACGTGACCACGAAGGCGGAACTATTGTCGCAACCATGGAGCAGAAGGACTATCGCCTCGCGGCAATAATGTACACGGACATCGCCGGTTTCTCGCGGATGATGGAAAGCGACGAGGCGGGCACCCTCGAGCTCCTCCGTTACCATAACGAGCTTATCAGCGGTATCGTCACCGCCCACCACGGCACGGTGATCAAGACCATCGGCGACGCCCTCCTCGTCGATTTCAAGAATACGGTCGAGGCCATGCAGAGCGCCCTCGAGATCCAGGACAGGCTCTACGCCCACAACAAGGAGATCAGCCCCGGCCAGCCCCTCCTCATCAGGATCGGCGTCCACCTCGGGGACATCTACTTCTTCGAGAATGACGCCCTCGGCGAGGGCATCAACATCGCCGCCCGCCTCCAGTCCCTCGCCCGGCCCGGCTGCATCTGCTTTTCCCAGGACGTCTACAACCTCGTCCTCAACAAGATCGAGTTCCAGGCCCAGAAGCTCGGCAAGGTCTCGCTCAAGAACATTACGAAGGAAATCCACGCCTACGAGATAACGACGCCTAACGTGGAATTCGACCCGGACAAGGACAAGCCCCGGCCCGGCTACAAGCCCGGCTCCTACCTCGGCGAGGAGGGGCAGGACAGGACGGCCCTTTCCCATGCGCCCGCCTCGGCCCATGCGGCCAAGGCCCCGTCGCCGAAGAAGGTGGCCAGGAAGGAAGTCGCGGACAAGCCGGCGGCCCAGACCGCTCAGGCCGAAGGCGTCCCGGAACAGCCGGTCGCGGAACCGGGCCCGGCCATGGTCGAGCCTCCGGCAGCGCCGGAGTCGGCCGAGGCCGAACGCAGCTACTCGCCCGAGGGTTCCCGCCAGATACTCGACGAGATCCGCAAGGCCATACTCCAGGACATCAAGACCGAGGGAAGGCGTCTCAGCGTCGATGAGGCCCTCGAACGCTATGGCTCCTACGGCGTCGAGGCGAGCGAAGTCATAGCCGCCATGGTGGAGGATGGGCTCCTCGTCAGGTCGAGACGCCCGTCCCGCCCCGATAGTCCCCCCCTTCCGGCGCCGGGCAAGGCCTTCTTCACTGCCAAGGACGGTTCCTTCGATCCCGAGCTCCTCGGCAGGAACATCGAAGCCACGGTGCGCGGCATCGTCGAAGGCATCGAGCGCGGCGTCGAGACCTCGCGGAGTCCCGAGGAGCAGGAACGCAGGCGGGAGCACTACGAGCGGCACTACCGCGACCGCGATGGGCGACACATCGAGCGCGAGGAACGCCGCGAGGAGAGAAGGGCCCTGCGGGGCGAGGACTTCTCGGACCTGCCGACAGGCAAGTGGGATGCCAAGCTCAGGGAAAACGAGGAATGGAACCCCAAGGTCGAGGAAAAGAGCTCGACCATGGATGCCTATCGAAGGCAGCTTGAGCTCAAGGCGAGGAGGAAGCGCGGCGGCTTCATCGGCAACCTGACGAGCTTCCTTGCCGTCAATGCCGGACTCCTCTTTGTTTATTACACCTATTATCCGCACTTCCTCTGGGCCTGGATCGTGGTCGCCTCCTGGGGGATCGGCGTCGTTAGCTCCCTCGTCTCCGCCATCCGCGCCGGCGCCAAGACCCGGGAAGCCAGGGCGATGCCCGATCTCGAACAGGACGAGCTCACGGTCTACAAGAAGCTCAACCGGGTGAAGGACTCCATGGCCATGCATACGGCCTCGACCTTCACCGTCCCCGTCCTACTCGCGACACTCAACTTCTGCTATCCGGGCGGGAACAGCTTCCTCTGGTTCCTCATCCCGACAGTGGCCATGCTCATCGGCTTCTTCTCCCACCTGGGCAGCTACGGAGCCTCCAGGTCGAGGCTCCAGCGCAACCTCCTCGAGTCCCTCGGCATCGAGGGCGGCTGGCGCAACATCTTCAAGGTTAGCCGCACCAGGAAGAGCCGCGGCGCCGCCCTTGGCGCCTTCGACAGCCAGTACGAGGAGGCTGAGCGTGCGCGTGCTGCCATCCTCGCGGAGATTAAGGGTGCTCCCATGGACGCCGACCTCGGCCCGGCCCTCGATTCCTATGTCGGCCAGGTGAAGCTCCTCGCCCAGTCCGCGAACGAGATCGACCGCATCATCGGTGCGATACCGATGGGCGATCTGGCCAAGGACAAGACCGAGCTCGCCCGCAAGTCCGAGCTCGCCACCTCGGCCTCGCTCAAGGACGAATACAGACGCTCGATCGAGGAAATCGACAAGCAGGAGCAGTCCTACAACGAGCTCCGCGACCAGAGTGAGGTGATCAAGCTCCGCCTCGCCTCCTCGGTGAACCAGCTCAAGCAGATGCGCATCGACATGGCGCGGCTCAAGGCCGCCGGCGGCGATTCGTCGGGCGGTCCCGGCAACATCTCGGAACTCAAGCGCCGTACCATGGAGCTCTCCGATTACCTCCAGGACCTCAGGAAGGGCTATGAGGAGGGGAACAAGGATCCCTACGCAGAACTCGAGGAGCTCGCCAAGGCGGCGGAAGCGAAGAAGAGTCTGCCTGAGGGCGACGACAAGTCCTGACCTGAGCCTCGCGTCGAGATAGAAAGACCGCGCATGGGGCGCGGTCTTTCTATTGGCGGAGGGCAGGTCCAGGGTGAGGTAGCTGACGCGAGTCGCCGTTCGACTCCGCCTCATGGCTAAAAAACAACGACCGCCTCAAGCGAGGCGGTCGTTGTTTTTGGCCCAGGGCGGAGTCGGCTTCCAGTCGCGCGCATCCTTGCGCGCTCCTTCCAGCCCGGGGAAGACGCTCTCGCTCGCATCCCTGCGAGCTCGAGTCCCGATCGCGCTCGTTGATTCGCGCGATCGGGAAGCGTCTTCCCTTCGACTCCGCCCTGGGCTTATGAAAAAACCGCGCTTTCGCGCGGCCCAGTATTCAGGCGCGGAGTCGCCCTCCGCTCGCAAACATACGTCGCTACGCTCCGTTTGCGGATAGGAAGGGATTGTATGCCCGCTGGCGCGGGCGACCGCATCCTGTTTTCTCGCTCCGGGCCGGGACGAGGCGCTGGCGGCGGACATCCTGTCCGCCTTCCCTAACGCTAGCGCTAAGCTTCGCTCGCTACGCTCGGCGCGCCTCGTCCTTCGACTCCGCCTTCGAAAAAAACAACGACCGCCTCAAGCGAGGCGGTCGTTGTTTTTGGCCCAGGGCGGAGTCGGCTTCCAGTCGCGCGCATCCTTGCGCGCTCCTTCCAGCCCGGGGGAGACGCTCTCGTCCGCATCCATGCGGACTCGTGCCCCGTGCGCGCTCATCGATTCGCGCGCCCGGGGAGCGTCTCCCCTTCGACTCCGCCCTGGGCTTATGAAAAAACCGCGCTTTCGCGCGGCCCAGTACTCAGGTGCGGAGTCGCCCTCCACTCGCGCACTTCGTGTGCGCTCGCTCCGGGCCGGGGATTTTGCTCCTCGCGCATCCTTGCGCTCGGACCCCTGCATTCCTCGCCGGCTCGGAATGCAGAGGTCGCAAAATCCCTTCGACTCCGCCACATTGCATAAAAGCAACGACCGCCTCGCTTGAGGCGGTCGTTGCTTTTTGGCCCAGGGCGGAGTCGAACCGTCGACCTGCTGCTTAGGAGGCAGCCGCTCTATCCAACTGAGCTACTGGGTCGTTCGTCGCAGATTAGCCCGGATCGACCATTCCTGTCAACGGCAGCAGGTCTCGAGCCGGCCGCTTCGCGGGCCTAGATTTTCCGCCCCTCGAGGGCCTTGAGCCATCGGCCGCCCTTGTAATGGATGAAGCCGGCCAGGGCCGTGCCGGTGTTCGAGACGAACATCGCGTACCAGATCGAAAGCGGGCCGAGGCTGGTAAGGGCCGCGAGCGCATAGGCGAGGGGCACCCTGAGGACCCAGAGCCGCACGATGGAGAGGACCATGATGACCCTCGTGGCGCCTGCCCCCTGGAAGGCTCCCGTGATGACGAGGTAGAGGCCGAACATGAGGACCGATGGCGTCGTCACCTTGAACATGATATCGCCGAGCCTGATGGCCTCGGCGTCATTCACGAAGAACCTTACGAGGTCTCCTCCGAAGAAGAAGGCGGCAGTGAGGAGGGGCGTCATGAAGACGACGCAGGCGATGAGCGATATGCGCACGATCCGCCTGGACCTGACCTCGTCGCCCGCGCCGAGGGCCTGGCCCGCGAGGGCCGTGGCGGCATTTGCTATGCCGCGCGCCGGGATGTCGAAAAGGCCCGTTATGCGATTCCCAACGCCGAAGGCGGCTATCGCCGACGCCCCGAAGCCATTCACGAGGCCCTGGAGGACCGTGAAGCCGAGGGAGGAGATGGCCTGGCCGAGGGAGGATGGCAGGCCGATCCCGGCGAGGAGGCGGAAGGCGTCTCGCCGGGGCTTCATCGCCTCGAACGAAAGCCTTAGGCCGTGCCGCCCCTGGCTCAGGATGATCACCGAGAGGATTGCGACGATGATTTGCGAGAAGACGGTCGCGATGGCCGCTCCCGCGACGCCGAGCCTGGGGAAGGGGCCAATCCCGAAAATGAGGAAGGGGTCGAGGAGGACGTTGACGCCGATGCCGATGAGATGGACCCAGAGGGGGGTGAAGCTGTCCCCGACCGCCGTGAAAGAGGCAAGGAGGACATAGTATGCGAACATGAAGGGAACGCCGATGAAGCTGATCCGCATGAAGACGAGGGTGTAGTCGAAGACCTCGGGCGGCGTCCCGAGGAGTACGAGGAGGGGCTTCGAAAGGGCAAGTCCGATGACCATGAGAAAGAGGGAAAGGAAAAAAAGGAAGGTCGCGGTCTGGTTCATGTAGAAACTGGTCTTCTCGCTGTCATCGCGGCCCTTCGCCTGCGCAATGAGGGTCGTGCCCGCGCCCGAAATGCCGGTACCGAAGACGATGAGAAAAAGCATTATGCTGAAGGAGATCGAAGGCGCGGAGATTTCGGCGGTGCCGAGCTTCCCGAGGAAAAAGGCGTCGACGAGGTTGTAGAGGGTCTCGATGAGGTTGTTGGCTACCACAGGGAGGGCGATGACGAGCATCTTCCTGCGGATGTCCCTGTCCATGGCGCGCAGGTTTCCCGGTTCGATCATAGGTCGCTAACAGTATTCTGCGGGCAAGGTCCTTGGCAATCGGTTGACCGACGCTCAGCAGGCCTCATGTTCCCTTTTCCGCCCCAGCGCGCGGCAGCGTGGCCGGACATGGTCTCGCTTCGGGCATGTCTGCAGGGCGAAAGCTAACGGAGGAGTACAGCAAGGGCGGACTCCAGGGCTTCCGGACTTGCCTTGATCGGCGAGCAGGGACTGGACGCCGCAAGCGGAATGGTCGGGGGGACAGTCCCCGAAAAACGCGGCACGACGATGGTTCCGTGACCTGCAAGACCCGCAGCAAGGGCTGCGCGCGCGGCCTCGAGGGCAAGGCCAGAGCCCTCGTCGAGGGCGAGTCCATCGGCAAGGACCTCCCGGCGCATTCCGGGCGTCAGGGGCATCCTGAGAACGAGGGAGCCGAGGGGGCGATCGCGACCGAAACTGCGCAGTATCTCCGCCCCCGCGAAGCCAGCGGGATCATCCGAGGCGCCCCCCCCTGCAGGATCGGCAGGAAGGACTTCCTCATGTCGAGCATCGCCTTCAAGATCAGGGAGGAGGAAGGCGCTCACCGGGAGGCCCCAACTCCAGGCCCAGAGCCCCGTAACCAGGCCGAGAAGGTCGCCGGGCGGAGCTGCAACGATGAGGTCGCCGGAAAGGCCCCTGCGCGCCAGGGAGAAGAGACCGATCAGAAGGAGGCTTCGGCCTACGAGCCTTGCCGGGCTCGCCGCTCCTCCTGCAATGACATGCCGTCCCGCCAAGGTTCCGCTGGCGAGCCTTCGTTCGAGGGCCGCGGCGGCTGCAAGGCCGCCCTCGACCTCGACGGCGATGACAGGAGAGTCGCGGCCGATGGACCTGGATGAGACAAGGCTCCGTCCCTCCCCCTCGGGACAGAGGAGGACGAGAGGGAGGTCTGTCCCCCCAGCTGAAAAGGCTGCGCCGAGGGCCGCAGCGTCGCGGGGAGAAGCTGCTGCCAGAACGAGATCCTTGCCGGGAGACGAAAGGCGACCGAGGAGCCGCGCCTCGAAAGCGGCTGCATAGTCGGCGGATGACGCAGAAGCCCCGGAAGCCATGTCGAGGACAAGGATATCCTTGTCGACCGGATGGAGGGGGGGCTCCCGTCCATAGGCTTCGAGAACGATGTCGACGAGATGGCGGGGATCGAGAACTTCGGGCAGGAGCTCCGAGGCAGCCAGGGCAATGACCTCTGCGAAGCCGGCCAATGGGGCATAGACCGCCGAACGCAGGTTGGCGGTCCCCTCGAAAAGCGGCTCAGGCGCGAAATAGCCACCGTCCCCGGGGTAGCCGAGGGAGATGGCTTCCCGGAATTCGAGAGGGGTGCCGCCCCTCGTGCTCTGGAATCTCATTACCTTGCGAGTCTAGCCGGGGACAGTCCCGGCTTTCAAGCCGATGGAATCGATTGACGGTCCCGAGGCCCCTCGGCTATGCTCGCGCCATGAAAATCTGGATGAAATACCTCGTCGGCGCCGTCCTTGGCGTGGCCATCGCCCTTGTAGTGCCGATCGATGACGTTTCTCTCCGTGGAACGCTGGCCTTCCTCGCCGAGCTTTCAATCCGGATAGGCAGGTACGCCCTCATTCCCCTCGTCCTCTTCTCCTTGCCGGTCGCGGTATTCGAGCTCAACGAGGACAAGGAATTCTGGCGTCTCCTGGGCCGCAGTCTCCTCCTCATCATCGTTTCCGTAGCCTGTTTCACCCTCATTGGAGTCGTGACCACGACGGCCTTCAAGCCCTCGCGCATCCCACTCCTCTCGGACGCAGGAAGCACTGCAGCGACCCCCGGGATCAAGGACCTCCTCCTCGCCGTCTTCCCCTCGAGCTTCTTCAAGGTCTTCACCGACTCAGGCGACTTTCTCCTGCCGGTCTACTTCCTCGCCATCCTCCTGGGCTTCGCCTTTTCCTATGACAAGATCGCTACCAAGCCCGTAGTGTCGCTCTTCGACTCCCTTTCGCGGATCTTCTACCAGATCAACTCCTTCTTCGCCGAATTCCTCGGCGTACTGGTCATAGCAGTCACTGCCTTCAACGTGCTCGGTCTCCGCATGGCGGTGAAAAGCGAGGTCTACCGGCCCCTCCTCATCGTGATCGGCGCCGAGGTCCTGGCCGTGACCTTCATCGTGATTCCGGCCATCCTCTACTTCGCCTGCGGCAGAAAGCATCCTTACAGGTGGCTCTATGCCTTCCTGGCCCCGGCCCTCGCGGCCCTCGTCTCGGGCGATGTGTACTTTCCCCTTGGATCGATCACGAAGCACGCCAAGGAAAGCCTTGGCATACGGAGGCGGGCCAACAGCGTCGTCCTGCCGCTTACGGTGATATTCGGAAGGGCCGGCACCGCCCTCGTGACCGCCTCCGCCTTCATCGCCGTCCTCTCCTCGTATTCGAGCCTCGGCATATCGATCGGCAGCCTGCTCTGGATCCTCGCGGTGGCACCACTCCTCACCCTCCTCCTCGGAGCCGCGCCTGGAAGCGGAGCGATGACTGCTCTTGTGGCGTTATGCGCATTCTACGGGAAGGGCTTCGAGAACGGGTACCTCATCATCCTGCCGATAGCCTTCCCCCTCATCTCTGCGGGCGCCTTCCTCGACATGCTCTGGTCCGGCTGCATGACCCTCATGCTGGCCAGGGATTCCGGGCAGATGCAGGAAAAGGAAGTCAGGTTCTACATCTGAAAACGGATGTTTCGAAATGCGAACTAGCTTGACGCATGAGGCGGGCCGGCCGTAAAATGGGACCATGGATCTCAAGCATGTTCTCGGACGCGATTCAATAGCCCTTCATCTCAAGGGACATACGAAAGAGGAGATCATCGACGAGCTCCTCGCGACTGCCGCCAAATCCGGCAAGGTGAAGGATCTCGATGCCGCCCGTCGCGCCATCCTCGAGCGCGAAGGCCGCATGAGCACCGGCATGAAGCATGGGATCGCGATTCCCCATGGCAAGACGAACGCGGTGGACGACCTTGTCGCCTGCATCGGCGTCTCCGATCATGGCGTCGATTTCGAGGCCCTTGACCAAGAGGACTGCAGGATCTTCATCCTCACCCTGTCTCCCTCGGACAAGACCGGCCCCCATCTCCAGTTCCTTGCCGAGGTCAGCCTCCTCTTCAAGAGCGAGGAAAAGCGCATGGCCATCATGGCCGCCAAGGACCCCAGCGAAGTCCTCGCCATCCTCACGAACTGAAAGCCGTCTTTCCTTGTTGTTTGACCTCATGAAAGAGGGCCGCCCTGCGAGGCGGCCTTTTTTCGTTGTGCCAGCCGGAACAGGCGCAGGCTACGGAGACGAAGCAGCGACGCTTGAGCCATGACAGTGACGCTCTCAAGGCACTGAAAACAAAGAAGCCGCCCGAAGGCGGCTTCATCGTTCTGGAACCGGATCGCTTACTCGAGGACGGCGAGGATGTCGGACATCTTGACGATGAGATGCTCATCGCCATCGATCTTGATCTGCGTCCCGGCATACTTGTCATACATGACCTTGTCGCCGACCTTGACCTTGATCACGTCCGCGTCGGTTCCGACGGCGGCCACGACGCCGGTCTGGGTCTTTTCCTGGGCAGTCTGGGGGATGATGATCCCGCCCGCGGTCTTGGTTTCGCTCTCCTGGATCTTCACAAGGACGCGATCGCCCAAGGGCTTCACTTTCATAGGTATTCCTCCTGCAAGCTTGAATTAACGGTTATAGATGAATCCGCGGGAAAATATACGAACAAGCAGGCTTTAGGGTCAAGGAGAATCCGCGGTCACGAGCCGCGCGGGGTCGTTGTCGACCTCGGGAGAAGGCCCGTCCCTGAGCATTTCCAGAAAGATGCGGACGAGGCGGGGATCGAAGAGGCTCCCGGCTCCCTCCGAGATGAAACGCCGCGCGTCATCCGCCTTCATCCCTTTCCGGTAGGGACGCTCGTCCGTGATTGCATCATAGACATCCGAAATCGCTATGATCCTGGCCCCGAGTGGAATCTCCTCGCCCTTGAGCCCCTCTGGATAGCCGGAACCATCCCAGCGCTCATGGTGGTACAGTATGGCCGAGCGCACGCCCGCATAAGCCGGAAGATCCTCGACGATCTCCGCGCCAACCCGCGAATGGCACCTGATTATGGACATTTCCTCTTCGGTCAGCTTCCCGGGCTTGTCCAGGACGTTCTCGGGGATGCCGATCTTGCCGACATCATGGAGGATGGCCGAAATCTCGAGAAGATCCAGCTCCCCCCCCTTCCATGAGGAGCCTTCGTCCGACCGCAGTCGAAAGGGTGGCAACGCGGTCGGAATGGCCCTTGGTCCACTTGGACTTGGCATCGACAGCCCGGACGAGGGAACGGACCACGGCAAGCCAGTTCTGCCGACCTTCCTCCCTTGTCTCGAGGTCCTTGAGGGCGACACCGGTCTGGTCTGCCAGCAGCTTGAGACGGGAAATGGCAGGTCCCCCCGCATCCCTCACCAGGATAAGGCTGCCGGAATAGCGCCCTTCCGCAGAGAAAGGCAGGCAGGCGAGCCTGAGCTGCATGGTTCCCGGATCGCCGGCCAACGGGGTGAAATGAGCCAGGATTTCGGGACCAAGCTCGCCGAGACCGACCTCGAAGCTGTCCGAATAGCGGATGAGGAGGGATTCGGGGAAGGCGGTATCCGGCAAGAAACCGAGGGGCAGGACTTCGTAGTCGGATGCAAGGCCTGAAAAGGCCGGGAGATACGAAGAATTCGGGGGACAGTCCCCGAGGGAAGCGCGATTTACGGGCTTTCCCAGCCGAAAGCGCCTTCCCGCGACCACGTTGAAGCCTCCTCCGTCGGGATCGCGGACGACAATCGCGATGGCTCGGGCGGGCGAGTAGTCGAGAACCGCGTCCATGACCTGGTCGAGGAGGACGGCCCGGGACCCGCTCCTGAGGACGGCCTTGTCTATCCTGTTCATCGCCTCGAGGGCACGGGCACGATCCTCGAGTTCCCGCTTTTCGGCGTCGATCTCGTTGCTCATCGCATAGAGGGCACGGGCCAGATCGCCGAATTCGTCGCCTCGGGACAAGGCTCGGGATGGAAGGCCAAGGCTCCGATCCTGGGCCCATGCGGCAAGGGCGGTGACCGGATGGCTTAATCGGTGACCGAAAATGAAAGCGAGGTGGATGGAGAGAGCAATGCCGACCAGGCTTCCCACGACGAAAAGAAGGACCCTGCCTTCCCTGCCTGGGAAAAAACGCGCCGCAAAGGCGCTGCTGAGGATGAGAGCGCTGAGGAAGAAGATCAGAAGGCCGAAACCAAGGAAAACGGCCGTGACTTTCCACGCAAGGAGAAAACGGGGGCGACGCATGGTGTGGGATAAGAATAACCAATTCGCCTGCCAAGAAGGAAGTGGTTCATGTCCGCGGATAATGGCTTTTAGTCCCCATTTTGAGTACATTGTCGATAGGCGAGATCCCATGGATGCCTGAATCATGACTGTTTCCATGTCCGATTCGCCGCGCTTCATGCTTTTCAAGGAGTTGTTCAATGCCGCGAAGCTCCAATGACTGGAAGAAAAAACCTCCTATCAGGGGAGGGGGTCCCCGTGATCCGTCCCCGCAGCCGGGCTTTGGTGGTCCGCAGCTCAAGACGACGCTTGGCTATATCGTACTTACCCTCGTTGCGGTGATCCTCCTCAACTACTTCATCACCCAGAGCGATGATACGGTGATCCCCTACTCTTCCTTCAAGGAAAAGATCAAGGACGGGGAAATACAGCGAGTCGAGATGGATGCGAGCTACTACACCGGATATACCGATCCGCAGAAACGCGCCACCATCCTCCTGCCGGGCAGGACGGTGTCGACAGGGCAGATCTACAAGACGGTGCCAGTGAACGATCCGGAGTTCACGCCCCTCCTCGATTCCAAGGGCGTCGAGTACATGGCGGTCTCCCGGGACAGCAATGTCCTCATCTCCTTCCTCGTCAATTGGGTCCTGCCCTTCGGGCTCATGTTCATTCTCTGGCGCTTCCTCATGAAGCGGATGGGCGGTGCGAATTCGAATGTGCTGGCCTTTGGCCAGAACAAGGCGATGATCGTGGCCGAGGGCGATGTCACTACCCGCTTCGGAGACGTGGCCGGCGTCGATGAGGCCAAGGACGAGCTCGTCGAGGTCGTGGACTTCCTCAAGAACCCGAGGAAATATACGGATATCGGCGGCAAGATCCCCAAGGGCGTCCTCCTCGTAGGCCCGCCCGGCACCGGCAAGACCCTCCTCGCGCGCGCGGTGGCAGGAGAGGCAGGCGTGCCCTTCTTCCGCATGAGCGGCGCAGACTTCGTCGAGATGTTCGTGGGCGTGGGCGCCGCGCGCGTGCGCGACCTCTTCAAGCAGGCCCGTGAGAAAGCGCCCTGCATCGTCTTCATCGACGAGCTCGACGCCATCGGCAAGAGCCGCATCAACGGCCCCATGGGCGGCAACGACGAGCGCGAGCAGACCCTCAACCAGCTCCTCGTCGAGATGGACGGCTTCGACGCCACGAGCGGCCTCATCATCCTCGCGGCGACGAACCGCCCCGACGTCCTCGACCCGGCCCTCCTCAGGCCTGGCCGCTTCGACCGCCAGGTCCTCGTGGACAGGCCCGATCTCATCGGCCGCGAGGCGATCCTCAGGATACACGCCAAGGCGGTCAAGCTCGACAATGAGGTCGACCTCGCCAAGGTAGCCCGGGGCAGCCCGGGCTTCGTGGGCGCCGACCTCGCCAACGTAGTGAACGAGGCAGCCCTCCTCGCGGTTCGCGCGGGACGCAAAAAGGTCGTCCAGGGCGACTTCGACGCGGCCATCGAGAAGATCGTCGCGGGCCTCGAGAAGAAGAGCCGCGTCATGAACGAGAACGAGCGCAAGACCATCGCCTTCCACGAGACGGGCCACGCCCTCGTCGCGGCCTTCACGAAGGGCGCAGATCCCGTCAAGAAGATCTCCATCGTGCCGCGCGGCATGGGAGCCCTGGGCTACACCCTCCAGCTCCCCACCGAGGACCGCTACGTCATGACGGAGGACGAGCTCCTCGGCCAGATCGACGTCCTCCTCGGCGGACGCGCCGCGGAGGAGATCGTTTTCGGGATGGCCTCGACCGGGGCCTCCAACGACCTCACCCGGGCCACCGACATCGCGCGGCGCATGATCACCGACTACGGCATGTCGGAGCGTTTCCGCAATGTGGCCCTGACGAAGCGCGGCGCCTCGCTCATGGGCAACCAGGGCGATGGCGGCATGCTCGCCCGCGAGTACAGCGAGGAGACGCAGCGCTACATCGATGACGAGATCGCGCGCATCGTGGCGGCCCGCTACGACCGAATCATGTCCCTCCTCGGCGAGCGCAGGGACGTGCTAGAAACCGTGGCTACGCGCCTCCTCGAGGCCGAGACGATCGAGGAGGGCGAGTTCGCCTCCCTCGTCGCCGCGTCTCCCGCGCCATCTCCTGCCCCTGGCGAGATCGGCCTCGAAGCCAGGGCCGAAACCCCGGCCGAGGCAGCCGAGACAGCGGAGACCGTGACGCGTTGACCCGTCGCCCCCGGACCGGCTAGTATACGCCGGCCCGGGGCGCCTTCCCGCCACCGCGGCGCGGGAGGAAACCTTGACCTGGATACTTGTCGCCTACGGAGCCCTGCTCCTCGCGATCGCCCTTCTCAGCCTGAAATACAACGACAGCTTCGACAACTTCCTCGTGGCCGGACGCAAGCAGCCAAGGTTCCTCATAATTGCCTCGATGCTCGCGTCGACGATCGGCGGCGGCATCACCATCGGCACGGTCAGCAAGGCCTACACCATCGGCTTCGCGGCCTTCTGGTTCGTGGCGGCGGGCTCCCTCGCGCACTTCCTCCAGGGAGGCCTCCTCTCGAAGAAGGTCCGCAAGTCCGAGGCCCTGACCCTGCCCGACCTCGCGGGCAAGCTCGGCGGCCAGGCGACACGGAAGCTCGTGGCCCTCATCATCGTCCTCACCTGGACGGGCATCGCTGCAGGCCAGTTCCTCGCGGCGAGCAAGGTCCTCTCGACGATGACGGGCCTGAGCCACACCTGGGCGGTCGTGGCGGCAGCAGCCTTCCTCCTCGTCTACACCCTCATTGGCGGCCAGAAATCGGTGCTGCGCACGGACTTCTTCCAGTTCGGCGTGCTGGCCATCGCCCTCGTCGTCACCATAGCCTGGCTCTACTTCGCGAAGACGCCCGCGCCGGGCTCGGTGCAGATAGAGCTCTTCTCCGACAAGTTCGGCCCCCTCGACCTCGTCTACTATCTCGTGGTCGTCGCAGGCTCCTACTTCATCTGCCCCATGATGTTCGGGCGCATCCTCTCCGCCGACAGCCCCTCGAACGCGCGCAAGGCCTCCTTCACCTCGGCCTTCGGCATGCTCGCCTTCGCCTTCATCGTCACCTTCATCGGCCTCTGGGCGAGGGCTACGGGCTTCGACGCGGGCAAGCTCGACCCCCTCAATGCCATCATCAAGAACGCCCTGCCGACCTGGCTCGGCATCATCATGCTCCTCGGCATCCTCGCCGCAATACTCTCCACCGCCGACACCGTCCTCCTCACCGCGGCCGGCGTCCTCGAGAACGACCTCATCGGCAAGAAGTCCCTGCCCCGCGTCAGGCTCTGGGTGGCCGCCGTGGCCGTCGTCGGCGCCGTCATCGCCCTCTACGAGACCGACATCGTCGACCTCCTCCTCGAGACCTACCAGGGCTACACCTCGGGCATCGTCCCCGCCCTCCTCATCGCCATCCTCGCGATCGGCAAGAAAAAACTCGACCCGAAGCTCCTCTTCGCGGCCATCCTTTCGGGCTATGTCCTCGGCTTTGCAGGGAACTTCCTCCCGGATCCCACCATGCAGAAGCTCGCGGCCTTTGCGGGACTTGCGGTCTCGACGGGCCTGGCCCTTCTTGCACGGGCGAAGGGAAGTCCCGAAGCCCTGAGCTCTGCCGCATAACTCGTCATCGATGCATGACGGCAAGGGCCGCGTCGCCTGGCGCGGCCCTTTTTTTCGTCTGCAGGCCACAGGGCCTCGGCAGCGCTCTGCTGCGGCGCAAGAGTCGACTCGGGCTTTTTTTATTTATATATGCGATAAGGCAATCCAGAGGCTGCCAAACTTGACACTCATGGGCCCTGCGCGGTAAGACTAAAATTGAAATGACAAACCTGCTGCTTCTCCTGATAGGCGCGCCGGTCTTTTTTGGCCTTGCAGTGTTGCCATTCGCCAACTACAAGATCCGGCGTGTCATTGTGATCGTAGGCGCGGTCGTCCAGGCCGCGGTCGCCGTGGCCTTCATGGCCTTTGCCGGCGGGGACCTTCCCTTCCGTTCGGGGCCCGCGCCCGAGGTGCTCAACCTCGTGGTCCTCGGTCTCGAACTCGCGATTGCGGCGTACATCGTCGTGATCGCTGTGAGGAGGAAGAAGCTCCTGCCCCTGGTCCTGGCCCTCATCCAGGCAGGTCTCGCCATATTCGGGGAGGAGTGGACCGGTAGCGCCGAGGTACGCAACCTCTTTGTCGCCGATCAGCTCAGCCTCCTCATGGTGGGCCTTGTCGGCCTTGTCGGCGGCCTCATCCTGTTCTACTCGTCGGGCTACATGCAGACGTACACCGAGGAACATCCCGACGTCAAAGACAGGCGGCGCTCCTTCATCTGCGTCATGTTCGTCTTCCTCGGAGCCATGTACGGACTCGTGCTTTCCAACGACCTCCGCCTCATGCTCCTCTTCTGGGAGATGACGACCCTCGCCTCCTTCCTCCTCATCGGCTATGCCCGGACGAAGGAATCCGACGCAAGCGCCTTCCGCGCCCTCAACATGAACCTGGGAGGCGGCATCGCCTTCGCGATAGGCGTCATCCTCCTCGCGGCACGGACGGGAACGGTCGAGCTCGACGCCCTCCAGGCCATGGGAGCCATGGGCGGCCCCTTCGCGGCCATGGTTGTAGCGCCGGCGGCCTTCCTGGCCATCGCCGGCCTCGTGAAGTCGGCGCAGCTCCCCTTCACGTCCTGGCTCCTCGGCGCCATGGTCGCGCCTACGCCCGTCTCCGCCCTCCTCCACTCCTCCACGATGGTCAAGGCAGGCGTCTTCCTCCTCATCAAGCTGGCGCCCGTCCTCTCGGGAACGGCGGCCGGCTACCTCGTGGCCTTCGTGGGCGCCATCACCTTCCTCGGCGGAGCCTTCGCCGCGGTCTCGCAGCGGAATGCCAAGCGTGTCCTCGCGCTTTCCACAGTCTCGAACCTGGGACTCATCGTCCTCTGCGCAGGTATCGGCACCTACCAGCTCCTGTGGGTCGCCTTCTTCCTCATCCTCTTCCACGCCATCGCCAAGGCCCTCCTCTTCCTCAGCACGGGAACCGCGAGCACCGGTACGGGAACCCTCGATGTCGAGGACATGTCCGGCCTCATCATCTCGATGCCGAAGGTGACACTCTTCCTCGTCGTGGGAATCTCCGCGATGTTCATCGCGCCCTTCGGCATGCTCGTGTCGAAGTGGGCGGCGATGGAGGCCTTCATCAACCTCAATTCCATCGTGAGCCCCCTCATGGTGGTCATCCTCGCCTTCGGCTCCGCGGTGACGGTCTTCTTCTGGACCAAGTGGCTCGGCCTCCTCATCAGGGTCGTCGATCCCCACGCTCCGCGCGGCCTCCTCGAGGACAAGATGACCAGGCAGGAGTTCATCGCCGAGCTCTGCCTGGCCCTCCTCGCGATCGCGGCCTGCGTGACCTTCCCCATCGTCTCGAGCAAGGCGGTCGAGCCCTGGCTCTTCGCGACCTACGGCGAGACCTTCAGGCTCAACCAGGGCAACGCCCTCGTGACGGTCCTCATGGTCGCCATGACGGTCCTCGTGCCCGCCTTCCTCCTCCTCATCACCCGCAAGCCGGAGGCCTTCTCCCAGGCCTACATGTCAGGCCATCCCTCCACGCCCGAGCTCGCCTACCACGGAGCGAAGGGCGTCGAGCGGAAGGTCGATGCGCGCAACTACTACATGACCGGAATCTTCGAGGAAGGCAGGATCCTGGGCATCGGCTCGGGCCTCGCCATCCTCTTCCTCATCACCATCATCGGGACGGTACTCCTATGATACTGAGCACCGAGAACATTGCCGCTCTGGCCTATCTCCTCCTCGCGCCCCTGGCGGGAGGACTCCTCGCCGGCCTCGACCGGAAGATCACGGCGCGGATGCAGGGCCGCATCGGCCCGCCCATCCTCCAGCCCTTCTACGACCTGTCGAAGCTCTTCTCGAAGAGGCTCGCACCCGTGAACCGTCTCCAGGTGCCCCTCGTGGCGAGCCACTTCTTCTTCATCGTCCTCACCGGCGTCCTCTTCTTCGAGGGCTCGGACATCCTCCTCATCATCTTCGTCCTCACCCTAGCGGAGGTCTTCCTCGTCCTCGCGGCCTACTCGACGGGCTCGCCCTACGGCTCCATCGGAGCCGAGCGCGAGCTCATCCTCATGATGTCCTACGAGCCGATGATCATCCTGACCCTCGTCGGCCTCTACGAGGGCGCGAAGAGCTTCAACTTCTACGAGATCTTCGCATCGGAATCCCCCCTCATCCTGGAGCTCCCCGGCATCTACCTCGGCCTCCTCTGCGTCCTCGTCATGAAGATGCAGAAGTCGCCCTTCGACATCTCGACCTCGCACCACGCCCACCAGGAGCTCGTGAAGGGCCTCACCGCCGACTTGGGCGGCCCGGCCCTCGGCCTCGTCGAGCTCGCGCACTGGTACGAGAGCGTCTACCTCTACGCGATCGTCTTCCTCTTCTTCAGCTCGAGTCCCCTCATGGCCGTCATCGGGCTCGCGGTCACGTATTTCCTCGTCATCCTCATCGACAACATCACCGCCCGCGTCAAATGGCAGGCGACCCTCGGTATCGCCTGGACCCTGGCCCTCGTGGCCGGGGCCGGCAACCTCATCCCGTTCTATCTCATCACGAGGGGGCATTAATGAGCGCCGTCGAGCGTTCCATCTGGATAGTCCATTACGACGCGTCCTCCTGCAATGGATGCGACATCGAGGTGCTCGCCTGCCTCACGCCGGTCTATGACGCCGAGCGCTTCGGCCTCATCCTGACGGGCAATCCGAAGCAGGCCGACCTCCTCCTCGTGACAGGTAGCGTCAACGCGCGCAACCTGCCCGTGCTGAGGCAGATCTACGAGCAGATGCCCGATCCCAAGGCGGTAGTCGCCATCGGCGCCTGCGCCTATTCGGGCGGCGTCTTCTCCGAGTGCTACAACGTCTCGGGCGGCGTCGCGAGCGCCATCCCCGTGGACGTCTACGTACCCGGCTGCGCGGCCAAGCCCGAATCGATCCTCGACGGCGTCCTCAAGGCCGCGGCGATCCTGGCAGAAAGGCGCAAGGCCCTGCGCGGCGTCTCGGGCGGGACCCTGCCCGAGGCCCTGCGCGAAGCGGAGGCAAGCCGATGAGCGCGAACCTGATGCACGATATCGAGGAAGTGGCGACCGACGGGCTTCTCAAGGCCGTCGACTCCCTCCTCCTCGACGGGTGGAGGCTCATCCAGATCCTCGCCCTCTCCTCCGAGTCCGGCAACGAGATCAACTACAGCTTCGGCGGCGGTTACGCCATGAAGACCCTGAGGGTCAAGCTCGGCCCCAAGGATCCCGTGCCGAGCATCACCTCGTACTACGCCGCGGCCGCCTTCTACGAGAACGAGATGCGCGACCTCTTCGGCATCCGCATCGAGCGCATCCATCCCGACTGGCATGGAGACCTCCTCGGAGGCGCGAAGCCCAAGCCCTTCTCCAGGGTGAGGATCGCGGGCACGAGCGTCGAGCGGCCTGTTCCGCTCAACGCGCCCGCAACCTCCGTATCGCAATCGGGCAGCGAGGGCGCCGCGGCGCCCGGCGGCGAAGGAGGCAGCAAGTGAGCGAAGCCACACGGCCCGTCCGCGGGCCCACGACCATACCCTTCGGTCCCCAGCATCCCGTCCTCCCGGAGCCCCTCCACTTCGACCTCACCCTCGAGGACGAGAGGATCGTGGACGCGGTGCCCCAGATCGGCTACATCCATCGCGGCCTCGAGATGCTCGTGGAGAAGCGCGACTACCTCGACTACACCCGCGTGGCGGAGCGCGTCTGCGGCATCTGCTCCTTCATGCACGGCATGGGCTACAGCATGGCCGTCGAGGACATGCTCGGCATCGAGGTCCCCGACCGCGCGCGCTGGCTCCGCACCTTCTGGTGCGAGCTCGAGCGGGCCCACAGCCACCTCATGTGGCTCGGCCTCGCGGCTGATGCCTTCGGCTTCGAGAACCTCTTCATGGCCACCTGGCGCGCGAGGGAGATCATCCTCGACGTCGCCGAGGAGACCGCGGGCGGCAGGGTCATCTACGGCTCCTGCAACGTGGGCGGCGTCAACCGCGACCCCGACGACGAGACCCTGAAGCGCTGCGCGAAGGAGCTCGAGAAGGTTCGTGCCGAGGTGGCGCGGCTCGCCGAGGTCTTCGTGGGCGAGCCCACCGTGCGCCACCGCCTCGAGGGCGTCGGCATCCTCGGGAAGGACAAGGCCTACGCCCTCGGCGCCGTCGGGCCCATGCTCCGCGCGAGCGGCGTGGACTACGACATGAGGCGGACGGGTTATGCGGCCTATTCCGAGCTCTCCTTCTCCACCGTAGTCGAGACGGCCGGCGACTGTATGGCGCGGGCGAAGGTCCGCATCCGCGAGATAGAGGAGTCCCTCCGCCTCGTTGCGGAAGTTGCGACGAGGATCCCCGGCGGCCCCGTGGCCATCCCCGTCAAGGCCGTGCCGAACGGCGAGGGCTGGGCCCGCGTCGAGCAGCCCCGCGGCGAGGCCCTCTACTTCGTGCGCGCGGCCGGCAAGCGCAACCTCGAACGCTTCAGGGTGCGCACGCCGACCTTCGCCAACATTCCCGCGATGGTCGAGGCCATGCACGGCGCCGAGCTCGCCGACGTGCCCACGATCATCCTCACCATCGATCCCTGCATTTCCTGCACCGAGAGGTAGCCGTGACCGTATTTCCAATGGCGCGTATCGCGTTCCGCAACCTCTGCACGAGGCCCGCGACCCGTCGTTATCCCTATGTCGTCCGTCCGTCCTTCGAGAAGAGCCGGGGGCGCATCGTCATCGATTTCGATGCCTGCATCCTCTGCGGCTCCTGCCAGCGGCACTGCCCGGCCAACGCCTTCGAAGTCGACCGCAACGCGGGGCGCTGGTGGATCGACCGTTTCCGCTGCGTCAACTGCGGAATCTGCGTGGAGGCCTGCCCCAAGAAGTGCCTCATGATGGAAAACGAGAGGTCGAAGAGCGTGGTCTCCGGCGACCAGGCCGGCAGGGAGGAGGAGCACATCCGTCCGCCCGCGCCGAAGCCCCAGGCCCCCGCCGCTCCCGCCCAGCTATAAAGCGGCCATAGAGCGATGCATGAAGCCGGGGCCGCACAGGCCATAGTCGAGATGCTCTCAGGCCTCGCGAGAGAGAAGGGCGCGTCGCGCGTCAGTTCCGTGCGCGTGGTCGCGGGCGAGACCGCGGCCTACATGGAGGAGTCCCTCGCCTTCTACCTCGGCTTCTTCGCGAAGGGCGGCCCGGTGGAAGGCGCAAGGCTCGAACTCGAGGTCATAAAGCCCAGGATGAAGTGCAAGGCCTGCGGACTCGAGTTCGAGCGGCAGCGCTTCTCCTTCTCCTGTCCCGCCTGCGGAGGCGACGCCGTCGCCACCGACCTCGGGACCGAGTTCTACATCGACTCGGCCGAGTTCGAGTTCGGGCCTGATGGAGCCGCGGCTTCCCGGGTTCCGGACTCCGCATCCGCCGCGACGGGCGCCGACGGTCCGTCGGCGGCCCCCGCGCAGGGCGCATCCCCTACCCCACCATCACAGGACTGACGGACACGTTATGCGCATCGAGATAAAGAGGGCCATCTACGAGAAGAACGACCAGCTCGCGGCCGCGATCAACGCGCGGCTCCGGGCCAGGGGCGTGTTCACCGTCAACATCCTGGGGAGTCCCGGGGCCGGCAAGACGAGCCTTGTCAGGCAGGTGGCCGAACGGCTCCATGGCCCCCTCGCCGTCATCGAGGGAGACGTCTCGAGCGACATCGACACCCAGGCCCTGCGCGCCCTCGGCGTGGACGCCTGGCAGATCGAGACCGGCGGCGACTGCCACCTCAATGCGCCGATGATCGAGGCCATCCTCGGCAAGATGGACGTGAAGGACGGCTCCTGGCTCCTCATCGAGAACATCGGGAACCTGATCTGCCCCGCGGAGTTCGTCGTGGGCGAGGACTTGAAGCTCGTCGTCTCGAGCGCCGCCGAAGGCCACGACAAACCCCTCAAGTACCCTGCCATCTTCGGCCGCTCGGCCGCCTGCGTGCTCACGAAGCTCGACATCGCCGAAGCAATCGGCTTCGACGAGGGAGCCTTCCGGAAGGGCATCGAAACCGTGGCGCCCGGCCTCCCCATCTTCCCTCTCAACGGACGGAGCGGAGCCGGGGCCGGCAAGATCGCCGCCTGGCTTGAGTCAGCGCGTTCTGCAGTAAGGAAATAGGCTCCTCCCCATTTCGCCTCGAGTCCTGAACCCGACCGAATACCGTTGGCCGAGCTCCGCGAGACGCCGGCCCTGGCCGGCGACTTCGGAGCGGGCCTTGAGTAAGTCCCGCCTTTTTTGGGAGCAATGGGGGTCTGTCCCCGGGAAGGGAATCTTGCCGGGGCCATCCAACATGACACATCAGATCAATGTCGTCATATTGACATTATCCTACAATAGTGTAATCCTTCGCCATTGACATTTGGCTCGCATTTGTCAATGCGGAGGTTACATGGCTGTCATTATCCGATCGACAGGGACGCATATCCCGGAACGGCGCATGCCGAATTCGGAACTCGCGACCCTCGTGGATACCACCGAGGAGTGGATCGATTCCCATACGGGCATCGGCGCGAGGCATCTGGCGGCAGACGGCGTCCTCACGAGCGACATGGCCGTCGACGCCGCAAGAAAGGCCCTGGCCAAGGCGGGCGTCGAACCGAAAGAGCTCGACCTGATCGTGGTGGCTACCGCTACGCCTGATTATTTCGGGTTTCCGGCTACCGCCTGCATCGTCCAGGACAAGCTTGGCGCCTATGGCTCGGCCGCCTTCGATCTCGGGGCGGGCTGCACCGGCTTCATCTACGCCCTCGACGTCGCCTCGAGCATGCTGGAGGCGAGGAAGGCACGGCACGCCCTCGTCATCGGGGCTGAAGCCCTGTCCCGGATCGTCGATTGGCAGGATCGCTCAACCTGCGTCCTCTTCGGCGACGGAGCGGGAGCCGCCGTCATCTCGCGGATCGAGGAGGCGGGCAGGGGCCTCATCGCGAGCGTCCTCGGCGCGGAGGGCAGCGGCGCGATGGACCTCTTCCTCATCCAGGAGGAACGGAACGCGACCTTCGAACGGGCGGCCCCCCTCGTCCCGAAGATCTCCATGAACGGGAAGAAGGTCTACGACTTCGCGGTCAAGACCATCACCGTCCTCGTGAAGAGGCTGCTCCACGCCTCGGCATACAGGATCGAAGACTTCAAGTGGATCATTCCCCACCAGGCGAATGCGCGGATCGTCCAGGCCGCGGCCAAGAGGCTCGGCGTCGACGAATCGAGGTTCTACCTCAACATGATGGAATACGCGAATACGTCCGCGGCGAGCATACCCATCGCCCTGGACGAGATGGACGCCAAGGGAATGCTCCAGAAGGGCGACCTCATCATGCTCGTCGGCTTCGGCGCGGGACTGACCTACGGCGCCCAGGCCATACGCTGGTAAAGCGGCAGGAGGGAACATGGATTCAGGAAAGCGCAGGCGGGTGGCTGTCACCGGCCTTGGCATAATCAGCCCAATCGGAAACGATGTCGCGACCTTCTGGTCGAACCTCAAGGCCGGCGTATCGGGCGCTGGACCGGTAACCCACTTCGACGCCTCGCGTCTCGAGTCGCGCATAGCCTGCGAAGTCAAGGGCTTCGAACCTGGGTTGTACATGGAATCGAAGGAAGCCAGGAAGATGGCCCTCTTCAGCCAGTACGCCGTGGCGGCCGCCGTGCAGGCCTGGCGCGACGCAGGCATGGAGGGTGAGGCAGCGGCCGAAGAGGGCCCTGCCATCGGCGTCGGGGACGGCGGGGACGGGGACAGTCCCCACTGGAAGGCCCCCTACCCCGCCGGAAGGATCGGCATCGTCCTCGGGAACGGCATAGGCGGCCTCGAGATCTGCACGGAATCCCACAGGAAGCTCTTCGAATCCGGCCCTGGACGGATGCTCCCCATGACCGTCCCCCTCATGATCGCCAATGAAGCTGCGGGCAATGTCGCGATCCGGCTTGGCGTCAAGGGACCTGCCCTGACGGCTGTCACTGCCTGCGCCTCGGGAACGGACGCTCTCGGCCAGGCCCTCGACCTGATCCGCGCCGGGCGTTGCGACGCCGTCCTGGCCGGAGGGACCGAGGCGGCGATAGCCGAGTTCGCGATGGGCGGCTTCTGCCGCCTGAAGGCGCTTTCCACCGGCTTCAACGACAGGCCAACCGAAGCGTCGCGCCCCTTTGACGTGGACCGGGATGGCTTCGTGATCGGGGAAGGCGCTGCGGTGCTGCTGCTCGAGGATTGGGACAGGGCGAAGGAACGCGGCGCGACCATATACGCCGAGTTTGCTGGGTATGGAGCCAGCTGCGACGCCTACCACCTGACTGCTCCCGATCCGACGGGACAGGGAGGTGCCGCGGCCATGGTGTCGGCCCTGGAAGATGCTGAACTTGCGCCCGAGGCTATCGATTACTACAACGCGCATGGAACCTCGACCAAGATCAACGATCCCGTCGAAACCCAGATGCTGAAGCTGGCCTTCGGGGAGCACGCCAGGAAGCTGAAGATCTCCTCGACCAAGAGCATGATCGGGCACTGCATAGCCGCCGCGGGCGCGATCGAGGCTCTTGTCTGCGTGAAATCGGTGCAGGAAGGCTTCGTCCCTCCCACCATCAACCTGCAAAAGCCGGATTTAGCGGAGGGCTGCGATCTGGACTATACTCCCAACCAGGGACTGTCCCTGCCGGTCAGGGCGGCAGCTTCTGGTTCCCTTGGCTTTGGAGGCCATAATTCCGTGATAATCATGCGAAAGGCCGGAGAACGATGAAACAGATCGCGGATCTTGATGAAATCAAGCGCCTTATTCCGCACCGCCCCCCCTTCCTCTACGTCGACGAAGTCGACGTTTCGTCGGGAACCATCAAGGGGAAGAGGAAATTCGCGGAAAGCGAGTTCTTCTTCGAGGGCCACTTCCCGGGGATGCCGGTCGTTCCAGGCGTCATCCTCGTCGAAAGCATGGCTCAGTGCGGCGGGGTTGGAACGAGGCTGCTCGGCCTGGGCGGACCGGGAACCTACCTTTTCGCGAAGCTCAAGGAAGCCCGGTTCCGTAAAGCGGTACTGCCCGGCGATTGCCTCGAGATGGAGATCGAGATCATAAAGGCTTCGCCGGCGATCGTCCACCAGAAGGGCAAGGGCTATGTCGACGGAGAGCTCGCCGTCGAAGCCGAATGGATCGCCATAGTAGGGCCGGAATCCGCAGGATAAAGGAGCAACCCGATGATCGTAAAACCCATGATCCGGAACAACATCTGCCTTTCCGCGCATCCGACCGGCTGCGCCGCGGAAACGCTCAGGCAGATCGAATATGTGAAAGCCCGCAAGCCGAGGTACGAGGGGCTCGCCTTGCCCAAGGCTGTCCTCGTGATCGGCGCTTCGGGCGGCTATGGACTCGCGTCCCGCATCGCCGCGGCTTTCGGCTGCGGCGCGGCGACGGTCGGCATGTCGCTCGAGCGGGAGCCCAGCGACAGCAAGACCGGAACCCCGGGCTGGTACAACAACAAGGCATTCGACAAGGCTGCGCAAGGGGCCGGCCTCGCCTACAGGACCATGAACCTCGATGCCTTCTCCAGCGAGGCAAAGGCGGAGGCGGTCAGGGCGGCCCGTGAGCTGGGGATCAAATACGATCTCGTGATCTATTCGCTCGCGTCGCCGGTGCGGACCGATCCGTCCACCGGCATCATGCATCGTTCGGTGATCAAGCCGATCGGGCAGGACTTCTCCGGAACGACCGTCGACGTTTTCACCGGCCGGCTTTCGAATGCAACGGTCGGACCGGCCACCGAGGAAGAATGCAGCGAGACGGTCAAGGTAATGGGCGGAGAGGACTGGGAATTCTGGATCCAGGCGCTGAAGGAAGCCGGCGTCCTGGCCGACAGGTGCAGGACCGTCGCCTATTCCTATATCGGGCCCAAGCTCTCCTGGCCCATCTATCGTGACGGGACCTTGGGCAGGGCCAAGGCGGACCTCGACGCTACGGCGAAGCGCATGACGGAACGGATGGGCCAGGGGACAGTCCCCCACGTCGAGGCCTATGTCTCGGTCAACAAGGCCGTCGTGACCCGCGCCAGCGCGGTGATCCCCGTCATCCCCCTCTACGTCTCCGTCCTCTTCCGAGTGATGAAGGAAAGAAGGAACCATGAGGATTGCATCGCGCAGATGGACCGCCTGTTCAGGGAAAGGCTCTGTCTCGCGGAGAGGCATTCCGGCCGCGCCGACCAGGGCGCCGCTCCGGGGACTGACCCTGCGTCCGCCGCGTCCATGATGGCCTCCGCGCCGCCGCCAACGGACGACGAGGGCCGCATCAGGATGGACGATCTCGAGATGTCCCCGGGGGTGCAGGCGGAGGTGGAGGCTGCGATGGCGCATATCACGCCCGAGACGCTCGGCGGACTCGCCGATTTAGAGGGCTTCCGGAACGACTTCCTGTCGGCGCACGGCTTCGCGGTGCCGGGCGTGGACTACGACGAGGACGTCGATCCCAGGGCCTAGGGAGGCATTGTCGGCTTTACTAAAGGGATAAAGACATATAGTCTCGAAGCGTGAACCTGTTGATCCTGGAAGACGGCGAGTCGGGAACGACCATCGGCCGCAACGATAGACGATACGAACACGTAAAGAAGGTCCTGAAGAAGCATGCCGGCGACGAGGTCGAGGCGGGAATCGCTACGGATTCCCCCTTCGGCCCCGCGCCCGGAAGCATCGGGATAGCCCATATCGACTCTCTCGACGAGGGAGGGATGAGGCTGGCCTATCGGCCGGTCAGGGAAGCGGAGCCCCTTCCGCCCCTCAGGCTCATACTCGGCTTTCCCCGGCCGATACAGGCCAACCGCATCTTCAAGGACCTGACCAGTCTCGGACTGGCCGAGCTGGTCCTGACGGGAACCGAGCTCGGAGAGAAGTCCTATCTCGAGAGCGATTTCTTCCGGGCCCGGGAGTACCGGCGACCGCTGCTCGAAGGAGCGGAACAGGCGGCAAACCCGCGGATCGCGCGCGTATCGCAGCATTGGTCGCTCAGGCAGTGCCTCGACTCTCTGGATGCCGCAAACAAGGATTCCATGGGCCCCAGCGAGCCTTCATGGACCGAGGGACTGCGCATCGTCCTTCATCCCGACAGGCAGGCGCGACCGCTCAGCATGGCCCTGGCAAGGCAGGGAGCGGAGGCAAACCCGATCTTGCGTCCCGTCACCCTGGCGATCGGAAGCGAACGCGGCTGGACCGAACAAGAGCTCGTGATGCTTCTCAACAACGGCTTCGAACCCTGTTCGCTGGGGTCGCGGATCCTGAAGACGGAAACGGCCTGCGCGGCGGCCATTTCCCTGGCCCTGGCTTCCATGTCCCTGCTCTAAGGCGAGCCGCTAATACTCACTCATGACAGACGAATCGCCATTGACGGAACAGCTCATCGAGCCACGCGAGCGGCTCATTCAGTATGTCAAATCGCTTCTCTCCGTAATGGGCGATTCCGCCATATAGCCAATTACCCGCATCGCCGACAAGTCCTGCCTTGACGGGGTTCTGGGATACGTAAGCGAAAGTCTTAAGGAAATCGGCCCGACTCGCGATGATTCTGGAATGGAATCTGCCCTGCCATACATGGCCATCGAGACCGGTCACTCGGTTGTATCGCATGGCAAACACTCCGAGAATCCATCGCATTATTGCGGACAGGCTTTCGTTCCCTTTGGGCTTGATGATGAAGTGGAAATGCGTACCCATGATGCAGAAATTCTCGATACTGAAGCGGTACTTCCGCTTCGCTTGCCTGATCACCTGAAGGAAGACCTCCTTCATCGCAATCGAATCGAAAATGCCATCCTTGCGGTTGGCACGAGAGAACACATGGTATCGGGCACCCGTCTGGATGTTGCGTCTATGTCTCATGCGGTATAAACGCTCGGAACCGCCCGTCTCGATTGAAGAACCAGCGAAAATAGACGCCAAAAGATGACCTGGATTGGCAGAATACGGAACATCGGGGAACATCGGGGGGTCTGTCCCCGGGAATCCACGGGAAGCCCTAGAGTCCCGAGAGCGCAAATCTCCCATCCGTCCAAGAGCGTAATTTCCATACAAGCGGCGCTATTTTTGTCCTCAATCCGACGTCAATCCCCCCGCTAGAATGCAAAGTTCGCCAAGGAACCTCGCAAAGAGCACGCCCTGGGCATCCACAAGGCTTTCGAAGGATCTGGCTGCTTCCAGGTCGGCCTTGTCGGTCACTGCCCTGAAGGCAAGGCACTCGAGCGGAGCGCCGTTGTCGTTGCGGGCTTTCAGCATGCAGAGCTTGGCTATCGCCGCGCTTTCCATGTCGACGATCTCTGCCCCAGTCTCCTGGCTCAGGAGGGAAGCCGCGAGGGGATCGCTCAGGAAGTGGTCTCCTGAAGCGGCACGGGCAACCTTCGTTCCGGGAGCGGCCGACAGGGCCGCCTTCCGGGCAAGCTCGAAGGTTTCGGCCCCGACGGCCGAGATGACGGGCTGGGTCATCGGCGAATACGGGGTCTGTCCCCGGGGGAAGCCCAGTCCGGACGCATCCATGTCGTACTCGACGAACTCCCGCACGAGGTAGGTTCCCCCGGCATCCACCGTCAGGCCTCCCGAGGTCCCGAGGGAAACGACGAGATCGCTTGCACCCGCGACTCTGGCAAGCGCCCAGGAGGCGAAGGCCTTTCCAATGCCCGAAAGCACGAGACGTGCGGGGAAACGGGAGGACTCCCAGAGATCGGCGTCGCATTCGCGCCATCCGAAAAGGGGATCGGAGAGGGTGGCTCTCGCCTCCCTCTCCATCGCAAACACGACGCCGATCCTTCTCATGGCCTTCCTATGCCTTGAGGAGCTTCTTGAGGTCGCTCACGTTCGAAGCGAATTCCTGGCAAGCCGCTTCTACAGGTGCAGGCGTGGACATGTCGACGCCCGCGACCTTGAGGGCCTCGATCGGGAAGCGGGAGCCGCCCGAGCGAAGGAACCTGAAGTAGTCATCGCGTTCCTTCGCGCCGCCGCCAAGGACGCGCTTGGCGAGTGCGATGCTGGCCGAGATGCCGGTCGAGTACTTGTAGACGTAGAAGGCATCGTAGAAATGCGGGATGCGGAGGCCTTCGAGGTCGCTCGTCTCCTCGAAGTGCATCTCGGGCCCGAAGTACTTCACGAGGAGCTTGCGGTACTCGCTCCTGAGGCTGTCGACGGTCAGGGGCTCGCCTGCCTCCAGCATCTCGTGGCTGCGCATCTCGAACTCGGCGAACATCGTCTGGCGGAAGAGGGTCGCGAGGGTGTCGTCCACCTTGTTGGCGAGGAGGCTGGCGCGGACGGTGTCGTTCTCCGCCCGGTCGTACATGTAGCGGAAGAGGAGCTGCTCGTTGAAGGTCGAGGCGACCTCGGCCTCGAAGATCGTGTAGCCGTAGCTCATGAAGGGATTGTT
>Ga0209099_1001033_pt1 | contig 30332 bp, 27 predicted proteins | sample AD_JPNHW2_MetaG_FD_184430 | JGI IMG/M metagenome (GOLD analysis project Ga0209099, IMG submission 184430) | Active sludge microbial communities of municipal wastewater-treating anaerobic digesters from Japan - AD_JPNHW2_MetaG (SPAdes) (version 2) | ecosystem: Engineered > Bioreactor > Anaerobic... | reverse complement strand
TTATGTAGAAGGTAAAAGGGAATTAGCACAAATTCTCAACAATTTCAATATTAATAAATTTAATATTGAAACTGCACGTGAAATATTACATTCTGCCATTAAATACACCATCAATTTTGATTTGTTATTACCTGATTTTGACATGATTAAAATAATATCAATCGGGGATATGATGCAACTTGAGAATCAGATTATGACTATTCCAACCGCTAAACGATTGGGATTCAGATTTGAACGTGATGTGGAAGCTCAAAAAAAAATATCAGAATAAAGAGCTGACTCAATTAGGTTTTTTTGTACTTTTGCAGCCGAAAACGATGAAATGCCGCATTCGTCTAGCCGGCCCAGGACATCAGGTTTTCATCCTGAAGATCAGGGGTTCGAATCCCCTATGCGGTACAAATTAGCTCCTTTTTGGAGCTAATTTTATTTTAAGAATTTTGAATAAATATCATTTTTTAGTTTATATTTGCAGAAACATAAATATCAATAGCTATGGGAATTTTTGCTTCAAAAGACTTGGATTATATGCTTCAAAGAGGAAATGATCCACAAGTAGTTGAAAAGCAGTTTGCTTATTTCAAGAAAGGATTTCCCAACGCCAAACTAAATAGAATTGCAACAATAGATGATGGAATCGCCGTTTTTGACTCCGATTTATTGTCAAAATTGGTTTTAGATTATGATCAATTAGCCAAAGATAAGAAAATTGTAAAATTTGTTCCTGCTTCTGGAGCAGCTACAAGAATGTTTAAAGAACTTTTTGAAGCCATTTTAATGGATGAATCTCAATATTCACCCAGAATGAACATTTTCTTTGAACAATTATCTCAATATGCTTTTTATAACGATTTAATGGCCATATGCAATTCTGAGAATAAAAAAGAGATTTTAAAAACATTGTTGACTGAAAACGGATTGAATTATGGAAATCTTCCAAAAGCAATGTTGAAATTTCATCTTTATAACGGATATTCGAGAACAGCTGCAGAAGAACATTTAGTGGAAGCAGCCCTATATGCTATGTGTCAAAATAGAGATTGTTATATTCATTTTACTGTTTCTCCTTATCATCTTGAAGATTTTAGAAATCTAATCAATTCTGTTATCACTGAATATGAAATAAAATATAAAGTCACCTATCATATTTCATACTCTATTCAAGATCCCAATACAGATACATTAGCTTCAGAAATGGACAACACACCCTTCAGAGATTCAAAAGGGGATTTATTATTCAGGCCAGGTGGTCATGGTGCTTTGATTAAAAATCTCAATGATATCAAAGCTGATTTGATTTTTGTGAAAAATATTGATAATATAACTAAAGAAGAGAAATTACAACCTACAAATGATTATAAAAAAGCTTGTGCTGCCTTGTTAATTAATCTTCAGGAAAAATGTTTTTCATACTTGAAATCAATTGATATTGGGAATCTATCTTCTGATCTGATGAAGGAGATCTATGTTTTTGCTTCCAAAGACTTAGGTATTTGTTTTACATCAGAACAACCGAGTGTTGCTGAATTAAAATCAAAGCTCAATCGTCCTATTAGAGTTTGCGGAATGGTTAAGAATGAAGGTGAGCCTGGTGGTGGACCATTCTGGGTAAAGAATAAAAAAAATGAGATTTCTTGTCAAATTGTTGAATCTTCTCAAATGAATTTAAAAGATCAAGAACAAAAAACAATTTTTGATCAATCTACCCATTTTAACCCGGTGGATATGGTATGTAGTACTATTGATTATCAGGGGAATCACTTTGATTTACATCAGTTTGTGGATGATGAAACCGGTTTTATTTCTGAGAAGTCATATGAGGGACGCGCATTGAAGGCAATGGAACTTCCCGGATTATGGAATGGTGCTATGGCAGATTGGATCACTATTTTCGTTGAAGTACCTATAGAAACATTTAACCCTGTAAAAACTATATTTGATTTACTAAAACGATAATTTACTAGATTTTGAAAAACTACGGAAAAGGAATTTGGTATGCCATTGGAGCATATTGTTTATGGGGATTGTTTCCTTTATATTGGCATTTAATAACAAAAGTATCAGCCTTTGAAATACTCGCACATCGCGTATTTTGGTCGGCAGTTTTTATGTTGGTTTTATCTTGGCAAGTATATAAAATAAAATTGATTCCAATCGTAAAGAATTGGAAACAAATGAAATTCTTATTGATAACCGGGTTTTTAATAGCTGCAAACTGGGGCGTTTATATATGGGCTGTCAATAATAACCATATTGTTGATGCATCATTAGGCTACTATATCAACCCGCTCATCAATGTTGTTTTTGGGTATCTATTTTTAGGTGAACGTCTAAATAAAATGCAAAAAATTGCATTATTTCTGGCACTCATCGGGGTTACCTATTTAACCATTGATTTTGGCAAGTTCCCTGTTATCGCACTCTTTTTAGCCTTTACTTTTGCTGCTTATGGTTTGTTGAGAAAAAAAGCAAAAGTTGACGCTATTCCAGCACTTGCGATTGAGACAGTGATGATTATTCCAATCGCATTATCATTGATGATTATGCCCTTTTTAAATCATACAAACACTTACGAATTATCGCATGGATCAACGATATTGTTATTGATTGGTGCCGGACCGGCAACGGCTATTCCTTTAATTTTGTTTGGAAAAGCTACGGAAACGGTCCCTTTATCCATACTTGGTTTTATCCAATATTTTTCACCTACTTTACAATTACTGATTGGGCTATTTGTTTTCAAAGAATCTTTTACAATGGCACATATCATCTGTTTTGGATTTATTTGGGCAGGTTTGATTTTGTTCTCCTTAAGTTTTAAGAAGAAACATCAAGAAAATTGCATTACAGAAGTATAAACTAAAAGATATACTATATTTAAGTTAAATCTTTTAAGTATTAAATGCAGAAATTCATAATAAAATCCTTACTTTTGCGAATTAAAATTACAAGATGAAAAAGATATTAGTTACCGGTGGTGCCGGATTCCTTGGATCCCATTTATGTGAAAAGCTCTTAAATGAGGGGAATGAAGTGATATGCTTAGATAATTATTTCACAGGAAGTAAGAAAAATATTGTTCATTTACTAGATAATCCATATTTTGAAGTTGTTAGACACGATGTGATTGCGCCCTATTTTGTCGAAGTAGACGAGATCTATAATCTTGCATGTCCTGCATCTCCAATTCATTATCAATATAATCCAATTAAGACAATTAAAACTTCTGTAATGGGAGCCATTAATATGCTTGGATTGGCAAAAAGGATTAAAGCGACTGTACTTCAAGCATCAACAAGTGAAGTGTATGGTGATCCAAATATTCACCCACAAGTTGAAGAGTATTGGGGAAATGTAAATCCGATTGGGATTAGATCATGTTATGATGAGGGAAAAAGATGTGCAGAAACACTTTTTTTTGATTATCACCGACAAAACAATGTGAAAATCAAAGTGGTTCGTATATTTAATACATATGGCCCCAGGATGCACCCTAATGATGGGCGAGTAGTTTCCAATTTTATTGTTCAGGCTCTACAAGGTAAAGATATTACCATTTTTGGTGATGGAAATCAAACCAGAAGTTTTTGTTATTGCGATGATTTGATTTCAGGGATGGTCTCTATGATGAATACAGATGAAAGTATTATTGGACCGATCAATATTGGTAATCCAAATGAATTTACAATGAATGAGTTGGCTCATTTGGTTATTGAACTAACCGGGACTAAATCATCCATTATATATAAACCACTCCCTTCAGATGATCCAATGCAACGACAACCTTATATTGAAAAAGCAAAAAAACTTCTAAATTGGGAGCCAAAAATCCAGTTGAGAGAGGGTTTAATGAAAACAATTGCTTATTTTGATCAAATTATTTAGATTGTAAAATATTGAAATACTGATAAATATAAAAATATTATTTTTTATTTATTTAAAAAGATATTTTTTTAAAATTTGTTGTATATTTGCGCATTAATAATCATCAAAAATTAAAGGAGACAAGCTATCGATTAGATTTTTACATTTTTTTAACAGTACTAATCTATTAAAGAAGGGAGACCTTATGAGACAGCTTGAAATTAGCGACAATGAACTTATCCTAAGTTATGTTAATGGTGATGAATCAGCACTAAAGTATTTAATTCAACGTCATCAAAAAAAGATTTTTACTTATATCTTATTGTCAGTTAAGAATAGAGAGTTAGCTGAAGATATATTTCAAGATACTTTTATTAAAGTTGTAAACACACTTCGTTCAGGTTCCTACAAAGAAGAAGGTAAGTTTGTTCAATGGGTAATGAGAATTGCGAATAATTTAAAAATTGACTATTATCGTAAAGTTCAAAGAATGCCTGCTTTTGAATCCGGGGATGATTTTGATATTTTTGATGTTTTGAATGGGACAGATTGTTCAGTTGAGCAAAAAATAATCGAAGAACAAATCAACGAAGATGTTAAGGCTTTAGTTCAACTGTTACCAGATGAACAAAGAGAAGTTCTTGAGATGAGAATCTATGAGGATATCAGTTTCAAAGATATCGCCGAAATGACGAATGTAAGTATTAACACAGCTCTAGGTAGAATGAGATATGCGTTAATTAATCTTCGCAAACTAATTAAAGAGAATAATGTTATTATTTGTTAATAGTAACTTTATTTTCAACAACCAACAATATTTTTAATTGGGTGCCGTTCTATAGCTATAAAGTGATCGTTTTTAATACTTTTGCCTATGGAAAAAAATATTACCCTTTTGAAACAAAACAATAAAAACCAAAATCTAAGACCCAGAAAACATGTCATTGAAACTATTTTAAATTATTCAAAAAACATGGAAGTGTTTTCCACCAAGATAGGATGTTTTATTGTAATCAACAATTAAAAGAGCGGTTTTAAACTGCTCTTTTTTTATTCAAACCATTTTGGAAATTGATCCAATTGGAGATATTGAATCGTTTTTTTTCCGCTTGGAGAGATGGTTGGGACTAAAGTACCGAACAATTGTCGTATGAAATAGATCCGCTCTTGCTGTGATTGAAAAGGGGTATACTTCCCTTTTTTCTGTCTTGACATAGTTAGCGCCAAACTTTTAAATTTATCGTTTTTATTTAAAAATTGTTCCGTTTTAAACAAATTAACAATTTCCAAAAGGGTGTCCTGAACATTATTAAACTCTTCATCAATAGGAGTTCCATTTACAGCAAATGAAGTTGAGTCGATCTGTTCCAAATCAAAGCCCAATTGATAAAGTTCTTTTTTAATTTCCAAAATCATCTCCATCTGAGAGGAACTAAAAGTCACCATCTCCGGAAATAAACTTTGCTGAACAATAATAGGCGTGTTTTGAAGTGCATCTAGATATTGCTCATACAAAATACGTTCTCTTGAATTCAAAATATCAATAACTGCAACTTGTTTTTCGAAATTACAAATGAGATACCTATCTGTAAAATTAAAACAGGATAATTGATCGTTATTCAGAAATGAGAATTGTTCGTCCTCTTGTTTCTCTTCAAAAAACAAAGAATGGTTCTCCCTCTCCTCATTTTGAGTTTGCTCCGGATTGTTTTTCAAATCAGATAAAAAATGATTCCACTCTTGAAATGATTGATTAGGAGTAAAATCATTTTTTTTATATGAAGAGGCAGTTGTTTTTGAATTAAATGGGTTATAGTCAGGATTTAGAGTAATTGTAGGTGGTTTGATTACTGACTGATCTTTGATCTGAGACACATCCATTCCGGGTTCATAATCAAAATCGATTTGAGGTGTTAAAGATAGTGTACCTAGAGCTTTTCTTACAGTTGCATGAAGAATACCGTAAATCAATTTCTCGTCTTGAAACTTTACATCAATTTTAGTTGGACTAATATTAACATCTATAGAAGCCGGATCTAAATCTATTTTAATAAAAAAGGCAGGTTTGTAACCATCAGGGATCATCTCTTTATAGGCGCTTTCAATAGCATGTTTCAGATAAAAATGGTATACAAACCGATTGTTAACAAAAATGTACTGGTCATTTTTCTTTTTTCGAGCGTTTTCAGGTTTAGCAATAAATCCGGAAATGGAAATATCACCCGTTGACTGTTCGACAGGGAACAATTTGTCTTTCAAATGATTTCCAAAAACATTTACAATTCTGGTTTTAAAATTACCAGCAGGTAATTGCATGATCAGATTGTTGTTGTGATAAAAAGAAAAACTGATATTAGTATGAATGAGAGCGACTCTATAGAATTCTTCTTCGATATGAGAGAATTCAATAGAATCAGACTTCAAGAAATTTCTTCTGGCTGGAACGTTAAAAAACAGGTTCTTAACCGAGATAGAGGTTCCATCCTGAGTTGCTATTGGAATATGTTCTTTGATGGATGACCCTTCAATAAGTAATTGAGTGCCGATATTATCATCAGCTTGTTTGGTTTTAAGCTCGACATGTGCAATGGCGGCAATAGATGCCAGCGCTTCACCTCTAAAACCTTTGGTAGTAAGGTGAAAAAGGTCGTCTGCACAAGAAATCTTAGAAGTAGCATGTCTTTCAAAGCAAAGGCGAGCATCAGAAAAGCTCATACCATTACCATTATCTACGATTTGGATAAGTGTTTTTCCGGAATCTTTAATGATAAGTTGGATTTGAGTAGAACCTGCATCAACAGCATTTTCGATCAATTCTTTAACGGCGGACGCTGGTCTTTGCACCACTTCACCGGCAGCGATTTGGTTAGCGACGTTTTCGGGAAGAAGGTGGATGATGTCAGACATATGAGAAGAGGAAGATTATTTCATAAAGAATTTATAGTAAACGAAAATAAGGAGAAAAAGGATAAAGACGATCCAGACGATAGATTTGAAATTAGAGATCCCTTGTTTTTTATTATGTCTTCTTTGGCCCCAACTTCTATGAAGTCTTTCAGCGAACTCATCGGAGTTATATTCTGAGGAGTTACGTTTAGGTTTTTCATCATCAGGGACGAAGAATTGAGGTTTATAGTTAAATTTTCTCGAATCGGGTCTATGAAAAAATGTAAAATTCATAATTTAATAATTTTTACAAAAGTACAAAAAAGAATGAAATGGGGGTGGGGAGAGGATAAAAAAATTGGGATTATTTTTTTTTAAAATGTCCAAAATTTCCCAACACATAAGTGTTCCCGGAAAATGTGGATACTCTTGGATTTAATTTTGATTATTTTGCAATTCATTAAAATTTAATAAGATGTAAAATATATTTTCCACACTTTATCGAAACACTTGTGTGCTTTCATCCTCAATAGAAGAGTCATAACTAATTTTCACTCTAAGATTCAAATAAAAATTCACCCCCTAATTCTACAACTTCTCTTCTACAAAATTGAATTTCTCCCTTAACCTTTCCTTAAGGGCATAATTTGCTGTTTTTGTAAAATAACTTAGAACCCTTTCGGGATAAATACTAAATAAACATTATACTTTCCTTATAACCTATCTTTCCTTTTTTATTTTGTAAGCTATCCATTGCTAGATGATACTCATTTAGTTCATAATTTCGGTATTTCAGTTTATGAAGAAACCATTTGATATAATTTTGAAGATATTTGGTAGCGACACCTCTAAAACGTTTGAGCCAATTTGAAAAAAGATTAGCAACTACTTTAACAGTTTCAATGTCAAAGAATTTGTATCTATTTTTAATTTTATGATCATCTTTGCAAACGAGATAGCTCAATTTTTTTTCTTGAAGAGTTAATTTTAGTACAGGATCTTCATCCATTAAGATTTTCTTAGAATTTTTGATTTTAGGATAAAGATTTATCTTTAATTCTGATTTATTCAAATCGCCTAACTGAATTACTTTCATGTCTAATTTACCTTTTCTGGAGAAAGCGACAGCGATTTGAACTATAGGAACAATACCGGGAGGTTCACAAAGTTTGGGCGTTTTTTTATGTTTTTTTAAAAGGGTTGTCTTTGGATCAGGAGGTCTAAAGCCGAAAAATCCTTCAGGTTTTTCCCCTTTTCTAGATATTTTTTTTGGAAGTATCATTATTTCGACAATCCCATCTAGGGTTGAAGGTATAATCTTTTCCATAGATCCAAATAATTTTTTATTCCATTCGAAAGAAGTATTAAGAGATATTTTCAATGTTTCACTGCAATGTCTAAGGGACCCTGATTGATCCATACGAAGAGGAATATAATCGAAGAGTTTCTTTTTTAATTTGAGATGTTGTAAGAAAGTGCCTGAGTAGAGGGAATAGCTTTTTTTACAATTATTACAGAAGAAACGAGGTGTTTTATTCTTCATTTTTCCGTTTTTTACTACTTTATCAGAACCACAATGTGGACATTTAGCACCGTTAATATTAATGATTTCTTCCACGAATAGGTCAAATGCAGAGATAGAATTCTCGTTAGAGGTTTGATTTTGAAAGAAAGCTTTTTCGGAATCGGATAAAATTTGTTTGTTTTCAGCAAAGATGTTAGGAGTTTTCATAGTAAATGTAGATTAAATGAGTACCAAAAGAGTTGAGACAAATATAATAAAAAAACTGACAAAACAAAAAAATATATCACAGAAATATCAACAAATCAACTGTTTCGGGAAAGTGTGGAAATGAAATCCGATAACAAAATGAAAATCAACTAAAAATAAAAATTGTTCAATTTGAATTCAATTGTATCCACACTTTCTCGGAATATTTATGTATTTACCAACTCAACAGAAAATTATTCGTAGATTTCAAAAAACAAAATCACCCTTATTTCAATTTTTTTTTATAATTTTGCATCCTCAATTCGGGGTGTGGCGCAGTTGGCTAGCGTACTAGCATGGGGTGCTAGTGGTCGGAAGTTCGAGTCTTCTCACCCCGACTTTAAAAACAAAAAACCGTTTCATGAAACGGTTTTTTTTATTACTGCTAAAATTCTTCTTTCAACAAACTATAAACTGCTAAGTCAGTGAATTTTTGATTAGCAAGAAATTCTCCGGATCTTTCAAATCCTTCTAAAATAAATCCTAATTTTTCAGGAATCGCTCTACTAGGAAAGTTTTCCAGAGCACATCGGATTTCAACCCGATTCATATTTAAATCATGGAAGGCGAATTTTAATAATTCAAGAACGGACCGAATCATAATTCCCTTTTTTTGGAAATTTGGATCTAACCAATATCCAATTTCTGTTTTACGATTAAAAAGATCAGTTCCTCTAAAACCAACGATCCCGGCAAACTGTTTATCTTCTCTGATGACAAAAACAAACTCCCTGTTTTCTTCAGGTACAGAAATAATAGATTCTATAAAACGTTCACTATCTTCAAGTTCTAAAGTAAAATCAACAAAAGGGAGCCAAGTCCGAAGACTGGCTCTCTCTTTGTTTATTGATTGAAAAATATCAAGAGCATCTGAGAGTTGAATCTCTTTTAGTTCAAGATGATCATTTATCGAAATTGTTTTCATTAACAAATCAATTTTGATTCAATTCTTTTATCCTTTTAATGCTTCAGCGCCACCAACGATTTCATTTAATTCGTTCGTGATGGCAGCTTGACGAGCGTTGTTATATTTCAATTTGAGGTCTCTTAACAATTCATTAGCATTATCTGTAGCCTTAGACATTGAAGTCATACGAGCGCCGTGTTCTGATGCTATAGAATCAAGAAGAGTCTTATACAGTTGAATTTTTAATATTTTAGGGATTAAAACGTCTAATAATTCTGCTTGAGATGGTTCGAAAATATACTCAACCACATTGTTTTGGATCGTTTGTTCAGATTGAATATTTTCAATAGGAAGATAGTTTTCCAATTCAATTCTTTGAGTTGCAGGATTGATAAATTTATTATACAAAACTTCAACTTTATCGTATTTCTCAACAGTATAATCTTGCATCAATTGTTCTGCTATAACGGCAATTTGATCAAAAGCAGCTTTATCAAGAATTGTATCATAAAAGCCTACAATATTGAATTTTTTTTCTAATTGTTCTTTTCCTTTTTTACCGATACAAATGAGTTCTAAGTTTCCGGATTCGAATTGAGATTTATATTTACTCTCAACAATCTTACTAACTTCTTTGATGATGGATGAATTGAAACTTCCACACAATCCTCTGTTTGAAGTGATTACAATAAGTAATACTTTTTTCAGATCACGTTGAGCAAATAATGGGGAGTTTTCAGAGTTTTCAACCGATGCTGAAAGGTTAGAGAGTATATCGTTCAATTTATTGGAATAGGGGCGAAGACCGATGATTGCTGTTTGGGCTCTACGTAATTTAGCTGCAGATACCAGTTTCATAGCACCGGTAATCTTCTGAGTGGATTGAACGGAAACGATCCTATTTCTAATTTCTTTTAAACTTGCCATAAAGGAGGGAGTGGGGGTCTATACAATTATTTTTCGTATTGTTGAGCAACTTCGATACAAACAGTTTCTAAAACTTTTGTGATTTCATCATCAATAACACCTTTTTTGATGGATTCTAAAGCTTCAGGGTGCCTTTCTCTAAGAGCAAGTAAGTAGTTCGCTTCGAAATTCTTAACGCTTGAAACGGGTACTTTTTGAAGTAAGGATTTCACTCCGCAGAAAATGATCGCTACTTGTTCTTCCACTTTCATTGGTGTATATTGAGCTTGTTTCAAAATTTCAACATTTCTAATTCCTCTGTCCAATACATTTTTAGTTACCTGATCCAAATCAGAACCAAATTTTGCAAATGCTTCCAATTCACGATACTGAGCTTGGTCAAGTTTTAGGGTACCCGCAATTTTCTTCATAGATTTAATTTGGGCGTTACCACCAACTCTGGATACAGAAATCCCTACATTGATAGCAGGTCTAACCCCTGAATTGAACAAGTTTGTTTCCAAGAAAATCTGACCATCAGTGATAGAGATTACGTTGGTTGGAATATAGGCTGAAACGTCACCTGCTTGAGTTTCAATGATAGGCAATGCTGTAAGAGATCCACCCCCTTTAACTAAAGGTTTCATCACTTCAGGAAGGTCATTCATTTGAGCTGCAATCTCGTCAGATTCAATGATTTTAGCAGCTCTTTCAAGTAGTCTGGAGTGTAAGTAGAAAACGTCACCAGGGTATGCTTCACGTCCTGGGGGACGACGAAGCAACAAGGATACTTCACGATATGCTACTGCTTGTTTAGACAAGTCATCAAAAATGATAAGAGCTGGGCGACCTGAATCACGGAAGAACTCACCGATAGATGCACCTGCAAATGGAGCGTAGAATTGCATTGCTGCAGGGTCAGAAGCGGTTGCTGTAATCACAACAGTATATGGCATTGCACCCCTTTCAGTAAGGGTTTTAACAGTATTAGCAACAGAAGACCCTTTTTGACCAACTGCAACGTAGATACAATAAACGGGTTCCCCTTTGTCGTAAAATTCTTTTTGATTGATGATAGTGTCAATTGCAATTGCTGTTTTACCTGTTTGGCGGTCACCAATGATTAACTCACGTTGGCCTCTTCCAATTGGAATCATAGCATCAATCGCTTTAATACCGGTTTGAAGTGGTTCTTTAACAGGTTGGCGGAAGATTACACCGGGAGCTTTTCTTTCGATGGGCATTTCATATAAAGCACCTGAGATTTCTCCTTTGCCGTCAATAGGCTCACCAAGAGTATTAATAACTCTACCAAGCAAACCTTCACCAACTTTAATAGAAGCTACTTTTCCAGTTCTTTTGCAAATATCCCCTTCATTAAGGGTTTTTGCTTCACCTAGAAGTACAACTCCAACGTTGTCCTCTTCCAAGTTTAATACAATTCCCATGATATTGCCACCCTCTTTATCGAAGGTAACTAACTCTCCGGAAAGAGCATTTTGTAATCCGTAAACACGTGCAATGCCGTCTCCCACAACAAGAACGGTTCCAGTTTCTTGTAGTTCAGTACCGGCATCAAAATTTTGTAGTTGTTGGCGAAGTATAGCGGTTACTTCTGATGGTTTAATTTCTGACATTATCGATTGTATTTATGTACTATTTTTTAATAAGATACTTTGTATTTGTTTTGTGAAAATTCTGTCTTTAAACGAGAAATTTTTGAACTAATGGACGCATCAATTAATATATCTTCCACTTTTATAATTATGCCACCAATGATATTAGGATTGATGGTTAATTGTACTTCAATTTTACACTTTAATTCAGTCTCTAAAATGGAGATTATCTTAGATATTAGTGCAGAATCAATCTCTTGTGAAATAGTTATTTTTGCGATCTTAATATTGTGATGAGTATTATAAATCGTCACAAATTCATCTAAAATGGAATACAGTTCAGGAACTCTCCTTTTCTTTATAATTAAAAGTAAAAAATGTTCCGAAATATTTGTAATTTTTCCTGCAAAAATAGCATTGAAAACTTTATCCTTTTTATAGACAGGAATATGGGGAGAATCGATCACATTTTTTAATTCAGAATTCTCTTTTAAAACACTTTTAATCAATAAGATATCTGCAAATACTTCCTCGATTTTGCCATCGATTTCTGCCATTTCAAAGAGGGCGTTTGCATATCTGTTTGCGAGTTTTGGATTTTTCATTTGTTCATTTTAAAAAAGTGGGCAAAGATACTAAATTATAACAAATATTTTGAATAAAACGCAGCACTTTTTTTCAATTTTTTTGAATAAAATTATTCTATTTTTGCAAAAATGATTTTTTTATGAAAAAATTATCCATGGATGAACTACAACGTTCTAGTATTAAGGAGTTTAAAAACTTAGGGAAACACCCTTTGGTTGTAGTTTTAGATAGTGTAAGAAGCATGAGTAATGTGGGTTCAATTTTTAGAACATGTGATGGTTTTGCCGTTGAAAAATTATATTTATGCGGTATTACGGCTCAACCTCCCCATAAAGAGATCACGAAAACAGCATTAGGCGCAACTGATTCTGTTGATTGGGAGTACCATCAAGATGTCGTTGAATTAGTAAATCAACTAAAAAACGATCATTATACAGTGCTTTTAATTGAACAAACTGACAATTCCATTATGTTAGACCAATATCAATATCAACCACAAGAAAAAATTGCTATAATACTTGGAAATGAGGTTTTTGGAGTTGATGAAAGATTACTTCCACTTTGTGATGGAGTGATAGAAATCCCCCAATATGGCACTAAACATTCCTTTAATGTCACCATCGCCGGTGGAATTGTGATCTGGGAAATTGTAAAACAAATGGAGTTTTAATTTATTTTTTGGACTAAAAATCTTTATTGCGGGAAAGTGTTGATTTTTATTTTTGTAATAATTTAACTTGTTGATACTTGTAAAATGTTGCATAATTTAATTTAACAGTATCCACACTTTCTCGGAATATTTAGATGAGTGCCCATTTTTAAGGTTTTGAGAAATTATAATGTGCAAAATTATCCTTATTGACGAAAAAGTATTAAAATGTAAAATTTCGTCATTAAGAATTTGTAGTGACAATTTTCCAAATAGGGAACTGCATTTAATCGGATGTAGATGCAACTGAATATTTTGATTATAAAAAATATAACACAGAATTTCAAAATGTTAAAAAGATGTATCACAGTAAAGATATGTCTGAATTTATAATTAAAGTAATCCAGGATGCACTACAACACCATGACAAACCGGAAATATTCAATACTGATCAGAGAAGTCAATTCAATTCTACTGATTTTACCAATGTTCTCAAAGAGAACAAGATTACGATCAGTATGGATTGTAGAGGGAGAGCATTGGATAATATTTTAAAAGAAAGATTGTGTGGAAGTGTAAACTATGAATGATTTACCTCAATACTTTCGAAAATGGAGTTCAATTATATAATGGATTAGATGAATATTTTAGATTTCACAATTCTGAAAGGAAACATCAATCTATTGATAATCAAACACCTGAAAGTGGTTGAAAAAAAAATGCATAAAATATTTGAAGTATGAAAAAAAGTTGTAAATTTGAGCACTTAAAAATAATACGCTATTCACTTTCAGGAGGCTGAATTTCTGTATCTCAGTTGAAAAGAAGTAATATTAACAAAATTAAAAACCTGTCTTAACATAGGGGGACACATAATTAAATATCAATATTATGAATATTAAAATCTTGGATTGTACTTTGCGTGATGGTGCATACATTGTTGATTCAATGTTTGGATCAACTGCAATGAAGGGTATTATCAGTCATCTTCAGGATGCACAAATAAACCTCATTGAAGTTGGTTGGCTTAAAGATAAACCACACAAAGAAGGTTCATCTTTCTATCATATACCTGCGGATATAGAACCGTATATATTAAATAAGAATCCCAATAGTCTTTATGTAGCTATGATTGACTGGGATAGATATGATGATTCTGCTCTCCCAGTGTATGATGGAAAGACAATTGATGCAATTCGTGTGGTTTTTCCACTAGGAAAGCACAAAGGATGTATTGCAATTGGTGAAAGAATTAAAGAGAAAGGTTATATTGTAATGTATCAGGCTGCCAATACTCTTTCATATAGCAATGAGAACCTTATTGAGATGGCAAAAGATATGAATGTTTCAAAACCAGCCTCATTATCAATAGTAGATACATTTGGTGCCATGTATGAAGAAGATTTGGTACGCATAGCTACATGTTTAGATTCTTATTTGGACAAAGACATTAATTTAGGAATTCATACTCACAATAACCAACAGATGGCCTTTGCATTAACACTAAAGTTCATTAATATGATGAAAAACTCAGGCCGTGATATAATTGTCGATGTGAGTTTGTCAGGTATGGGACGTGGAGCAGGTAATGCTACAACAGAATTGGTTGTAAACTATCTGAATAAGAAAATGGAATGCTATTACAATGTGGATGCTATTATGGATGCTATTGATGTTTACATGGGGTACTTCCATGAGAACTATGAATGGGGGTATTCGACACCATATTGCATTTCAGGTATGTATTGCTGTCATGTAAATAATATTGCATATCTTTTGAATAACCATCGTACTAGTTCTAAGGATATGCGCGTAATTATTGAGTCTTTGTCTCCAGAAGACCGTTTAAAATATGACTATGATTTATTAGAACAAAAGTATATTCAGAATCAAAGTCGATATATTGATGACGGAAAAGCTATAGAGAACTTAAAAAAGGTACTTGTTTCAAAAGTTATTCTATTGTTAGCCCCTGGAAAGACATCGATTGAAGCACAGAAAAAGATATTAGAGTATATCAAAATTAATAACCCTCTAGTGATTGGAGTGAATGCCATTATTCCTGGATACAAATATGACTATCTGTTTTTTGTGAATCCTGCTCGTTATGAGTATGCTCAAAACAGCTATCCTGCAGTTTTCAATGAAACGAAGAAGATAATACTATCTAATATCAAACAAGATGCCTGTGTAAATGAAACTATTGTGGGCTTCAATACTGTAATCAAACGCGGTTGGCAGCACTATGACAATGCAATGATTTGCGCTTTGCGTTTCGTTGATAAACTCGGTATTGAAAATATTTCAATTGCCGGTTTTGACGGTTTCCGTCATAAGTATAATGAGAGTTATGCAGATTCATTTTTGCCGTCATTAAATCCTGACAACAAATGGGATGAGTTAAACACGGAAATCTCTGAAATGTTTGAGGACTTCAAGAAATATTCAACTAGTTGCAAAAACATATATTTTGTGACAGAAAGTTTGTTTAATAAATGAAAAAAGTTTCTGATATTATTTTTGATTATATTGCTTCCCTGGGCGTAAAACATGTGTTTTATTTACCAGGTGGAGGCGCAATGCACTTGAATGATTCGTTGGGTCATCATGAAGGATTGATATCAGTTTGCATGTTGCATGAGCAACCTTGTTCCATAGCAGCTGAAGCATATTCAAGAATCAGCGAAGGTTTCGGTGTTTGCCTTGTTACTTCGGGACCTGGAGCAACAAATGCTATCACCGGATTGGCAGGAGCTTGGCTAGACGGAACCCCCGTTGTTTTTTTATCCGGACAAGCAAAAATAGCTGATCTCGTAAATGGCCAAGGAATACGTCAATTTGGCATTCAGGAGATTAATATTGTCGATATTGTTAGTCCCATCACTAAATATGCAGTTCAAGTTCGAAAGGCTGAAGATATCTTGTTCGAGTTAGAGAAAGCAACCACCCTTGCAACCGAAGGAAAGCCCGGACCTGTCTGGTTGGACATACCGCTTGATATCCAAGCATCAAGGGTATCTGTCGATGAATTGAGACATTATGATGTTCCTCGGACAAAATATGATTGCGATGAAGATGATGTCTTGAAGACCATAGAGATGCTTAATAATTCAGAACGTCCATTAGTCTTGTTGGGCAATGGAGTCAGACAGGCCAACGCAATACCTGAAATGCTGGAACTAATTGAATACCTACACATACCTGTAATGACGACCTGGAATGGAGTGGATTTGATTGAAGATGATAATGCATTATTTTTTGGAAGGCCTGGCGCAGTAGGCCATCGTCATTCAAACTTTATACAGCAGAATGCCGATTTTGTGCTTACAATAGGAACACGTTTGAATTTGCTGTCTACCGGTTATGACTTTGACAGTTTCTTGCGGAAGGCAAAACATGTGATGGTGGAGATTGATGAGAACGAAATGAAAAAATGCAGCGTCCATCCCAGTCTTGCTATCCATGCTGATGCAAAGTCGTTCTTACAGATTATGCTTTGCAAAAAGGACATGATTAATAATAATCCAAGAGATACATGGTGGAAGTATTGTAATGATATCAAAGCCAAGTATCCATTGTTTATTCCTGAACAGGCTCCTGATGGAGAGGGGGTAAATACATATACTCTAGCAAATTGTATTTCAGATAAAATGACTTCAGAAGATATTTATCAATTTACCAGCTCTGGAACGGCAGTAGATATTCCTATGTATACATTACGTTTCAAGAAAGGCCAACGCGCATTCACAACAAAAGGTCTTGCATCAATGGGCTTTGATTTGTCTGCAAGCATTGGATCTTGCCTCGCTTCTAGTGGTCGTCAGACAATTTGCATCACCGGTGATGGCGGTTTTATGATGAATGTTCAGGAACTGGCTACACTTCATCATTTAAACCTTCCTGTGAAATTATTTATCCTTTGCAACGGTGGTTATGGAATGATATATAACTCTCAAGCAGGAAACTTCAAGCGTTTGACAGGGTGCAATGTTGACAGTGGATTATTGCTTCCGGATATCAGAAAGGTTGTAGAGTCTTTTGATGTGAAGTGCTTCAGTGTTGAACACGAGTCCGAACTGGAAAGTGTTATTAATGACGTTTTTGGATTTGAAGGGCCAGCCGTATGCACAGTAAAAGTATATATTGGTCAGAAGATTATGCCTCGCCAGACAAATTTCATGAAACCTGATGGGCAGATGGCATCTTGCCCGTTAGAGGACATGTCGCCACTTCTTGATAGAGATGAGTTTAACAAAAACATGCTTTCATGAAGTTGCATTTGATTTGGGATATGGACGGAACACTTGTTGATTCTCAACAGGAAGTGTTCCGTACTATTGAGAAATCTTTGAAGCGAGTTGGAGTTTCAATAGATAATGCTCAAAATCCGTTGAGGATAGGCCCACCTGTTAAAGAAATAATTAGAACTTCATTTCCTGAGAGTATTTTAAGTGAAGAAAAATTAGATGAGACGGTTAAGGCCTTCAGGCAGATATATGACTCATCAATGTTCGTTGATACAGTCCCTTTCCCTGGTATTGATGAGATGATAAGGTGTGACAATTTCATTCATCATGTTATCACTAATAAACCAGACTTTGCGACACGTCGTATCATGGAAATGAAAGGGTGGACAGGTTTTATTAAGAACGTGCTTTCTCCAGACACACTCCAATGTGAGTTCGGCCGTGTATTGAAAAAGTTAGAATTGTTTCAATTTTTCAAGGATCAATATCCAGCCTTCAAAGCACTAGGAATAGGTGATATGGCTGGTGATGTCCAGTGCGCAAATGCTGTAGGTTATGAATCCGTCGGAGTCCTGTGGGGTACTGGAACATGGGATGAATTAGTTAGGGCTGGAGCCAATTTCATTGTCTCCGACGTTAACGGACTTATAGACATGTTAAATAGATATTGATGAAAATTGAGAACTCAATTCTAAAGGTTTTGAGAAATTATAATGTACAAATTTTCCTTATTGACGAAAAAGTATAAAATCAAAAATTTAGTCATCAATGAAGATCAGTGACAATCTCCCCAGACGAGAACTGCCGAACATTAGGCACTAGAAAGTAGTGGGTTTAATATGTAATCCGTTAAGGTTCATGGGGTTGGGATTGAAGAGCGAAGATATAAAAAAATCAACAGACTGGAATGAAAAATAAAAAAAATTGAATCACAAAGTACCTCAAAGTTTTAAAGAAGTTTCACAATGAGCAATCGAGCACATGAGCACATGAGCAATCGAGCACATGAGCAATCGAGCACATTGAGCAATCGAGCACATTGAGCACATGATTTACCTCACTGTTTTTATTACAAACCCCATGACGATCGTTCCAATAAGGCCAATACCAATGATGACCATTTTGATCGTTATTACTTTGATTAAAAAGACTACAGAAATGCCGATCATCAACCACATGATCGCTATCGAATAAATTTTTACCCGTTTAGTAATTCCTCTTTTTTCGGTATAATTTTGGATGTATTTTCCTAAAATTTTATTTGAAATCAACTTTTGATACAAACGCTGAGAACTTCTTAAATATAATGCTGCTGTTAGTAATAAAAAGGGAGTTGTGGGTAACCCGGGAATAAAAATTCCAAGAATTCCTAACCCCAAAAATATAGTTCCTAAAATAATAAGTAAAACCTTATAAAAATAGGACATTACTACTTTATGTATTTATTATAAACATTATCTATACCATCTTCGAGTTTGATTGATGGGGTAAATCCTAATTGATTCAATAACGTAATATCCAGTTGCTTTTTATATGTGCCATCAGGCTTGGTTGAATCCCAAACGATTGAACCTTCATACCTAACAATCTTTTTTACTAATTCAGCTAGTTGCTTAATGGTTAGATCGATACCTGTACCAATGTTAATATGAGTTTCCTTAAAATCATGATACAGTTGTTCCGCGGATACTTGTTCCATGATATGAATACAGGCTGCCGCCATATCATCTACATGCAGAAATTCTCTGTAAACTTCTCCCGTTCCCCATAGTGTAACATGTTGATCTGTAATTCCATACTTTTTTAGAATATCTAGAATAGCCACAATTTCAGCATCACCTCTAATATTTTCAATGGGGTTGTGATTAAGATCTTTACGAATGGATTCCATATTCCCATCTTGCAATAGTTTTCCGAGATGCATTTTTCTAATTAATGCCGGTAAAACATGGGATTTTTCAAGATTATAATTATCATTTTCGCCATATAAATTGGTTGGCATCACTGAAATAAATTGAGATCCATATTGTGAAAAATAACTTTCACACATCTTGATTCCTGCAATTTTTGCGATTGCGTAAGGTTCGTTGGTTTTCTCAAGAATACCCGTTAACAATGCATTTTCACTCATGGGTTGGGGCGCATTTTTAGGATAGATGCAGCTACTTCCTAAGAAAAGAAGTTTCTTACAACGATTCAAATGGGCTGCATGAATCACATTATTCTGAATCATCAAATTTTCGTAGATAAACTGAGCTTTATAGGTTTGATTTGCCCATATTCCTCCAACTTTAGCGGCAGCTAAGAATACGTAGTCTGGTTTATTTTGATTGAAAAATTCAAATGTTTCTGCTTGATTGGTTAAATCCAATTCTGAGGATGATTTTACTACAAAGTTTTGATATCCAAGTTGTTTTAATTTTCTTAGAATAGCAGATCCCACCATCCCATTATGACCGGCTACGAAAATTTTTGCATTTTTATCCATTATAGTTAAATTAAAAAAGAGCTGGAAGAGTTTGCTTTATGGTAATCAGTTAGTACCATAATTTTAACCAATTCTTTAAAAGTTGTTTTAGGTTCCCAGTTAAGGATCTCTTTTGCCTTAGAATAATCTCCAAGAAGAAGTTCCACTTCGGTTGGTCTGTAGTATCTTGGATCTATTCCTACAACCGGTTTTCCAATCGATTTAAGGATTCCGATCTCTTCTTTTCCTTTACCTTCCCAAACGATCTGTTCTCCAAGTATATTAAATGATTCCTCTACAAATTCGCGAACAGTATGTGTTTCATTGGTTGCTAACACGAAATCTTCAGGTTTATCATGTTGTAACATTCTCCACATTCCTTCCACATATTCGGGAGCGTAACCCCAGTCACGTTTAGAATCCAGATTACCTAAGAGGAGCATATCCATTTGACCGGTCATTATTTTGGAAACTCCGACACTGATTTTTCGAGTAACGAAGGTTCTTCCTCTTCTCTCACTTTCATGATTAAAAAGAATACCATTACAGGCAAAAAGATTGTATGCTTCCCGATAGTTTACTACAATCCAATATGCGTATAATTTCGCTGCTGCGTAAGGACTTCGAGGATAAAAAGGTGTTTTTTCATTTTGAGGAACCTCTTGAGCTAAACCATAAAGTTCAGAGGTAGATGCCTGATAAAATTTTGTATTGATTCCGGTTTCTTTTATAGCATCTAAAAAACGAAGGGTTCCGATTCCATCCACTTCGGCAGTATATTCGGGTACTTCAAAGCTTACTTGAACGTGACTTTGAGCTCCAAGATTATAAATTTCGTCCGGTTGAATCTTTTCAACTAATCGGTTTAAATTACTCGAATCTGTGAGGTCACCGTAGTGTAGGAAAAACTTTTTATTTAATAAATTCGGATTATTATAAAGGTGGTCAATTCTAAATGTATTGAGAGAACTGGATCTTCTTATGATACCATGAACATTATATCCTTTTTCTAAAAGAAGTTCTGTTAAATAACTTCCATCCTGACCAGTAATTCCTGATATAAGTGCTGTTTTCATTTAATATTTTTTTAATTTTTTGAAACAATTTCTATGATTTCGGGAAGCGTGCATTTAGCTTGTTCACCTGTTGTCATATTTTTTAAAGTAAATAAATGCTCTTTGATTTCATCCTCGCCGGCGATCACAACAAAAGGAATCTGTTTTGCATTTGCATAGTTCATTTGTTTTCCGATTTTTGCATTATCCGGATAAATCTCAGCAGATATTCCATTTTTTCTTAGTTTTTCAAGACCTTTAAGAGCGTACAATTCTTCTTGTGAACCAAAATTTAAGAAGATAACTTTGATTGGAGTTCCAATTTCTGTTGGGAATAGTTTCAACTCTTCTAATACATCATAAATACGTTCAGCACCATAAGAAATACCTACACCAGACATGTTTTTAAGGCCAAAAATACCAGTCAAATCATCATATCTTCCACCGCCGGAGATACTTCCGATGGAAACGTCAGTAGTTTTGACTTCAAAAATGGCGCCGGTATAATAGTTTAATCCTCGGGCTAAAGTAATATCTAATTCAGGAGGTGTTAAACCCAATTGTTGAACATAATCAAAAATTGTTTTAAACTCTTGAATACCTTTCATTCCGATTTCATTACCAGCGAAAAAAGTGCTTAAAAATTCCAGTTTTTTATCATTGTCACCTGAAAAATCAAAAAGAGGCTCTATTTTACGAATTGCTTCAACGGAGATATCTCGTTGTTGAAGTTCTTCAAATACTTTCTCTTTTCCAATCTTATCCAGTTTGTCGATGGCAACACAAATGTCAGTAATTTTTTCAGGTTCGCCTACAACTTCAGCAATTCCCGAAAGAATTTTACGGTTGTTTATTTTAATGACAATGTTCAAACCTAGTTTTTCAAAGATTTCATATGTGATTTGAATCAATTCCAATTCATTGAGAAGGGAGTCACTACCAATCACATCTACATCACATTGATAAAACTCTCTGTATCTTCCTTTTTGAGGTCTGTCTGCTCTCCAAACAGGTTGCATTTGGTATCTTTTGAATGGGAAAACCAGATCATTTCTATGTTGAACTACAAAACGTGCGAAAGGTACAGTTAAATCGTAACGAAGTCCTTTTTCACAAATCTTTGGAGCAATTTGATTAGGAGTTCCATTTTGAAAGTCAATTCCGGCCATAAAATCACCGGAGTTTAAAACTTTAAAAAGTAAACGGTCACCCTCTTCACCATACTTTCCCATTAATGTGGAAAGGTTTTCCATAGTAGGAGTTTCTATGGGTAAATAAGCATATTTTTCGAAGACCGTTTTAATGGTATTAAAAATGTAATTTCTGCGAATCATCTCTAAAGGGGTAAAATCTCTTGTTCCCTTAGGTATTGATGGTTTTAAAGCACTCATAGTTTTATTAATAGTTCGTTTGATATTTAGTTTTTAATGGATTCTTTTCTACTTTTAGTAGGCTCTTCTTGAGAATTTTCTAATTGGATTTTTACATCATTTAAAACATTCATATAATTTATAAATGCTTGATATGGAGAAGAATATATGTCAAAAATCTTTTTTACAGCTTGTTTAGGAAACCACTTGGTACTCATAAAATTGAAGTGAAACGCATTTTGTAATCGTAACCAGGCAAGTTTAGCTTCTTGATTATTTGATTTATCATACAATTCTTCCAATTTAAACATTTGTTCAAAAGCTTCTTGTTGGAGTTCATTACCCAACCATTCATTGGTGTCTTTTTCATCACCTGAACAAGATATAGCCCAAGGAGCATGTAATGTTGAGGCTGGAATTTCAGAATCACTGATCGTATTTGGTGTAATAAATTGATAATCACTATGATCACACAGTTGTTCGAAAAATGCTTTATAAAAATCGAAAATTCCAGTTTCTTCTAATTGTAAAACGCCCATTGTTTCATAATCCCAAAAGAGATTAAGTAAAGGAGCATCACTAGGTAATTCATTAATAAATCCAATAAATTTTTCTGAAGTTAAAGGATATTGATCCCAACCCTGGTCATTAAAACGAAGCGTTACATCATCGCAAAGCTGATAATTTCTAAGTAATAGTTTTTGATCAGTTTCGTAAGGATTGCAGTATAAAAACGATGGACTTTTCCATCCTAAAAGGTGTCTGGCACCTTCTGTAAGAACTACTTTATAACCTGCTTCATACAACCATTCTCCAATCTCATCGGAATAAATAATTTCTGTATTACAAAAAGTAGTTGGTTTCACTTTAAAAGTATCCCAAAGGAGCTTTTCCTGTAAGTGAACTTGTTCTATAAATGTAGTTTTGTTGTACAAAGAAGCCAAACTATGTGTATAAGTACATCCTGTAATCTCCACGTTACCGGTGTCAACTAATTTTTTAAAACCCTCTAGAACAGCAGGACAATAATCCTGAAATAATCGAATGGTACTCCCTGATATGCTGAAACTAAAAAATAATTGTTCTTTATATTTCTCGATCAGATTTAACATCATCTCATTGGCCGGTAAATAACAGCGGTTTGCATAACGATTGATGAGATAATTATTTTGATAATCATCAAAGTAATTATGATTCTGGTTAATGTCAAAAAATCTGTAAGTTCTTAACAGATGCGGTTGAATAACTTGAAAATGAATACAGACCTTACGCATAATATTTTGTTTTTAGTGTTGAATTAAACTATTGTAAATACCAATCAACTTTGCAGCCACATGATCCCATTTTAAACTATCAACATCCTCTTTTCCTTTGATAGCAAAGAAATTGGCTAGAGCAGGGTAGTGTAGAATCCCATAAATGGCATCAGCCATAGCATCAACATCCCAAAAATCTACTTTAATGGCATGAGTTAGCACTTCAGCAACTCCCGATTGTTTTGAGATCACAACGGGAACACTGGCACTCATTGCTTCTAAAGGTGAAATTCCGAAAGGTTCTGATATAGAAGGCATTACATAAACATCACTCATTCCAAACATAGTATCAATATCATTACCTCTTAAAAATCCGGTAAAATGGAATCGGTCAGAAATTCCCAATTCAGCTACATGTTCTATCACTTTAGGCATTAAATCACCATCACCTGCCAGAACAAATCTTACATTTGGATCTTTTTCCAATACTTTTTTGGCACTTTCGATAAAATACTCAGGTCCCTTCTGAAATGTTACTCTACCTAAGAATGTAACAATTTTCTCCTTGACAAATTTTTCTCTTTTTATATTTTTATTACTTGGTTCTACGGCATTATGTAAAGTAAATACTTTATCTGCACGGATACCATATTTTTCAATTACGGTTCGACGGGTTAAATCACTTACTGCACAAACAGCATCTGCTTCAGACATTCCATATTTTTCAATTCCGTAGACTAAATCATTGATACGGTGTTCACCTGAACGGTCATATTCAGTTGCATGCATGTGAACCACCAATGGTTTTCCACTCATTTTTTTAGCTGCAATACCTGCTTTATAGGTTAACCAATCGTGAGCGTGAATAACATCAAAATCGTATTTTGAGGCAATTTCGGCTGCGACAATCGCATACTCTTCCACTTCACTCATCAAATTTTCATTGTATTTTCCCGAAAATGTGTATCTGCGTTTTTCTCCCGTCGACTCAGACGTTTCCATCACTCCACTTTCTAGCTGATCCACAATTTTATAGTATTCATTCATTCCGATATAGGGAACCAATTGAGAATTTACTTCAATAAAAGAGACTTGATTTTCAAAAATAGTCAAATGAGCATTTCTTGGATCCACATCTACATTGCTGGCATTGATGATTTGAACATATCTTTGATCTTCATCATTGGATGCTTTAGGCATAACGAAAAGCACTTCAATGTTATGGTGAGCAAGACCTTTCGTCAAGCCATAACAGGCGGTGCCCAAACCTCCTGCGATATGCGGTGGAAACTCCCATCCAAACATTAACACTTTCATAGTCTATATTTTAGTTTTATCGTAGTCATTTTAAACTTTACATTTTAAGCAATATTAGGAATGCATCCCTTTATCTTTTTCAAGCAACCATTTGATGTGCAAAAGTGCTCCAACACTCCAGGCTTGAGAGATACAACCATTGGGCTTATAGGGTGGATTTCCATCAGTTATTTCAGCAATTGTTGAAATACCATAGTCTTTCATACAAGTATCAAAGTTGTATAACATCTTTTCAAGAAATGGAATAGCCTCTTTTTGATAAACGGCTAACATCCCTTCTGCAAACGGAGCGAATAACCAAGGCCAGCTAATCCCTTGATGATATGCAGAATCTCTTTCCTCTTGATTTCCTTTGTAAAACCCTCGATATTGTGGATCTTGTGGAGATAGTGTCCTTAATCCTTTATCCGTATAAAGTTCTTCAAGCGCTTTTTTTAAAATTAATTGTTTGATTTTCTCACTTATTGGACAATAGGGTAGTGAAGTGACAATTACCATATTGGGTCTTACTTGAAAATTCTTATAATCCCCATTAACATAGTCTGCTAGATAACCCTTTTCTTTAGACCAAAAAGTCTCTTTAAAAACAGCAGGAAACTCTTTAACTAATTCTTCCCATTCATTCACAAATGCATCGTCTTTAGCTAATCGGGCGCATTCTAATGCAAATTGTAAGCCGTTGAACCAAAGTCCATTGATTTCAACTTGATAGCCGGTTCTAGGGGTTACTGGAGTGCCGTGAACCATTGCATCCATCCAGGTTAAAGCCACTTTTTCACTTCCGGCAAAGATAAGACCATTTTGTTCCATGTGGATATTGTAAAGAGATCCTTTTTTATAGGCATTAAAAATGGATTTGAGTATCTTTCCATACTCATTCCAAATCTCTTTTTTAGAATGGGTGAAATCGGCGTAGCGTTGTAATGTTCGTATAAACCACAAAGGAGCATCAACAGAGTTGTACAATGCCGTTTCTTTTTCACCAATATTAGGGAAAAGTCCATCTTTCATTTCAGATAACATATCATCCATGATTTCCTTACATAATTGAGGTTTATTTAGCGCTAATGTCAATCCCGGCAGTGCTATAAAAGTATCTCGACCCCATCTGCCGAACCAAGGATAACCTGCAATTATTTGTGTTTTTCCTCCCCTTTTAACAATGAATTGCTCTGCAGCATTTACCAAACAATTAAAGTAAGAGGATCTTTTAGTTCGTTTCTTTAACTCTTCGTGAAATGAACTTTCGATTTCAGAAGGTGATATGGGAGCTGTTCCAATAGTAAAATAGATCTCGTTATTTTGAATTTTTACGATGATCTTTCCCGGATTGAGTAGATCCTCATGACCATCATACCCTCTATTTAATTCCTCTTCATACTCAAAATTATAGTGCCATTCAGGTTGGTGATTGTACTGAATCGGCAATGAAGACTGAAGAAATATTGGTGTGTAATTTTCATACATACAATATTTTACACCATTTTCAATTGCGTCATAGTTTGTATGGGCAAAGTTATTAGCTACAGTTAATCGATGGATTTGTCTGAAAGCTAATAATGGTTCAAATTGTAGAAATGCACTATCATAAGGTTCTAAAATAGTGTATTTTATGATTATTCTGTCTTCATTAGACATGAAAAGAAGCTCTTTAGTAAAGCGAAATTTTCCTACTTTATAATCGTAAGTTGGAAGAAAATCTGCATTAAAATGATCCAGATATTTATTCCCTTTAGGATGAATTATTCCTCCTTTAAATTGATGAATTCCTAAATGAAATTCTAATTCATTAATGATCAGTGTTTCATTCAAGTTTGAAACAAGTACATGACGCTCGCCATCTATTTGATCTTGAGGAACGATGAATAATCCATGATATTTCCGGGTGTTTAACCCTAGTAATGTAGTAGTTGCAAAAGAACCGGTGCGACTGCATCTTAAAATCTCTCTGGTTTTTGAGAAATTAATATTCACCAATTTTTCCTTATCAAATTCAATGTATCCCATTTTTTGTAGTAGTTTATTTGTTTTGGGTTATTACAATTTTTCCTATATATGCTCCTTTTGCACCGGTTTGTACAATGATTGTATTGTTCAATTCCATTGGAGTTGCTAAATAATCATGAGAATGACCACCTACGATCAAATCTATGCCATTTACTTGATTTACAAGTATTTTATCTGAAACATCCTCTTCACGTATTTGATCCAGCCCTAAATGAGATAGACAAATTATGATATCACAATGTTCCTTTTCTATCAATATTTGTACCATTTTTCTAGCTGTCTCAACCGGATCCAGATATTCCAGTTCTTTTTCGGTAGTTGGAGATACCAATCCTTTAAGATTTGTAGTCAGACCAAAAATGCCAATTCGTTGGTTATTAATAGTCAACACAGTATACGGTTTGATGATTCTCGATAGTTTTTTGTTTTTAAATTTATAATTAGCACAAACGATCGTAAAGTTAGCTTTTTTAAGTTGCTTTGCCAATGATGCTGATCCTTTATCAAATTCGTGATTCCCTAAACCAACAACATCGTAGCCCATCATATTCATCAACGAGATCTCAGCAGCTCCGGAGAAAAAATTATAAAAAGGGGAGCCTTGAGAAAAATCACCGGCATCCAAAATCAAAACATTAGTATACTTAGCTCTGATTTGATTGATGAAATTATACCTTCTGATCACACCTCCAACTTCACCTTCAGTTTTACTTATAAAAGGATCAATCTGACTGTGCGTATCGTTAGAATGTAGAATAACCAAAGTGTCTTGAGCATAACCAAAAAGACTGGATATGAATAAAATAAGCACTAAAGTTATTCGAGTTATGGTTGTTTTCATTTACAAAAATGATTAATCTGCAAATATAACAAAACTTTTCAATATGTACAAAATTAATTAGCAAATTAGCAAATTTGTAAATTAGTAAATTAACAAATAGTTAAAATTTGCACATATTAAAAATTAGCACATTAGCACATCAGCACATTAGCACATTATTTAGTATTTTTGCCTCCAATTTTGAAAAAATAAAGTTTCTATGTTTAAAAATTTTAAAATTCCTCACACTTTTACGATTGTTTTCGGTATTATAATTGCCTGTGCTATTGCTACATGGATTATTCCCGGTGGACAATTTGACCGAAAAAATGTGGTCGTTGATGGATCTGAAAGGTCGATTGTCGTTACAGATTCTTATCATAAAGTAGATCATGAACCTCAAACCTGGCAGATATTTACCTCTTTTTTTAAAGGTTTTAACAGAACATCCGGCATTATAGTCTTTATTTTGATGATTGGCGGGGCCTTTTGGGTTTTAAATTACACCAATGCCATCAATAGAGGGATTTTTTCATTTATCAAAACTACAGACAAATTAAAACGTTTTAAATTGTTGAATAAAATTGGGGTACATAATATCATTTTTACTTTGATTATTTTACTTTTTAGTCTTTTTGGAGCCGTATTTGGAATGAGTGAAGAAACGATTGCATTTATTGTTATATTCGTACCACTCACTATATCAATGGGATATGATTCTGTTGTAGGTGTTTTAATATGTTATGTTGCTGCACACGTTGGTTTTGCCGGGGCGATGTTAAATCCTTTTACGATTGGAATTGCTCAGGGATTATCAGGTCTACCCACATTTTCCGGATTGGAATATAGAATGATCTGTTGGCTAATATTAACGATACTTGCCATCGTTTTTATTTTAATCTACGCTGCAAAAGTCAAGAAAAATCCAGAAAAATCATTTATGTATGATCTCGATTCCTATTGGAGAGAAAAAGTAAATGTTCAACAGAATGATTTAGTTCGTCAAAAATCGACGATATCAACTTGGATTGTTTACAGTTTTATTGCGATAATACTTATTTTTTGCTCATTTAAATTACCAAATACTTCCATTACCATTGGAGGCGAAACATTTAAAATGGCCATTTTTCCAATTTTAACGTTATTGTTTATTCCTCTAGGATTATTTACCCTTTTAAAATCGGTACATAGCTTCATCCTGACTTTGTTGTTAATGACTGTTTTAGTTTTGGTTGTTGGCGTTCTTGGATATCAATGGTATATCATGGAGATTGCAGCTTTGTTTTTTGCTATGGGTATTTTTTCAGGATTTGCATTCAATCTTTCCTTTGATACGATTCTTAAAGAGTTTCTGGTTGGCTGCAAGGACATCATGAATGCTGCCCTTATTGTTGGATTAGCTGGGGGAATTATTGTCATTTTAGAAGATGGAAAAGTAGTTGATACTATTTTATATGCTATTTCAAGATCTTTAAATGGAACTGGAAGAGAGGGTGCTTTAGGAGCGATGTATATGATTCAGAATGGATTAAACTTGATCATCCCTTCCGGTTCAGCCAAAGCAGCACTTACCATTCCCATGATGGCAGAGTTTTCTGATATCATTGGAATCCATCGCCAATTAACCGTATTAGCGTTCCAGTTTGGTGATGGTTTTACCAATATGTTCACTCCCGCATCCGGTGTTTTGATTGGAGTTTTAGGGGTTGCTAAAATCCCTTATTCAAGATGGGCAAAATTCATTTTACCTTACATATTAATTCTGATTGTAATTGGATTTTTGCTCCTATTACCACCACTTTATTTACATTTTAACGGGTTCTGATCAAACGATGACGATTTATCAAATACTTGAAACACTAGGAGTTCTAGTTGGATTTGTGTACTTATACTATCAATATAAAGCGAATCCCAAACTCTGGATTTATGGGATGTTTATGTCGATTCTGTACATCATTGTTTTTTTTCATGCTAAAGTTTATTTTTGGGCGGCTATTAATGTTTATTATCTTGTCATTCAGTTGTATAGCATTTTCAATTGGAGTAAAATAAATAAAAATGAAGATGCCCCAACCGGATTAAAACGGTTTCCGGTTAAAAAGATGTGGATTTTAGTGATTGTTATTGCCGTTTTTTCTTTTATTTTAAGTATCATAGCATTAAAATATCTGGATTCAGAAATTCCAATTCCTGAAGCGATCTCTACAGCGATAAGTATTGTAGCGATGTATCTTCTTTCGAAAAAATATATTGAACACTGGCTATTGTGGATTGTTGTAGATGTTTTCTATATGATCTATAACGTAGTTTTAGGACTATATCCCACTTTAGTTTTGTACATTGTGTACACTGTAGTCGCAGTAATGGGTTTTTTCAAATGGAGAGAACTATTCAATGAGTTAAGAGTGAAGAGTTAAGAGTTAAAAAGTAAAAAGTAAAAAGTAAGAAGTAAAAAGTAAAAACTGATAACTGATAACTGAAACCCAAAACCCAAAACCCAAAACCTATTCCTTGCTGAAGGTTTCGGCTAATTTGAGATATTCTGAATCAACACCGAGTAATTGGGCGATTTTTAAGGCTTCGTGTGGTACCTCTTCCTTTTGGAT
>Ga0209099_1001030_pt1 | contig 30371 bp, 44 predicted proteins | sample AD_JPNHW2_MetaG_FD_184430 | JGI IMG/M metagenome (GOLD analysis project Ga0209099, IMG submission 184430) | Active sludge microbial communities of municipal wastewater-treating anaerobic digesters from Japan - AD_JPNHW2_MetaG (SPAdes) (version 2) | ecosystem: Engineered > Bioreactor > Anaerobic... | reverse complement strand
ATTTAATGTAAGAATGGGATTAATCTATCGGTTTATTGCCGTTAAAACTCCATCTCCCGATTGCCTCGAGGGCATGATGGGCTGTGAGGTCAACCTGCACCGGAACCACGCTCACATAATTATTGCCAAGTGCCCATGTATCAGTATCTTCGCCTGAATCTTTCAAAGTGAAAATACCGCGCAGCCAGTAATAATTCCTCCGGTGCGGGTCTTTACGTTCATCAAAATCTTCATCCCAGAATGCTTTCGCCTGCCTTACAACTTTTATTCCCTTAATTTCCTCTCCGTTACGTGCGGGAATATTTACATTCAAACAAACGCCTTTGGGCAGTGGATTTTTAAGGACATTGGCGGCAATGGTTGAAATATAAGGTACAGTATGGCTGAAATCGGCATCAGGAGAATAGTCGTCGAGTGAAAATCCTATCGAAGGAATATCTTCCATTGCCCCTTCAAGCACGGCAGCCATAGTTCCGGAATATAGCACATTGATTGAAGCATTGGACCCGTGGTTAATTCCCGAAACGATGAGGTCAGGGTTTGACTTAAGAATAACTTTCTGCCCAAGTTTCACACAATCAGCGGGAGTCCCGTTGCAGCTGTATTCTTCATAACCGGGTTCCCTGGCAATTTCGTGAATGCGAAGCGGGGTTTGAATTGTAACTGCGTGGCCCATACCTGATTGTGGTTTATCGGGAGCCATAACAACAACTCTGCCAATGCCACGCATGATGCCAATCAATGCTCTTAATCCGGGGGCTGTTATTCCATCGTCGTTGGTGATGAGTATAAGTGGTTTGTCTTTCAATCTGCTGATGTTTATTATCTTCTGTTGCTATTGTCCGCTGAAATAACGGTTTCACTCTGAATTTGTTTCCCCTGCACACTTGTAACACCTGCCGAAACCAGGAACTTCATCACTTCGGTAGGTGAAGCGTTTATCGGGCGCACATTGGTAGCCGGCACGATGAACAAAGTTCCTGTAAAAGTGTATGAATAGGGAAAATAAACAGCTACCTTCCCATCTTCTATTCCGAGGTGAGCCAGGTCTTTGCTGGTCACGAAGCCAATTTTCTCCATATCTGCATCTTTGCTGAACCTGACCAATACCGGTTCGGTAAATTTCCGATCCTTTCCCACAAATGCCGAAAGAAAATCTTTGAATGACGTATAGAGAATCTTGATGACCGGTGTACGGCTGATCAGTCCGTCAAGATAATTGAGCACAGGGTTAAATACAATTGTACTGCCGAGGAACCCGACAAGTGTGACGACCAAAACAATGATCATCAAACCGAGTCCGGGTATTCGGAATCCTATCCAATCGGTGATATACTCCAGCAGGAGTTCATCTATAAAAGAGAACATCCACCAAAGTGCATATACAGTCATGGCGAGAGGTGCCGTAAAGAGGAGCCCCTGCAGGAAAAACCGAAATAAGCGGCCCGGAAATGACCTCATGCCCATTAAAAATTAAGGCGCAAAATTAGCGATTTAAACGGCAGAAGTTTATGCCAGTTCCCGATTAATATGTTCAGCCTTCAGCCAGGAATTGCTGAAGCTCTTCCCAAAACTTTTGCACCGGGAAACCCATTACATTGTAATAGCAGCCGTTGATGCCCGTAACGCCGATATACCCTATCCAATCCTGTATTCCGTATGAGCCGGCCTTGTCGTAAGGCCTGTGATGCTGAACGTAATGACTGATCTCTTCAACGGAAAGATTCTTGAAACTCACTTCGGTCTCCGCATGAAATACGTGTTCACGGCTTCGTGTGCGCACACATATTCCTGTAAACACCTTGTGCGTATGACCCGAAAGTTTGCCAAGCATGTTAATCGCATCTTCACGGTTTGATGGCTTGCCAATACATTCATCATTGAGCCAGACAATTGTATCGGCTGTAATAAGTATCGTATTATCAGAATAATTTGACAGGTTAAAAGCATCAGCCTTCAGTTTGCACAGGTAGCGAACTATTTCAGCACCTCTGAGTTGCAGGGGATAATCTTCTTCAACATCTGTATTGACGACAGTGTAGTTAAGGCCAAGTTCTTTGAGCAGGTGCTGCCTTCGCGGCGATTTTGAACCTAGCAGGAAATTATATTTACTTATATCCATGATTGTCAGATGAGTTTAAACATTAGCCAGCGCCAGAAGGTTAAGCCTTAACACAACCAATGACACCAGTCCAAACACCATGATCCATCGCAGGAATGAGCTTGACCTGTGATAATCCTGCTTATTTTCAGCCCGATTCACCTGCCACAAGAAAGTTAAAAGCGGTACAACAACCATCACCATCAGCCACACAGAAACATATTTCAGATCTTCATTCAAGAGCCACACTAAGCACACTGTCAAAACAAGCAGCATGAGAATCGTCAGGACGTTTACTACTTTTATGGAGGTTTTGATTCCGGCAACAACAGGCAATGAATGACAGTTTACTTCCTTATCACCAAGAATATCTTCAATGTCTTTTACGATCTCCCTGACAAGGTTCAGCCCTCCGGCAAAAATCATAACGGCCATGATGATACTGTTAAGAAATCCAGTATGAATCTGAGAATTCTGTAATAACCTTGCAGCGTCAAGTTCGAAAAGCCAGATCATTCCAATGGTAGCAGAAGTCATACTGGCAACGGCAAGATTCCCCCAAATCAATGTTTTTTTTAGCTTCGCAGCGTACCACCAAACCACAAGTATTGCAATCAGGAAAACAATTGCAGGTAAAACAGAAGCCATGAGGATAGAAACCAGAACTCCTATACAGAGTGCTAACATTAATAATATCAGGGCGATCTGTATTCCTTGATTTCGCGAAAGCAGTTTTCCGATCACCTGCCTTTCGGGATGATTTATCCGGTCAATTTCAATGTCAAATGCGTCATTCAGAATATATCCCCCAGCAGCTATGATCATTGAATTTGCGACAACCAGCATAAATTCTGTTGCACTCATTTCCGGCGATATTCCCAGTACCAGAAGTTCCGGAACAATTGCCAGATATCTCACTGCCAATAAAGTAGCTGCGATAATTACAAGGTTAGGAAAACGGATTAGTTGCAGAGCAGTACGGAATGACAGCATAACAATTTAAATGGACATTAGCTACAACTGCATGAGATTGAAAGATAGAGTGATGGATAAAATCAGTTTGCAGAACGGGCCTTGGGCTACCAATGATAGGCATCGTCGTTCATCCACTTTCCCTGTATTTTCAATACCTGTTCAATCACATCACGCACACAGCCCCGGCCTCCTTCGAAATGAGAAATATATTTAGCCACTGATTTAATTTCTTCGGCAGCATCGGCCGGACAAGTAGGAACACCTGCCTTGAGCATAATTTCATAATCGGGAATATCGTCGCCCATATAAAGGACATGCTCGGGATCGAGGTGGTGTTGCTTCAGATATTCATCATAAACTTCAATTTTCTTATCGACACCCAGGAATACATCATCAACCCGCAAAGCTTCGAACCGGCGCTTTACCGATTCGGAGTAAGCTCCTGATATAATTGCTATGCGATAATTCTTCTTTATCGCCAGTTGCAATGCGTATCCATCTTTCACATTGGCCGTGCGCAGGGCATCGCCATTGCTCATGAGCAGCACTGTACCATTGGTGAGTACTCCATCATAATCAAAAATGAATGTATTCACTTTTAGCAGTAATTCTTTATAATTCAGCATCTTTTGTTGAACCAGGGTTATATTTATTGAGGATTTGCCGGGCTAAGAGACGGTAAATTTCGGCATATTCGGGTTTTGAAGCAAGTAAACCCAGATGTTTCCTGATGACTTCGATATCACCCCTGCGGGCAGGTCCGGTTTGCAGGTTTACCGGCTCCGCTTCCATTGCTTTCCGCGAGGTTTCCTCAATCAGGGGTCGCAGCAAATCGAGATTAAAACCTGATCCAGCCAGCAATTCAGATGCAACAGCATACATGTAGTTTGTATAGTTATTTGCAAAAACCGCTGCAACATGAATCTTCGACCTCACTTCTGAATTTGCAGGATAAACAATCTCTGAAATTGAAGATGCGAGCGATCTGATCAATTCCAGTTGCTGTGATGAAGAAGCTTCAATGAGAACCGGAACCTTTTGAATTTTTAAAGGAATGCCTTTTGTGAATGTTTGAAGAGGGTATAGAACACCATTATCGGACGATATCGAGTCAAGTATATTCATTTCAATGGTGCCGGATGTATGAAGTACAAGATTACCAGGCAACTTGAGATTCCTGATCACCTGAGGCACAGCCTCATCATTCAGGCTGATGATAAAAACGCCATCATGTCGCGCCAGGTGAGTAAATTTATCTATTGGCTGGGCATCAACCAGTTGAGACAGCGCTCCGGCTGAAGCCATAGTGCGACTCCAGACCTGCTCAATCTTAAAGCCCCGTTTGAAGAAAGCCTGTGAAAGGTGCCAGGCTACATTCCCTGCTCCGATAAATGTGATTTTAATCATAACAGGCTTTATATCAATACCATAACCGCATATCATCATTATTATTCAGACAGTGCAACAGTCTTGGTCCGGCGCAACCTGCGATATATTGCAAAGATAAGACCTCCGAACATAATTACCGTACCGCCCCAAAGAACAACCATAAAAGGGAAAATTACTGCTTTTATCACAATGAAATCCTGACTTTTCTCATAGAAACCAACCTTAATGGCACGTGACTTTTCGGAAACTCCTTCGAAACGTATTTTTAATCCAAGTGGTTCAACAGTAGCGTCATCACGAACCAATTCTCCATTCACAAGTTTATAACTGATTGACGCTGAAAGCTTGCCGTGCTGCATGCTCAGTATCCTGAAACGTGCGGTAATGCTGATATTGTTTATATCCTCTCCTTCCATCCTGGCATCAATGGTATCAAGAATGATAAAACTGCGCGAGAACACAATGGAATCATGCATATCCATTTCTTCAAATGAACGGCTAACATATCCTTCGGCATCGGCTTTCGCTTCCGATTGCTGGGCAAAACTGATATAGGTGTAAATATCCTTACCCAAAAAATGTTTTGTATCAGGATTATACACATTTCCCATTCGCATGTTCCTGTTCACCGAAGGGAAGACTGAAAATGCAATCTTTCCTGTGGCGGAATCAGCCTTTTTTACAAAATCAAGGCGGTAAAATGTCTCTCTTCCCTTTGTTTCCTGTGATGAATAGGTCACGTAATAGTTACCCATCGGTTGAGTCATGCCTTTGAAGAGCACAAGATTTTCAGCGTTTTCTTTCTCCTGGCCAAGGTCAAAACCGGAAGTGTTTTTCGAAATAATCTGTGAATTGCTGAATGCCAGTATTACCCCTGTCATAAAAATGGCAAAACCTGCATGAGTAAGCGATGCTCCTATATTGTTTGTCCTGCTGAAATACCTGATTATAACCTCTGTTGAAACCACTGCAACCAGCAGCATGGCAAACAAAAGGGCAGCATGGTCAAATCGGGTAATATGGTCACCGAGTGAAATTAATACAGTCATGACCAGTGCTATAACAGCTGAAAGCGTTGTCTTTCTCCAGAAAGGTTTCGGCTGAGTTTTACCATACACCATAAACTGGCTTATTGCTATCAAAATACCTGTAAGCAGGGCAAAAGGCAGTTGCCACGTATTGTAATAGCCCACATTATCCACCGGAGGGGCAATGTTGGTATTAAAAACCTTATTCAATGCCGGCACTGATGTGGTTACAATGACCTGAAATGCTGAAAGCACAACAATTACTGAGCCGATAAGCATCCAGAATTCCTTGGAAAACAATTCATCAGTTTCTTTTTTCGGAAAATTTCGTTGTCTGATTACAAGGAGAATAAGAGGTATAATTAAGAATAATGCATTAAAGATGAGCATCTGCATAGATTTGCCGCTGTCACCAAAAGAGTGAACTGATGTTTCACCCAGCACACCACTGCGGGTAAGGTAAGTTGCATAAACCACCATTACCCAAGCCAGTATAGTAAAAAGATATGTTGTGGAGTAGGAATGCTGGCGCTTGTGAGCAATAATCATCATGTGGAGTGTTGCCACGAGGAAAAGCCAGGGGACGAGTGAAGCATTTTCAACCGGATCCCAGGCCCAGAAACCAGCAAAAGTCAATGATTCATAAGCCCACCGTCCTCCGAGAATTATACCAAACCCGAGTGTTAGTAATGCAGCGAGTGTCCATTTTATGGCTGGTTTGAGCCAGGCATGATATTCCTTCTTCCAGAGCGAAGCCGCAGCATAGGAAAATGGTATTAAAGTAACTGCGTACCCCAGAAACAAGGCTGGTGGGTGAACGATCATCCAGATATTTTCAAGCAACGGATTTAAACCGTTACCATCAGTTATCATTTTAAGATAATCAGGATTATTGAACAAGTCAAGTCCTTGGTTTTGTGGCATTTCACGCAATAATGCAAACGGGCTTCCTCCGATCCTAAAACCAAAAATTTCAGCTCCAAGTACCATTGTAAGCAGGAAAAGCTGCCCGACTGCATATACAGGCATTACCCAGTTTTTCCATTCCCGTGCATTCAGCAAGAGAAATATACCCAACAATCCCTGGAAGAACGCCCATATGAGAAAGCTGCCCTCCTGCCCTGCCCAGAAACAGGAAATCATGAATTTAAAGGGCATATCTTTTGATGAATATTGCCAAACATACGAATACTCAAAATAATGATTTCCAATGATGTAATATAGTGCCGCTATGGCTCCGAGAAGTGAAACGAAATGAAGGTAAAACGCTGTTTGTGCAGCCTTAATTGCCCGTAATGAATTATTCCCTTTGCTGAATACCGGAAGAAACAAAACAGCAGATATTGCCAAAGCTGTCAAACTCATCCAAATAAATCCTTGTCCAACTATGCCAGGTAATAGGTGCTCACCATTATACGTCATATGTCGAAATTTGTTTATATAAGTAACAAAAATAAGCTTATTTGGTTAACCGTGAATCTTGTTACCTAACCCAAATGATATTAGATGAATGTTTTCACAGATTCAGATCTATCAGGTTCACCTGATGAATGCATATATGAATCAGACATATGATCGTTTATATGTCAGATTAATCCTGAACGCCACATATTAATGTAATTCATTGGATTTATTATACTTATAACTTTTAACGCTCTGGCATTATTATTTTCATCTCATTAACCTTTATATTTGCTGTGTTCACCGTCAATTAATAATTTCATAACCCTCCGTTAACGTAACAGAATGTCCATAGAAATAAAAGAAGTCAGAACCCGCAAAGAGTTAAGGCAATTCATTCATTTACCAGCAACAATTCACACCGGGGAGAAAAATTTCCTTCCCCCGATTTATATGGATGAGTGGAATTTCTTCGATCCGAAAAAGAATGCTTCGTTTACGGGCTGCGATACAATCATGTTGCTCGCCTGGAAAGACGGGAAAGCTGTCGGGCGTATCATGGGCATCATCCATAACACTTACAATCAGTTACATTCTGAACATAATGCACGCTTCGGTTATTTCGATTGCTATAATGATCAGGAAATCAGTGTTGCTCTCATTGGATTTATCGAAAAATGGGCCATTGGACATGGCATGGAAAAAATAGTCGGGCCTTACGGATTTAGCGACAAAGATATCCAGGGATTGCTGGTTGAAGGCTTTGCACATATGCCTATCATCGACTCAGCCTGTAATCCACCTTACATTGTCGATCTTCTTTTAAAACAAGGTTATTCAAAGGAAGTGGACTGTATGATTTACAGATTCCCGCTCACGGATGAACTGCCTCAGCTTTATTACAGGATACTCCAGCGTACAAATCATAAAAATGAATACCAGGTTGTTGAATTTACCTCGAAGAAACAACTCAGGCCTTATATCGTCCCCGTATTGAACCTCGTAAATGAAACCTATGATGAACTATATGGTTTTGTGCCGATGGGTGATAAAGAAATACAGGGTTTTGCTGATCGTTACATGCCAATTCTTGATCCGAGATTTGTTAAAATCGTAGTTAAGGATGGGCAAGTCATAGCATTCATTGTCGGGATACCCAATTTTACAAAAGGCATTCAGCAATCAAGAGGTTACCTTTTCCCTGTAGGAATCTTCCAGTTACTCTGGGCTGAAAGACATACCAATCAGCTTGATCTGATGTTGGGTGCAGTGAAGCGTGAATTCCAGGGGCTCGGTCTCGAAGTTGCCATGGGTCTCAGCATTGTGGAATCTGCCCGAAAAGCCGGAATGGAATTCATCGAAGTGCATCTGATACTTGAAACCAACCGAAGGATGCAGGCAGAAATGGAACGCCTGAGCCTACCGGTTCACAAGCGTTTCAGGGTTTTCCAGAAGTCGCTTATATAAAACAGAAAAGGCTCTCTGGTCGCAGAGAGCCTTTCGTAAATTTAGCAGGAAAATTACCTGGCGTATTTAAACGCTTTTCCAAGGTAATTGGCGCTGCTGCCCAGTGTTTCTTCAATGCGGAGCAGTTGATTGTACTTGGCAATACGGTCGGTACGGCTTGCCGATCCGGTTTTAATCAGGCCGGTATTCAGGGCAACGGCAAGGTCAGCAATGGTGGTATCTTCTGTCTCGCCTGAGCGATGACTCATCACAGCAGTATAGCTGTTGCGGTAAGCCATGTTCACGGCGTTGATAGTTTCGGTGAGTGAGCCTATCTGGTTAACTTTCACAAGGATAGAGTTAGCTACGCCTTTATCAATACCCATCTGAAGCCTGTTAACATTGGTGACAAAAAGGTCGTCGCCTACGAGCTGAATTTTCTTTCCCAAAACATCTGTCATAAGTTTCCAGCCATCCCAGTCATCTTCAGCCATACCGTCTTCAATGCTGATAATGGGGTATTTTTCAACCCAACTCTTCCAATAGTCAACCATTTGTGCAGGTGTGAGTTTGTCGCCGGTTGATTTGTGGAGATGGTAAACATTTTCTTCCGGAAGGAAATATTCGCTCGAAGCGGGGTCAAGTGCCATGTACACGTCAACTCCGGGTTTGTAACCTGCTTTTTCAATTGCCTGCAGAATTACAGTTACAGCTTCTTCGTTGCTTTTGAGGTTTGGTGCAAAACCGCCTTCATCACCAACGTTGGTAGAATAACCGGCCTTTTTCAGTACTGATTTCAGGCTGTGGAAAACTTCGGCGCCCATGCGCAAAGCTTCGCTGAAATTAGGCGCTCCAACCGGCATGATCATGAATTCCTGGAAATCGATGCTGTTGTCGGCATGTGAACCGCCATTGATGATGTTCATCATGGGGATAGGAAGCGTATTGGCGTTTACACCGCCAACGTAACGGTAGAGGTACTGTCCTGATTCCTGGGCGGCAGCATTTGCAACAGCCAGTGAGACGCCAAGAATGGCATTAGCCCCGAGGTTGCCTTTATTGGGAGTGCCATCAAGTTCAATCATCCGGGCATCGATTTCGTTCTGTTCTGAAACAAAATAGCCTTTCAGCTCCTCGGCAATCACTTTATTTACATTTTGAACTGCTTTAAGAACGCCTTTACCAAGGTAAATGCTCTTATCATCGTCGCGAAGCTCAACAGCTTCGTGAACTCCGGTTGAAGCTCCTGAGGGGACAGCAGCGCGGCCGATAACGCCGTTTGAGGTAAAAACATCAACTTCTACAGTTGGATTCCCGCGCGAATCGAGAATCTGGCGGGCGGTAATGTTTGCAATCTGACTCATATACTTTTATGTTTTTAATTGTCGGTTAAAATAAAAAAAGGATAAAGTAACTATTTAACTTCATCCTTTTTTTAAATTTTTGTGTAATTATTTATTGTCAACTGGTGTATCCGGTTCAGTGTTTTCGGCTTCAGCTACCGGCTCTTCCGGCTTTTCTACTTCAGCAACCGGGGCGGCTTTGGCTTTGGTTTTTGCTTTCGGTGCTGCTGCTTTGGGAGTTTCTTCAGCTACAGCAGTTGTTTCAGCTTTTTTACCGGTACCACGACGGCGGCGGGTTGTTTTCTTGGGTGCAGCTTCTTTGGCAGCCAGCAGGTTTTCGTTGAAATCAACCAGCTCCATCATACACATATCGGCATTATCGCCAAGGCGGAAGCCGGTTTTCAGGATACGTGTGTATCCACCGGGACGATCAGCAATTTTGACAGCAACCGTGCGGAAGAGCTCTGTAACGGCTTCCTTATCCTGCAGGTAACTGAATGCAATACGGCGCGAATGGGTTGAATCTTCTTTCGATTTGGTGATTATCGGCTCAATGTATGTACGAAGGGCTTTTGCCTTGGCCAGCGTTGTATGTATGCGTTTATGCATAATGAGTGAGCTTGCCATATTCGAAAGCATAGCTTTGCGGTGAGAACTGGTTCGCCCAAGGTGGTTAATTGCTTTCTGATGTCTCATTTCGCTTATTCCTTATCTAATTTGTATTTCGCAATATTCATTCCGAATTCAAGGCCTTTGGTTTTGACCAGGTCCTCAAGTTCGGTAAGAGATTTCTTCCCGAAGTTTCTGAATTTCAGCAGGTCGTTTTTATTGAAAGCCACAAGATCGCCAAGTGTTTCAACATCAGCAGCTTTAAGGCAATTCAATGCACGGACTGAAAGATCCATATCAACCAGTTTGGTTTTGAGCAGCTGACGAATATGAAGCGTACTTTCATCAAATTCTTCAGTTACTGCTTTTTCTTCGGTATCAATAGTGATCTTCTCATCACTGAAAAGCATGAAGTGGTGAATCAGTATCTTGGCGGCTTCTTTCAAAGCTTCCTTAGGATGGACTGATCCGTCGGTTTTAATGTCAAGTACCAGCTTTTCGTAGTCGGTTTTCTGTTCAACCCTGAAGTTTTCGATCGTGAACTTTACATTTCTGATCGGGGTATGGATAGAGTCGATGAAGATAGTTCCAAGCAGTGCATTGGGAACTTTGTTTTCTTCTGCCGGAACATATCCCCTGCCTTTGTTAATGCTCAGTTCAATGGTGAGTTTAACGTTAGGTTCCATATGACATATCACTATGTCGGGATTGAGTACCTGGAATACTGAGAGATGTTTTGCAATTTCGCCGGCAGTGAGAATATCCTTACCGGTAAATGTAAAACTTACTTTTTCAGTCTCTTCTGATTCAATCTGTTTACGGAAACGGATCTTTTTCAGGTTTAATACTATATCCGTCACATCTTCAACCACACCTTTGATGGATGAGAACTCGTGATCAACACCATCAATACGTACTGATGTGATGGCATAACCTTCGAGTGACGAAAGCAGGATCCTGCGCAGTGCATTTCCTATTGTGATGCCGAAGCCGGGTTCGAGCGGCCGGAACTCAAAAGTTCCCTCAAACTCATCGGCCTGTACCATGATGACCTTGTCGGGCTTCTGGAATGCTAAAATGGCCATAAATATCCTAATTGTTGGTTGAACGTTAAATGGAATCAGATTACTTAGAGTACAATTCAACGATGAGTTGTTCCTTGATGTTTTCAGGAATCTCGTCACGCTGAGGATAGTTGATAAACTTTCCTGTAAGTGAAGCTTCGTCCCATTCAAGCCACGAGAACCTGCTGCCACGTCCGGTGAGGTGGTTCTGAATAACTTCCAGTGATTTAGAACGTTCACGAACGGCAATTACATCTCCCTGCAGTAATTCGTAAGAAGGAATATTGACAACTTTGCCGTTGACGGTTATATGCCTGTGGCTCACGAGCTGACGGGCTGCATTACGCGTTGGGGCAATGCCCAGGCGGTAAACAACGTTATCGAGCCTTGATTCGATGAGCTGAAGCAGAATTTCACCGGTAATTCCTTTTTTACTTGTAGCTTTCAGGAAGGTGTTCTTGAATTGTTTTTCCAGAATACCGTAGGTGTATTTAGCTTTTTGTTTTTCAGCAAGCTGTGTGCCGTATTCCGACACTTTATGCCTGCGTTTATTCTGCCCGTGTTGTCCGGGAGGATAGTTTTTCTTTTCGTAAGCCTTATCGGGGCCGTAGATCGGCTCCTTGAATTTGCGGGCTATTTTCGACTTTGGACCAATATAACGTGCCATGTAGCCTGTTAAGTTTGTATATGTTATTGATATTTTTTATTCCTGAACTTCCGGCAAATTATACCCTGCGACGTTTGGGAGGCCTGCAGCCATTGTGTGGCAGCGGGGTAACATCCTGGATCTCGGTAACTTCGATACCTGCTGTATGAAGAGTGCGGATAGCCGATTCCCTGCCTGACCCGGGGCCTTTCACGTAAACCTTCACTTTACGCAGTCCAAGGTCATAGGCTACCTTAGCGCAATCCTGAGCTGCCATCTGGGCAGCATAAGGAGTGTTCTTCTTGGAGCCGCGGAAACCCATCTTGCCTGCCGAAGCCCATGAGATAACCTGCCCGGTACTGTTGGTAAGGGAAATGATAATGTTGTTGAAAGAAGCAAATACGTATGCTCTTCCTACAGCATCTACTTTGACGACTTTTTTCTTCGAAACTTTGGTGGTCTTTGCCATAGTTATTTTATTTCAGCTTTGATTCTTTAATTTTTAGCCTTTGGTAGCCTTTTTCTTGTTGGCAACGGTTTTCTTTCTTCCCTTACGGGTGCGGGCATTGTTTTTGGTACTCTGTCCGCGCACCGGTAAACCAAGGCGATGACGGATACCACGGTAGCAGCCAATATCCATCAGTCGTTTGATGTTGAGCTGCACCTCTGAACGGAGAGCACCTTCAACTTTATACTTATCATTGATAACTGAGCGGATCTTGTTCTGCTCATCATCATTCCAATCCTGAACTTTTTTATTACGGTCAACACCCGCTTCATCCAGGATTTGCTGGGCTGAGCTGCGGCCTATACCAAAAATATAGGTAAGCCCGATCTCGCCACATTTATTCTTCGGTAAATCTATACCTGCAATACGTGCCATATCTTATTACTGCTTTGGAATTACTCAATGATTAACCTTGACGCTGTTTGAATTTAGGATTCTTTTTGTTGATCACATAAATCCTTCCCTTCCTGCGTACGATTTTACAATCAGGCGTTCTTTTCTTGACGGATGCTCTGACTTTCATTGCTTGTGCTGTTTATTATTGTTATTTATCTGTTTCTTTTATTTGTAGCGGAAGATTATTCTTCCTTTGGTAAGATCATACGGCGACATCTCTATTTTTACTTTATCACCGGGGAGAATTTTAATGTAGTGCATTCTCATTTTCCCCGAGATGTGTGCCGTTATGGTATGTCCATTCTCAAGTTCAACCCTGAACATGGCATTACCAAGTGATTCCTTCACGACACCGTCCTGTTCAATTACCAATTGTTTAGCCATTCTTACTTTATTATCAGTATGTTATGGTTTGTAACCTGTTCAATTGCATCAAAACTCGACAGAAGATCAGCCTTGTCCTTGCGAATTGCGATAGCGTGTTCAAAATGGGCCGATGGTTTCTGGTCTATAGTCCTGATGGTCCAGCCATCACGGTCTTGTGATATCCCTTTTTTTCCTAAATTGATCATCGGCTCAATACAGATCACCATGTTTTCTTCCAGTTTCGGTCCGGTTCCACGTTTGCCATAGTTAGGAACCTCCGGCTTTTCATGAAGGCTGGATCCAAGTCCGTGTCCAACAAGATCGCGAACCACTGAATACCCGAAACTTTCAACATAGCTTTGAACTTCATAACCGATATCTCCAACCCTTTTTCCAAAAACTGCTACATCAATTCCCTTGTATAAGGATTCTTTTGTCCTGGTCATGAGTTCAACAACCTCTTGTTTCATATCACCGATCCCAAAAGAGAAAGCCGAATCACCATAGTAGCCGTCGATAATTGTACCACAATCCACCGAAACCAGATCACCGTCCTTCAATTCATATTTACCAGGAATACCGTGCACCACTACTTCATTAACTGAAATACAAAGGGTAGCCGGGTAACCGTGATAATTTTTGAAAGCAGGTAATGCTCCATGATCTCTAATGAATTCATAAGCAATCCTGTCGATTTCCAAAGTTGTGATACCGGGCCTGAGGTGGCGAGCCACTTCTGCTATCGTTTCACCAACAAGCAAAGAACTTTTACGAATCTTCTCTATTTCAAGGTCTGTTTTTACCAGGGCCATTATAAATCCTGTTTCAACAGATTAGTAAGCTGATGCATAGGATGAGCGCCCTTTGATACGGCCTGATTTAGTGAGGCCTTCGTAGTGACGCATTAACAGATGGCTTTCAATTTGCTGAAGTGTATCCAAAACAACACCAACAAGGATCAGCAAAGAGGTACCGCCATAGAACTGTGCAAACTGGCTGTTAACGCCGGTCATCCTCACGAGGGCTGGCATGATAGCCACCAAAGCGAGAAATATCGATCCGGGGAGAGTAATTCTCGACATTACGTTATCTATGAAGTCAGCCGTTTTCTTTCCAGGCTTTACACCGGGAATGAAACCACCGTTCTTTTTCATATCTTCAGCCATCTGGTTTGGATTCACCGTGATAGCTGTATAGAAATAAGTAAAGGCGATAATCATTAATGCATAAACAAAGTTGTACCAGAAACCATTCATATTGGTAAAGGTGGCAGCAAATCCCCGAAGAGAATCGCTGTTTGCAAAACCGGCAATGGTCAGAGGAAGGAACATGATTGCCTGTGCAAAAATGATTGGCATAACACCTGCAGCATTAACCTTCAGCGGGATATACTGCCTGACACCACCGTATTGTTTGTTTCCAACAATGCGTTTTGCATATTGTACGGGAATTTTCCTTGTTCCCTGCACGAGCAGGATACAGAGTAGAATTACCAACACCAGGACCACCAGTTCAACAAGGAAGATCACAAGTCCGCCCCCTTTTTGTTCCATACGTGAAATAAATTCACCAAAAAGGGCGAATGGTAATCTTGCCATGATACCTATCATAATGATGAGCGAAATTCCATTCCCGATTCCTTTATCGGTAATTTTTTCACCAAGCCACATTACGAACATAGTACCTGAAATGAGGATGATAACCGAAGATACCCAGAAAAATGTCCCGGGCATCGTAATATTGGGATCGAAAGGAGTGATTGCCTGGGCAGGAAGTTGCGATATCAGGTTAGTGATATACGCGGGAGCCTGAAGAGCAACAATAACAACGGTAAGATACCTGGTAATCTGGTTGATCTTCTTACGTCCGCTTTCACCTTCCTTTTGCAGCTTCTGGAAATATGGAATTGCCATACCGAGCAACTGCACTACGATAGATGCCGAAATGTATGGCATAATACCAAGTGCGAAAATGGATGCGTTACTGAAAGCACCTCCCGAGAACATATTGAGCAATCCGAGGAGGCCTTCTTTACCCTGGTTCTGCAATGAAGCCAACTGGTTTGGATCGATACCGGGCAACACAACATATGAACCAAGCCTGTAAAGTACAATGATTCCAAGTGTGTAGAGAATCCTTTTACGGAGTTCCTCTATCTTGTAAATATTCCGAAGCGTTTGGATGAATCGTTTCATTGTCAGAGTTTTGTTGCGGTTCCACCAGCGGTTTCGATGGCTTGAATAGCTTTTGCCGAAAAGGCGTGGGCAGTAACATTTAATTTCGACTTAAGTTCACCACGGCCGAGCACTTTGAGCAGGTCACCTTTGCCAAGCAGTCCGTTCTGACGCAGTGTTTCAGGATCAATAGTTGTTATGCCCTTTGTTTCTGCCAGTTTCTGGAGAACATCGATATTTATTCCGCTGTATTCTACGCGATTGAAATTTTTAAACCCTGATTTGGGAACGCGGCGGTATAAAGGCATCTGACCACCTTCGAAACCTGCTTTTTTGCTGTAGCCCGAACGTGACTGAGCTCCTTTGTGCCCGCGTGTGGAAGTGCCACCGCGGCCGGAACCTTGTCCCCTGCCAACACGTTTCGATGTTTTCACCGATCCTTCGGCTGGTTTGAGATTGCTGAGATCCATAGTAGTATTTTCTGAAATGGGTTTACAATTAAATTTCTTCAACTTTAAGCAGGTGGCTGATAGCTTTGATCATGCCGTTGATCTGCGGTGTGGCTTCAACTTCAACAGGGCGGTTCATTTTGGTGATACCCAGTGCCTTGAGAGTACGTTTCTGACGTTCAGGTTGTTTAATGCCGCTTTTTATCTGGGTGATTCTTACTTTCTTCATCTCAATAACTTTTAGCTGTTTAACCATTAAACACCTTTGTGAGCGAAACACCGCGCAATTGAGCGATAGTGTATGGATCCTTCATCTGTGAAAGAGCATCGATAGTTGCTTTTACAACACTATGAGGGTTTGACGAACCTTTTGATTTTGCAAGCACGTCCTTAACACCAACGCTTTCAAGAACTGCACGCATAGCACCGCCGGCTATAACACCGGTACCGGGAGCGGCAGGTTTCAGGAACACCAGTGCTCCGCCATATTTACCGTATTGTTCATGCGGAATGGTTGCTTTGAGAACCGGAACCTTAATAAGGTTTTTCTTGGCGTCATCGATACCTTTTGAGATTGCTGCCTGCACTTCCTTGGCTTTACCAAGTCCATAGCCAACAACACCATTTTCATTTCCAACAACCACGATGGCTGAGAAGCTGAAAGTACGGCCCCCTTTGGTTACTTTAGTAACGCGCTGAATGGCGACGAGCCTGTCTTTAAATTCGATCTCGCTCGATTTTACTCTTTTAATATTTGCGTTTGCCATAGTCGTTGTTAAAATTTAAGGCCGCCTTCGCGAGCTGCTTCAGCCAAAGCCTTGATTCTACCATGATATAAATAACCGTTGCGGTCGAAAACTACGGAACTTATTCCGGCTTCGAGGGCGCGTTCGGCTACCAGTTTTCCAACCAGTTGTGCCTTTTCGGTTTTTGTCCCTTTCTGGGATGCTACTCCTTTTACGCGGGTTGAAGCGCTGACAAGTGTTTTTCCACCCTGGTCATCTATAACCTGGGCATAGATTTCCTTGTTGCTGCGGAAAACCGTGAGACGAGGACGCTCGGGTGTTCCCGACAGCGTTTTGCGCACGCGCTGCTTGATCTTAAGCCTTCTATATTCTTTATCTACCTTGAAAGACATTGCTTATGGGTATTTTGCTGTTCTCAATGATTATTTATCGGATGCTGATTTACCGGCTTTGCGCTTGAGGACTTCGCCTACAAACTTCACACCTTTTCCTTTGTACGGTTCTGGCTTGCGGAACGAGCGCAGTTTTGCCGCAACCTGTCCGATGAGCTGTTTGTCGTGCGAAACCATCGTGATCAAAGGGTTTTTACCACGTTCGGTAACAGTTGTAACCGTGATTTCGGCAGGCATCTCAAAGATGATATTGTGCGAATAACCCAGGGAGAGCTCTAAAATCTGCCCTGTGGCGACTGCTTTGTAACCAACACCTACCAATTCCTGTTCAACTTTAAATCCTTCGCTTACACCTTTAACCATGTTGGCCAGCAGTGAGCGGTACAATCCGTGCATTGAACGATGCCTTTTCTGATCAGTGGGGCGTTCCACAAGCATATGTCCGTTCTCAACTTTCACGGTAATATCGGGATCAACCTGTTGGTTAAGTTCTCCAAGTTTACCTTTTACGGTAACCAGGTTTTTATCCGAAATAGTAATCTGAACGCCCGCAGGAACTGTGATCGGTAATTTTCCAATTCTCGACATGCTACTTTCCTCCTATATTAGCTAACGTAACAAATTACTTCACCGCCTACACCAAGTTTGCGGGCTTCTTTCTCAGTCATCAACCCTTTGGATGTTGACACGATTGCTATACCCAGTCCGTTCAGCACGCGGGGAAGCTTTTCGGCACCAACATAACGGCGTAAGCCTGGTTTGCTCACTCTTTCGAGTTGAGTGATGGCTGATTGTTTTGTTACAGGATGATACTTGAGGGCGATCTTGATAATTCCTGGCCGGGTTTCTTCCTCAAACTTGTAGTTAAGGATATATCCCTGGTCGAAAAGGATCTTAGTGATCTCCTTCTTGAGATTAGATGCAGGAATTTCTACAACCCTGTGGTTGGCCATCACGGCATTCCTTATTCTGGTCAGATAATCTGCAATGGGATCTGTGAACATTGTTATTGATTCTGTTAGTAATTTCTGATTGAATATTTTTACCAGCTGGCTTTGCGCACTCCGGGGATCAGGCCTTCGAGGGCCATGAAACGGAAATTGATACGCGAAATGCCGAACTGCCTCATGTAGCCTTTAGGCCTGCCTGTGATTTTGCAACGGTTGTGCAAACGAACAGGTGATGCATTTTTTGGCAGTTTCTGCAATGCTGTATAATCACCGGCAGCTTTAAGAGCGGCTCTTTTAGCAGCATATTTGGCAACCATTTTTTGCCTTTTTACTTCACGTGCCTTGATGGATTCTTTTGCCATGTTTGTATGGTTATTTCTTGAAAGGTATTCCGAATTCTTTGAGTAATGCCAGGCATTCCTTGTCGGTCTTGGCTGTGGTCACAAAAGTGATGTCCATGCCATTGATCTTCATCACCTTGTCGATTACGATCTCGGGAAATATGATCTGTTCAGTGATGCCCATGGTAAAGTTACCACGTCCGTCGAAGCCTTTTTCGTTAATACCGCGGAAGTCGCGGATACGGGGAATAGCAACTGAAATAAGACGGTCAAGGAATTCGTACATTTTTTCACCGCGAAGGGTAACGCGGGCGCCAATAGGCATTCCGCGGCGCAGTTTAAAGTTTGAAATGTCCTTGCGTGATTTTGTTGCAACGGCTTTTTGACCGGCAATAGCTGTCATTTCGGTAAGTCCTACTTCGAGGAGCTTTTTGTCGGCGATGGCGGAACCTAATCCCTGGTTAATGGAGATCTTAGCCAGTTTGGGAACCTGCATATTGTTTTTATACTGGAACTGTTCCTTCAGTGCCGGGACAATTTCAGCATAGTATTTATCTCTGAGGCGGGCTGAGTAGTTCATTATTTAATTACCTCCCCTGTTTTTTTGGATACACGTACACTTTTATTGGTCTTGGTATCAAGCTTACGGCCGGTGCGTGTTGCTTTGCCGCTGGCATCGAGGACCATGAGATTTGAAAGGTTGATCGGCATTTCCTGTTTGAGTATGCCGCCTTTCGGGTTCTTGGCATTGGGTTTGGTATGTTTTGTGGCGAGGTTAACGTTTTCAACGATAGCCTTAAATTTTTCAACATCCACTTCTAGTACCTTACCGGTTTTACCTCTTGAATCGCCGGCCAGAACCTTTACATTATCGCCTTTACGGATATGGAGTTTGCTCATAATAGCTTAGTGTTAAAGCACTTCTGGTGCGAGTGAAACAATTTTCATATACTGTTTTTCCCTAAGTTCCCTGGCTACGGGCCCGAAAATACGGGTTCCGATCATTTCGCCGGCGTTGTTGAGCAACACAACGGCATTGTCGTCGAAACGGATGTAGGATCCGTCAACACGGCGGATTTCCTTTTTTGTCCTGACGACGACCGCTTTGGCAACAACACCTTTTTTGATGTTGCCCGAGGGGAGGGCGTTTTTCACCGATACGATGATCTTGTCGCCTACGGAGGCGTAGCGCCGGCGGGTTCCACCAAGTACCCTGATGCAGAGTACTTCTTTTGCACCGCTGTTATCGGCTACCGTAAGTCTTGATTCCTGCTGTATCATAATTATTTAGCTCTTTCAATGATTTCAACTAATCTCCAACATTTGGTCTTGCTTAAAGGCTTGGTTTCGGCAATACGAACAGTATCGCCAATACCACATTCGCCATTTTCGTCGTGAGCGGCAAAACGTGAGGTTTTTTTTACGAACTTACCGTATTTGGGATGCTTCACGCGTCTTTCCACTTCAACCACGATGGATTTCTGCATCTTGTTGCTGACAACGATGCCGATTTTTTCTTTCCTGAGGTTTCTTTCTTCCATTGCTCTGAAAATTACTTGTTTGTTGCCTCTTTTGCTTTTGCCGAAGCAATTTCGCGGCTGCGCACTTCGGTTTGCAACCGTGCAACAGTTTTACGATATGCCTTAATTTTATTGGGATTCTCGAGTGGAGAAACGGCGTGGTTCATTTTAAGCTTGGTAAGTTGAACGCGTTCCTCATCAAGCCTTTCTTTAAGCTCGGGGTTCGACAGTTCACGGATTACTTGCTGTTTCATATGGCGTTTTGAATTTTAGCGTCAATAATGTTACCTGCGTTACGGTTATTATGCCAGCTCGGCATCATAGTCGCGGCGTATTAAATATTTGGTTGCAATGGGCAACTTCTGGGCTCCGAGCCTGAGTGATTCTTTTGCAATTTCTTCGGATACGCCTTCAATTTCGAAAAGAACACGACCTGGGCTTACGCGGGCAACAAAATACTCGGGAGCACCTTTACCTTTACCCATACGTACTTCGGCAGGTTTCTTGGTGACAGGCTTATCGGGGAATATGCGGATCCACAACTGACCTTCACGTTTCATGTGACGGGTGATGGCCTGACGGGCAGCTTCTATCTGACGACCGGTCATCCAGCATTCTTCCAAAGCCTTGATACCGAAGGAACCGAATGAAAGTTCAGCACCACGTTTGGCATTGCCTTTCATTTTACCTTTTTGCTGCTTCCTGTATTTAGTTTTTTTCGGCTGTAACATTGCTATTACGGTATATAGTGATTAAACCTTATTCTGTGTTGATTACTTCTTGTTGTTGTTGTTGCGTGGACGCCTGTCGCCACCGCCATGACGGGGACCTTTGCCGCCCGGCCTTCCGCCCTGAGCAGGAGTGCCTTTATCCTTGATAACGCCTTCATTGCTGGGAACCAGGTCGACTTTACCATAGACTTCACCTTTACAAATCCATACCTTTATACCAATACGGCCATAAGTAGTATGGGCTTCGCCAAGAGCGTAATCGATGTCGGCACGCAAGGTATGCAAAGGAATACGTCCATCTTTGAACTGCTCGCGACGGGCCATTTCGGCACCACCCAACCTTCCTGAGATGAAAACCTTGATACCTTCGGCACCTATCCTCATTGCAGACGCAATTGAAGTTTTGATAGCCCTGCGGTAGGAAATACGGCCTTCGATCTGCCTTGCAATGGTGTTGGCAACAATAACAGCATCAATTTCAGGGCGCTTTATTTCAGAAATGTTTATCTGAACTTCTTTACCTGTGATCTTCTTGAGCTCTTCCTTGAGTTTGTCAACTTCCTGGCCGGCTTTGCCAATGATGATACCCGGGCGGGCTGTATTGATGGTAACGGTAACGAGTTTCAGGGTACGCTCAATAATGATGCGTGAGATACCGGCTTTTGAGAGACGGGCGTTGAGATATTTGCGGATTTTGTCATCCTCAACGAGCTTGTTCTCGAACTTCCTTCCTCCATACCAATTAGAGTCCCATCCTTTGATGATACCTAACCTGTTGCCGATCGGATTAGTCTTTTGTCCCATTAGGCTTGTTAATTATTTAGTTACTACTTCAGTTTCAGTTTCAACTTTGGCATTTCTGCTTGCAACAAACACTGTAACATGGTTTGAGCGTTTGCGGATACGGTGTGCACGTCCCTGAGGAGCGGGCTGAACGCGTTTCAGAATACGGCCGCCATCAACTTGTACCTCGCTGACGATCAGGTTGCTGTCTTCTATGCGTACACCTTCGTTTTTCTGCTGCCAGTTAGCGATCGCCGATTTCAAAACTTTGTATAGTTTTTCGGCCGCGTGGTTTGGTGAGTGCTGCAGAATATGCAATGCCAGTTCAACATTTTTGCCTCTTACCAGTTCGGCTACAAGCCGCATTTTACGTGGCGATGAAGGGCAATTGTTCAGCTTTGCGAAATAAAGCTGCTTATTTGCTTCTTTTCTTAATTCAGCTGTATTGTGTTTTCTTGCTCCCATGTCAATAGTTCTTTTTACTTCTTACCTTTATCCTTGTTTCCGGCATGACCCCTGAAAATACGGGTAGGGGCAAATTCGCCAAGTTTATGTCCCACCATGTTTTCGGTTACATAAACCGGGATAAACTTATTGCCATTATGAACGGCAATAGTCTGGCCAACAAAGTCGGGTGTTATGGTTGATGCCCTCGACCAGGTTTTCACGACAACTTTCTTTTTATTGTCGGTGAGTTCGAGAACTTTCTTCTCAAGTTTATAATCCACGAAGGGGCCTTTTTTTAGCGAACGGCTCATTGTATCTTATGTATTAAATTACTTCTTCCTTCTTTCGATGATATACTTATTCGAATCCTTGGTTTTCGAACGGGTTTTGTAACCCTTGGCAGGAGTGCCCTTGCGTGTACGCGGATGTCCGCCTGATGCACGGCCTTCACCTCCACCCATCGGATGGTCAACCGGATTCATAACAACGCCGCGGGTACGGGGCCTGCGACCGAGCCAGCGTGAACGGCCGGCTTTACCTGATGATTCAAGGTTATGGTCACCATTGGAAACCAAACCGATAGTAGCTTTGCAAGCCTGGAGAATGAGGCGGGTTTCGCCTGAAGGCATCTTCAGAACAGCAAACTTACCGTCGCGCGACATCAGTTGAGCACCGGAACCGGCACTGCGAACCATCTTGGCTCCCTGACCGGGCCTGAGTTCTACGTTATGAATCATGGTTCCGAAAGGAATTTCGCTCAGGTAGAGTGTATTCCCGATTTCAGGAGCAACACCTTTGCCCGAAAGCACTTCCTGTCCGACCTTGAGCCCATGAGGGGCAACGATATAACGTTTTTCTCCATCAGCATAATGCAACAGAGCAATACGGGCAGTACGATTGGGATCGTATTCAATGGTTTTCACCACAGCAGGAATGTTTTCCTTCTCGCGTTTGAAATCGATGACGCGATATTGCTGTTTATGGCCGCCACCCATGTATCTCATGGTCATCTTGCCTTCATTGTTCCTGCCACCCGATTTACGCTGCGGCTCGAGTAAACTCTTCTCCGGCGTGGAAGTGGTAATATCGTCGTAGGCGCTTACCAGTTTGAAGCGCTGACCAGGTGTGGTTGGTTTGAATTTCTTGAGAGCCATTATTCCTTAGATATTGCTGTAAAAATCAATTGTTTCGCCTTTGGCCAGTGTAACGATAGCCTTCTTGAATGAATTGGTACGACCTGCAAGCAGTCCGCTTTTTGTGAAGCGGCTTTTGTATTTACCGGCATAATTCATGGTGTTGACTTCTTCAACGTCAACGCCATAGAGTTCTTTGACGGCCTTTTTTATCTGCAGCTTGTTGGCGGTTTTGCTAACGATGAATCCATAACGACTGAGTTTCTCGCCCTGGGCTGTCATTTTCTCGGTTATGATCGGCTTTATGATGATTGCCATTGCTGTAATGGTTTAATTTGTTACTGCTAAGCGTGATTATTATTCCTGGTTACCGAGAACAGTCTCAATTTCATTGATTGAGCTCTCGAGGATAAGCAGGTTGTTGGCACGAAGGATTTCGTATGTGTTCAGGTCGCGGGCCCTTGTAACCTTTGCCTTGGGAAGATTGCGCGACGAAAGCACCAGTGTTTGGTTAACTTCGGGAAGTACCATCAGTGTTTTCTTGCCATCAAGTTTCAGATTCGAAATTATCTCTGCAAACTGTTTGGTCTTGGGTGTTTCGAAAGTGAAATCTTCGAGTACAACAATGTTGTTCTCCTGGGCTTTGTATGACAGGGCTGACAACCGGGCCAGTTTCTTGAGTTTTTTATTCAGTTTGAAGCTGTAATCGCGGGGGTGAGGACCGAAGACCCTAGCACCGCCTCTGAAAAGAGGAGATTTCTGGCTTCCTGCACGTGCACCGCCTGTACCCTTCTGCCTTTTCAGTTTTTTGGTACTGCCACTGATCGTCGATTTTTCAAGCGAATCGTGAGTGCCCTGGCGCTGGTTGGCCAGATATTGTTTTGTATCGAGGTAAATTGCGTGATCGTTGGGAGTCACGGCAAAAATCTCGTCTTTCAGCGTAACCGTCCTGGCGGTCTTTTCGCCTTTTATGTTATAAACTGTTAGCTCCATCTTTCAACAATTACATATGATCCATTCGGCCCGGGAATTGAGCCTTTTACTACGATAAGATTTTTCTCGGCAACGATCTTGATAATCTGCAGGTTGATCATTTTCACGCGATCACCACCGGTACGGCCGGCCATACGCATTCCCTTGAAAACCTTGCTGGGATAGGAAGAAGCGCCTACCGAACCGGGAGCTCTGAGACGGTTATGCTGGCCGTGGGTAACACCACCAACACCACTAAAACCGTGACGTTTTATAACGCCCTGAAAACCTTTACCCTTGCTGACACCAATTACATCGATGAATTCGCCTTCTTCGAAGATATCAACCTTCAGAATGTCTCCAAATGTTTTCTGGTGGCCTTCTTCAAAACGGGTGAATTCCCTGACAACGCGTTTAGGGGTTACACCAGCCTTTTTGAAATGTCCAACTTCTGCCTTTGTGGCATTCTTTTCCTTCTTGTCTTCGAAAGCCAACTGAATTGCATCATAGCCGTCAGCTTCCTTAGTCCTGATCTGGGTCACAACACAGGGTCCAGCCTCTATAACGGTGCAGGCAATATTTTTGCCGCTGGCATCGAAAATGCTGGTCATCCCTAATTTCTTACCTATGATTCCTGACATTATATCGAGATATTAATGTTACTTACTTAACTTTTTCTTAATCAACGAACAGTGCATCAGATCTTGATCTCTACTTCAACGCCACTGGGAAGTTCCAGTTTCATGAGGGCATCAATGGTCTTGGCTGTCGAACTGTATATATCGAGCAACCTCTTGTACGAGCACAGATGGAATTGTTCGCGTGATTTTTTATTTACGAAAGTTGAACGAAGCACCGTGTAGATCTTCTTATCGGTTGGAAGGGGAATCGGACCGTTAACCACGGCGCCGGTAAGTTTCACCGTCTTCACGATTTTTTCGGCTGATTTATCAACCAGGTTGTGATCGTACGATTTCAGCTTGATTCTAATCCTCTGATTCACGTTGGTAAACTTTTAATGGTGGTTTATGACTTAACTAAGTATCCTTTTATTTTGTAGATTACCTCATCAGCAATGTCGCGTGGCGTTTCGGCATAGTGCGAAAACTCAAGGCTTGATGTCCCGCGTCCAGAGGTAACAGTACGGAGCGCTGTCACGTAACCGAACATTTCCGAAAGCGGAACATGTGATTTGATGATCTGGTATTTTACTTTGAAATCGATGTGCTCGAGGAGGGCGCGACGTTTGTTCAGGTCGCCTGTTACATCGCCGACATATTCGTCAGGACAAACTACTTCGAGTTTCATGATCGGCTCAAGCAGGCTGCATTTTGCTTTGCGGGCAGCTTCCCTGAAGGCGATCTTGGCACAAATTTCAAATGAGAGCGAGTCGCTGTCAACCGGGTGTGATGATCCGTCGAGCAGGCGCACTTTCATGCTTTCCAGGGCAAAACCGGCAAGTACGCCGTTTGTCATGGCAGCTTTAAATCCTTTTTCAATGGCCGGAATGTATTCTTTGGGAATGTTTCCGCCTTTTACTTCGTTGATAAACTGAAGTCCTTTAACACCTTCGTCGGCAGGGCCAAGTTCGAACTCAATATCAGCAAATTTCCCTTTACCACCGGTTTGCTTCTTGTAAACTTCACGGTGACGCACGGTTGAAGTAATGGCTTCGCGGTATGAAACCTGCGGTGCGCCATGGTTTACTTCAATCTTGAACTCACGTTTAAGGCGGTCCATGATGATATCGAGATGCAGTTCACCCATTCCCGAAATAATCGTCTGGCCGGTTTCCTGGTCGGTACGAACAGTGAAAGTAGGATCTTCTTCAGCCAGTTTGGCGAGAGCAACATCCAGTTTATCGACATCGTCCTGGGTTTTGGGTTCCACAGCCATGCTGATAACAGGCTCGGGGAAACTCATTGATTCAAGTACAATGGGATGTTTTTCATCGCAAATGGTGTCACCGGTACGAAGTTCTTTGAAACCAACAGCAGCACCTATATCTCCGGCTTCAATCACCTGGATGGGATTTTGCTTGTTGGCATGCATCTGGAAAATACGTGAGATGCGTTCTTTTTTACCAGTTGAGGTATTCAGCACATAGCTTCCGGCTTCAAGTGTTCCTGAATAAACGCGGAAGAATGCAAGGCGCCCGACAAACGGGTCGGTAGTGATTTTAAAAGCCAGCGCAGCAAACGGTTCATCAGAATCCGGCTGACGCAGCTCTTCTTTCTCAGTATATGGGTTTATACCTTTAACTGCGGGGAGTTCATAGGGATTTGGAAGGAACGAAACAACGGCATCCAATAGGTTCTGGATACCTTTGTTTTTAAATGCAGCACCGCAAAGCACCGGGGTGATTCTCATCTCGATAGTGGCTTTGCGGATGATAGAACGCATTTCGTCTTCGGTAATTGAATTGTGATCGTTGAAGTATTTTTCCATCAGCGCTTCATCTTCCTCGGCACAGCCTTCGACGAGCATTGTACGGTATTTATCTACTTCTTCAATCATATCTTCGGGAATGGGCCCTTCGAAATAGTGCATACCTTTCGATTCGTCGTCCCAAACAATTGCTTTGTTCGTGATAAGGTCAACAACTCCCTGGAATGAATCTTCAGCACCAATAGGTATTTGAAGGGGAATTGGATTGGCGCCGAGTTTATCTTTAATTTCATGAATAACATTAAAGAAATCGGCACCGGCTCGATCCATCTTGTTGATAAAACTGATGCGCGGAACGCTATATTTATCAGCCTGTTTCCAAACTGTTTCACTCTGTGGTTCAACACCGCCTACAGCGCAGAAAACGGCAACAGCGCCATCGAGTACGCGCAGCGAACGTTCTACCTCAACGGTAAAATCAACGTGTCCCGGGGTATCGATGATATTGATGCGGTATTCCTGGTTGTGAAAATCCCAGGTAACAGTGGTGGCAGCCGAAGTAATCGTAATGCCGCGCTCCTGTTCCTGTACCATCCAGTCCATGGTAGCCGTGCCATCATGAACTTCGCCGAGTTTATAATTACGTCCGGTATAATACAATATACGCTCAGTCGTCGTGGTTTTACCCGCGTCGATATGGGCCATGATGCCTATGTTTCGCGTATGTATTAATTTATCGGAGGCCATTATTTGCCGGCGGTTTATTATTGTAGTTTAGAACCTGAAGTGGGAGAAAGCCTTGTTGGCTTCAGCCATACGGTGGGTATCTTCTTTTTTCTTGAAAGCGGCACCTTCTTCCTTGTAAGCAGCCATTATTTCACTGGCAAGTTTTGCAGCCATTGATTTTTCGTGGCGTTTGCGGGAGAAAAGGATCAGGTTTTTCATGCCAATCGATTGCTTGCGCGAAGGGCGAATTTCCGATGGGATCTGGAAAGTAGCGCCACCGATGCGGCGGCTGCGGACTTCAACGCTCGGGGTAACATTGGCAAGCGCTTTTTTCCAAACTTCGAGGCCATCTTCTTTCAGTTTGTCAGATACGATTTCAATGGCATCATAGAAAATTTCGTAAGCGTGGTTTTTTTTGCCACGTTCCATGATGTTGTTTACAAACTTGGTAACGACCTGTTCGCCGAATTTAGGATCGGGAAGGATGATACGTTTTTTTGGTTTGGATTTCCTCATCGCTTATTGTACTTATCGTTGCTGGTATTGTTAACCGTTATTTCTTTTTTGCCGGAGCGGCAGCGCCTTTTTTAGGACGTTTGGTTCCGTATTTTGAACGGCGTTGGTTACGGCCGTCAACTCCTGATGTATCGAGAGCGCCACGGATGATATGATAACGAACACCGGGGAGGTCTTTAACACGGCCGCCGCGGATCATCACGATGGAGTGCTCCTGGAGGTTGTGGCCTTCGCCGGGGATGTAAGCATTCACTTCCTTGCTGTTGGTAAGGCGGACCCTGGCAACTTTACGCATTGCCGAGTTGGGTTTCTTGGGGGTTGTGGTATAAACCCTTGTACAAACACCACGACGCTGCGGACATGAATCCAAAGCGGGAGATTTGCTCTTATCCGTCAGTTTCTGACGACCTTTACGAACCAGTTGTGCTATTGTAGGCATGTTGTATCTGTTGATTTTCTTGAGTTTCAGCTATTTTTCCAAAAAGGGCTGCAAAAGTACAATTTCTTTTCTGATTGACAATGCATTATTATGTTCTTTTTCACCCTTTTGAGCGGGACAGGACAAAAAAATAACCCGACCCGGTGTTCTCCGGCGAAGGGTTTTGCATAATCTTCGGGATATAATTCTGATAATAAGACCTTTAACACCAGAGGCTTTTCGAGAAAGCAATCAAGCAGAATAAACTGCTTTTAGTGTTATGAAACCTATAGTGTCTTACTTCATCAGGTTTCCCGGACTGGTTATAGCCTTAGTCCTTCGCTTATAAATGATTGCCGTTGAAACAGCCCTCATTTTTTGAGGGTGCAAAAATACAACATTATTTTAATTAACAAATGGTTGTTAGAAAAATATTGCAAAAATTTGTTCAATCAATCGAAAATATAGAATTGTAAAGGGTTTCAAGCAACAAAGGGTTAACAACACATTTTATTCCTCCTTAGGGCAGACAATCATCACTGTGCTATCCAAATCTGGCACCGGAATGATGGTACAGGATGTTTTCGCGGCAAATTCATCCACCGCTTTTACCAGTCCTTCCCAATGGTGATTGTAATCATGGATGAGAATGATACCGCCCGGCGACATTCGCGGATAAAAGAATTCAAGTCCTGCCTTCACAGGGTTGTACAGATCGGCATCGATGTTCACGAGGGCAAAAGTTTCGTTTTCCAGCCCTTTGGCTGAATCAGGGAAATATCCGGCATGGATTTTCAGTTTTGATGAATCGCCGCCAATTTTTTTCATCACTTTTTCAACCGAAGTATCAGCAAAATTTTTCGTTGAATAAGTGGCCGCTTCTCCTGATTCAGGTTTAAGGTCGGCTTCGGTAAAACCTTCAAATGTATCGAACAGGTGCAAAATTCTCCCGGGAGCCATGAGGTGCAGTAATCTGGCACTCTCACCTTTGTAAACGCCCAATTCAGCAAAATAGCCGGTCACCATGTCTTTTTCAAGCCGTTGAATCTGAAGCCAGAAGTTATAAAGCCTAACCTTGTCGGGATAATTCTTTGAGAATTTCAGCAGTTCGGGCGATAATTGTTTATCCTTCCTGTCTTTTTCCCATGCCGGAGGTTCATAAGTCTCGCCAAAGAAAATGTCCCAGGAATAACTTATTAAAAAAACAAGGACCACCAGGATGATCACAAAATTAACGAGTTGTAATACAGGAAGATGCATAAGTTAGAATTTCCAGAACAAAATTACAGATTCATGTTACTTTAAAAAGCAAATATTTTCAAAAATTCAACCCGTTTAAAGCAAAGCCATCTTTTAACATCTTTACACAATAACTTGCCAGAGCAATCTCTCAGTGAAATGCCGGTGGAATTACAATTATTAGGAATAAGTAAATTACTTGTTGATTATCATTGATTTACACATTATATTTGTTCATTATTCACAAATATCATGTTCATATGAAACCTAAACTAATTATTGCCGCGGTATGCCTTGCTGTTGCAGGATTAACCGTCCCGATTCTGATCAGCTCATGCAAAAACACAGGCCAGAAAGCTAGTGATGAAGCGATAGAAAAAACCGTGGAGAATGCTACGGGTAAAGATGTCGAGGTAAACTCGAATAATGAAACCATGGAAATATCGACGAATGACGGAAAAGTGAAATACGATGGTAACATCAAGAGCTGGCCTGATGATATCCCGGCTGAAGTTCCGGAGTTTACTTATTGCAAGATTGATGGAGCAACCATCAGCGATGTGGATAACAAAATTGCTTATACCTTTAAGATCATGGATCTAAACATAGATGCATTGAAAGCTTATGATAAAGACCTGAAAGCCAAAGGTTTTGAATCCATTCTTATGCTTATTGGAGAGAAAGGCGGAACAATTACAGCGGAAAAGGACGGACTGAGTGTCGCTTTAATGGGTGGAGATGGTAATGGCACCCTTTCAGTACAAATTCCCAAAAAGTAAAAATCCAATCTCAGTTATTCATGCAATGAACCCCGGCATCTAAAGGAATGCCCTGAGTTTTTTATACCCGTCGCTGCTGGCACGCAGCTTGGCACCGCATTTCAGGGTAACTATATGAGTATCCTTGGTGTAAGGCTCAATGGCTGCAATTTGTGAGAGGTTGATGATATAACTCCGGTGAATACGTATAAAAGTGTCAGCAGGCAGATGCTCTTCAAAGTATTTCATCGTCTTCTCTTTCAAGTGATTACCCATCTCTGAGTATATCATCACATAGTCATCGGACGATTCAACATACCAGATTTTATCAACGGCTATTACCGTAACTTTGGCTCCGAGACGTGTAACCACTCTGTCGATCGTACCACGGGATGCATCATATTGCTCCTTCAGAC
>Ga0209099_1001029_pt1 | contig 30386 bp, 22 predicted proteins | sample AD_JPNHW2_MetaG_FD_184430 | JGI IMG/M metagenome (GOLD analysis project Ga0209099, IMG submission 184430) | Active sludge microbial communities of municipal wastewater-treating anaerobic digesters from Japan - AD_JPNHW2_MetaG (SPAdes) (version 2) | ecosystem: Engineered > Bioreactor > Anaerobic... | reverse complement strand
TCTCATTACCCTGAATTTCATATTAAATACAAGTGATGTACAACCTTTATCACAACCTAATCCATTGATGGGAAAAGTGAAAGATAGTTTACATTTAACAACTACATCTACCCCTGTATTTGCTGAAAATAGTAGTTTGAAAGCATCAGATGATGTGGTTGAAGATCAACCTAAAACGACTCCTAAAACTGCTCCTGTAAAAGAAAGAGATGCTTCAACGTCAAAAAAAGTTGAAAAAATGACAGATGAAACTACCGTTCTTTCTGTGATGGAATTTTATGAAGAGGATGCCCGGTCTGACGAATTTACAGAAACCTTAATGGATTTAGAGTGTTATTACGATTTTTAAAATTAAAAAGATGAAAAAAGTTGTAATATATATATTGGTACTATTTCTGAGTTCAACTCTAAATATACTGTCGGCTCAAACGCACGACTCAATTCCGCACACTTGTGATTCTGTTGTAGTGAATAAATCTGCCCCACAATCGATCTTTATTGAAGACAATTGTCAATCTATTATGTCCATCAAAAAAGAGTTTGTAAAAAAATATTTACTGTTAACAGAAAATGAAGCCAAACAATTCTGGCCCATTTATAATGAATATTTAAGACAAGAGTCTTTGATTTATGATAAGTATCGTTTTGAGTTAGAGAAAAGAAAAATCAAAACACAAAATGGGAAAGTAAATCCGAATATTTCGACAGATGAAGAGATTTTAGACTATTTAGATTTATATTATCAGACTAGGGAATCGACCACTTTATTAGAGCAAAAGCTCTATTTAGACCTCAAAAAGGTGTTGACTCCAAGGAATCTGCTGTACTTTTTAGATCTCGAAAAGTCCTTTAAATCAAGGGTTAAGGATAAAGCAAAGGGCGCTTGTCCTAGAAATAAATAGAAAAATGAACGCTTAACTGATTTTTTTTGAAGTTAAGCGTTTTTTGCATCAAAAAAAATTGTATTTTTGCAGACCCAAAAAAATGGGTCAAATTTATTGTAAATTAAAAGATTAAATTTTTGATTGTATGCCTACAATACAACAGTTAGTTAGAAAAGGAAGAAAAAAAATGACTTCGCAAAGCAAGTCAAAAGCGTTAGACGCTTGCCCACAAAGACGTGGTGTTTGTTTAAGAGTTTACACAACAACTCCAAAAAAACCGAATTCAGCAATGCGTAAAGTTGCCAGAGTACGTATGACCAATGGAAAAGAGATCAATGCTTATATTCCAGGTGAAGGTCATAACTTACAAGAGCACAGTATCGTACTCGTTAGAGGAGGTCGTGTAAAAGATTTACCAGGTGTAAGATACCATATCGTTCGTGGAGCATTAGACTCTGCAGGTGTATCTGGTCGTTTACAAGGTAGAAGTAAATACGGAACAAAACGTCCAAAGAAAAAAGCTTAATCAGCTTTAAAAATGTAAATGGGGTGCCAAAATGGGTTACCCGAGAGTAAATAACAATTATTGAAGTTACAAAACAATGAGAAAATCAAAACCAAAAAAACGGATCATCCTTCCAGATCCAAAATTTAATGACGTGATGGTTACGAAATTCGTAAACAACCTCATGTTACAAGGAAAAAAATCGACTGCTTTCGAAATTTTTTATGACGCAATGGACATCATTGAAGAGAAATTAAAAGAGAGCCCATTAGAAATTTGGAAAAAAGGTTTAGCAAACATTACACCAGCTATCGAAGTAAAGAGTAGAAGAATTGGTGGTGCTTCATTCCAAATTCCAACTGAGCTTCGCCCTGAAAGAAAGCAATCAGTAGGTATGAAAAATTTAATTTTATTCGCACGTAAACGTCATGAAAAAACAATGGCCGCTAAATTAGCAGCTGAAATCATGGCCGCATATAAAGAAGAGGGTGCAGCTTTCAAACGTAAAGAGGATATTCATAGAATGGCTGAAGCCAATAAAGCTTTTGCTCACTTTAGATTTTAATCTGCATAATCTTACTGTAGGAAAGGATCGTTATGTCTGAAGAGTTGCTGAGTATTAGAAATATTGGTGTAATGGCACATATAGATGCCGGAAAAACCACAACTACAGAAAGAATCCTTTACTACACCGGGAAAAACTACAAAATAGGTGAAGTCGATGAAGGCACTGCAACCATGGATTGGATGGTTCAGGAACAAGAAAGAGGTATAACTATTACCAGCGCAGCTACCACAGTCTTTTGGAAACACCAATCAACCGACTACAAAATCAACATCATAGACACTCCCGGCCATGTTGATTTTACAGTTGAAGTAGAACGTTCTTTGAGAATATTGGATGGAGCCGTAGCACTTTTTTGCGCCGTCGGAGGCGTAGAAGCTCAGTCTGAAACAGTTTGGAGACAAGCCAATAAATATGATGTAGCTCGTATATGTTACATTAATAAATTGGATAGATCAGGCGCAAATTTTTTCTCAGTCCTTAATCAGATTAAAGAAAAATTACATGCAACCCCTGTAGCCCTCCAGATCCCTATCGGTATCGAGGATACTTTCTCCGGTATTGTGGATCTTGTTGAGATGAAAGCATACGAATGGGATGAAGATGATCAAGGTATGACCTATTATGATATCGATATCCCAGAAGAGCTGATGGATGAGGTTCTCGAATACAGAACCTTACTAATCGAGAAGTTAGCTGACTTAGATGAAGATCTGATGATCAAATATTTCGATGATCCTGATGCCATTACACCCGACGACCTTATCGCCATCATTAGAAAAGGGACCATTTCAAGAGCTATTCAACCGGTTTTATGTGGATCTTCCTTTAAAAATAAAGGAGTTCAGAGATTGATTGATGCGATTGTGATGTATTTACCTTCACCCCTTGACCTACCCGCTGTTTCAGGAATAAATCCTAAAACTGAAAAAGAGGAAATTCGTACAATGGATGAAAAAGGCCCTTTTGCTTCTGTTGCTTTTAAAATCGCAACAGATCCTTATGTTGGCAAACTTACCTTTATCAAAGTGTATTCCGGAAAATTGAGTACAGGAGAGGTAGTTTATAATGTAACTTCAGGAAAAAGAGAGAGAGTCTCTAAAATCCTGCAAATGCATTCTAATAAACAAACTCAATTGGATTCAGTGTCAGCCGGAAATATTGTTGCTTTAGTTGGGATGAAAGAGATCAAAACCGGAGATAGCTTGTGTGAAGAAAAAGCACCTATCATGCTGGAAAATATCGATTTCCCCGAACCTGTAATTCATATTGCAGTGGAACCTAAAACTAAAGATGATGAAGACAAACTTATGTCCTCTTTGGCTAAATTGTCTGAAGAAGATCCTACTTTCGTTGTAAAACAAAATGAGGAATCAGGTCAGTTGGTGATCAGCGGGATGGGAGAACTTCACTTAGAGATTCTGCTTGATCGTCTAAAAAGAGAATTTAATGTTGCTTGTAATCATGGAAAACCTAGAGTAGCTTACAAAGAAGCATTGCTGTCTGAAATTAAACATTCTGAAACCTATAAACGACAAACCGGTGGTCGAGGATCATACGCAAGTATTACTTTCAAAATTGACCCAACCGATCTATCCCGTAGAGGTTTCACAATGGAAAATCAGGTAAAGGATCAAACACTTACCAAAGAATACCTTAATGGTATTGAGAAAGGGTTTACCATTGCTATGAACAATGCGAAATATGGATTTCCTTTAGAATCCTTACATGTAACATTGACAGATGCTAATGCGCACACGGTAGATTCAGATGCGATGGCATTTGAAATCTGTGCCAAAATTGGTTTTAGAGAAGCGATCAGAAATGCACAAACAGTCGTTTTAGAGCCTATTATGAAAGTTGAAGTAGTAACACCGGATGAGTTTATCGGAAATGTTACCGGAGATTTAAACAAACGTAGAGCTGTATTAGATTCTGTTGATGCAAAGATTGGATTCCAGATCATAAAAGCACAGGTACCCCTAGCTGAGATGTTTGGTTATGTAACAGGACTAAGATCTATAAGTACAGGTAGAGCAACCTATAGTATGGAATTTTTAAAGTATGCACGTGTTCCCGAAGATATAGAAGAGATCATTCTTACAAAAGGAAGATTCGCTTTATTATAATAAATTAGTAAAAAAACAATTCACAATTCAATATAAAAATGAGCCATAGAATTAGAATCAAATTAAAATCTTTCGACCATACATTGGTTGATAAGTCTGCTGAAAAAATCGTTAAGACGATTAATGCAGTTAGAGAAGACAAAGTTGTATTAGTTGGACCTATTCCACTTCCAACCCACAAAAAAATCTTCACAGTAAACCGTTCCACTTTTGTTAACAAAAAATCAAGAGAGCAATTTGAGCTTTCAACTTACAAAAGATTATTGGATATTTACGGAACTACATCAAAAACTATTGATGCGTTAATGAAATTGGAATTACCAAGTGGCGTTGACGTAGAGATCAAAGTTTAATGATGGATAATGGAATTTAGATTCCATTTCTTTAAGAAAAACAAATTGCGAGAAATCGCGTAGTAATAAATTTAATTAATTTTTTAAAAATGTCTGGATTAATAGGAAAAAAAATTGGGATGACTAGCATTTACGATGCCTCTGGTAAGATAGTACCATGCACAGTTATCGAAGCTGGTCCTTGCGTTGTTACGCAAGTTAAAACCGTTGCAACCGACGGTTACGATGCCATCCAATTAGGATTCGATGAAAAGAAAGAAAAGAGGACAACAAAATCTCTAAAGGGTCATTTTGAAAAAGCAGGAACAACTCCAAAAAAAGTTTTGAAAGAGTTTACCCGTTTTGAAGAAGATCACAGAAAAGCATTTGGAGATGTGTTGGACGTAACTATTTTCGTTGAAGGAGAGTTTATTGACGTAAGTGGAGTATCAAAAGGAAAAGGTTTCCAAGGTGTTGTAAAACGTCATGGATTTCGTGGAGTTGGAGATGCTACACACGGTCAACATAACCGTTTAAGAGCCCCTGGTTCATTAGGTGCATCATCATGGCCTTCAAGAGTAATGAAGGGAATGAGAATGGCTGGAAGAACCGGTGGTGACAAAGTAAAAATGATCAATTTACAAATTGTAAAAATTGTAAAAGAGAAAAACTTATTATTAATTAAAGGTTCCGTACCAGGACCTAATGGTTCATATTTAATTATTGAGAGATGGAGTTAAGAGTATATAAAATAGACGGAAGCGAAACATCTAAGGTGATCACATTAAATGATTCCATTTTTAATGTAGAACCTAATGATCACGCTATTTGGCTTGATGTTAAACATTATTTAGCCAATCAAAGACAAGGAACTCACGATACATTGGAAAAATCAACAATTTCTGGTAGTACCAGAAAGTTGAAAAAACAAAAAGGTACTGGTGGCGCACGTGCCGGTAGTATCAAATCTCCAACAATTCGTGGTGGTGCAACAGCTTTTGGTCCACATCCAAGAGATTATAGCTTCAAATTAAACAAGAAAATCAAACGTTTGGCTCGTTTTTCAGCTTTAACTTATAAAGCACAAGAAGAAAAGATTCTTGTTATTGAAGATTTCTCATTGGAAGCTCCAAGAACTAAAACTATGATTGATTTACTAAAAAAATTCAATCTTGAGAACACAAAAACATTAGTATTAGCAAATGATGCTAACAAAAATGTGTATCTATCATCTCGCAATTTACAAAGAACAAAAGTGATCAGAGCTTGTGACGTTAATACTTATGATGTATTAAATGCAAGACAAATCATCATTTTCGAAAACAGTTTTCCTGAATTCGAAAGAATGATCAACGAATAGTTCGCAACATTATTGATAACATTAAATCAGATAAGAAAAAATGAACGTATTAATTAAGCCCATTATTAGTGAAAAAATGCAAGCGGTTTCAGAAAAATTTAACCGCTACGGTTTCATTGTTGACAGAAAGGCTACCAAACCGCAAATTAAAAAAGCAGTTGAGGATACATACGGTGTTAAAGTTGAAAGAATCAACACGCTAATTCAACGTGGAAAAGCTACAACTCGTATTACCAAAGCAGGAGCTGTAAACGGACAAAAAAACACCTTTAAAAAAGCGATAGTTTTTGTAAATAGTAAAGATAAAATTGATTTTTATAGCAATATATAACAATGGCACTAAAAAAATATAAACCAGTAACGCCCGGTCAACGTTTTAAAGTTATTAGCACGTTTGACGAGATTACCACAAATAAACCTGAAGAAAGTTTATTATGCCCTAGCCCTAGGTCAGGCGGTAGAAATAATAGTGGTAAAATGACAATGCGCTACCTCGGTGGCGGTCATAAAAAAATGTATCGTTTTATCGACTTTAAAAGAGATAAAGACGGAATCCCTGCTACAGTTAAAACCATTGAGTATGATCCTAACAGATCTGCACGTATTGCTTTATTATTCTATGCAGATGGTGAAAAACGTTATATCATAGCTCCTCATGGACTAAAAGTTGGTCAAGTTATCCTTTCAGGTAATGGAGTATCTCCAGACTTAGGAAACTGCTTGCCACTTGGTCAAATTCCATTTGGGTCAACTGTACATAACGTTGAACTTCGTCCCGGACAAGGCGCAAAAATGGCACGTAGTGCCGGTTCTTACGCTCAATTAATGTCTAGAGACGGTAAATATGCAACTCTAAGATTACCTTCCGGTGAAACTCGTATGATCCTTTGCGATTGTCGCGCTACTATCGGTATGGTTTCTAATATTGACCATAACTTGGAAGTATCTGGTAAAGCAGGTAGATCACGTTGGTTAGGACGTCGTCCTCGCGTTCGTGGTGTAGTTATGAACCCAGTCGATCACCCAATGGGTGGTGGTGAAGGTCGTGCCTCCGGTGGACATCCTCGTTCTAGAAACGGTATTCCTGCTAAGGGATATAGAACTAGAGCGCCTAAAAAACACTCTGACAAATATATTATAGAAAAAAGAAAAAAATAATTTTAAAATAAAATAATATGAGTCGTTCGTTAAAAAAAGGTCCATATATCCACTATAAACTCGAGAAGAGAGCCGCTGAAGCTCAAGAATCAGGTAAGAAATCTACAATCAAAACCTGGTCACGCGCTTCTATGATCTCCCCTGACTTCGTTGGCTTAACTATCGCTGTTCATAACGGAAACAAATTTATCCCTGTTTACGTTACTGAAAATATGGTAGGTCACAAATTAGGTGAATTCGCTCCAACTCGTATCTTTAGAGGCCACGCTGGACAAAAAGATAAAGGAAAAAAATAATTTTTTCCCTTATATATCAAAAAAAAAGCTCCGATTTTAGGAGCTTTTTTTTTGATGTATTTTTAAGATTTATCTATTTTTTTAATTTTACTTAACCCCAATAACTAATACCTTATAACTATTTAATAACCGAAACTGACCCTTTGGTCATCATTTTACGACCATTTAGATTTTCATAGTTGATTACATAAGTAAAAATTGATTCCATCTCAATAGGAATACCATTGATTTTTCCATCCCAGCCCAGTTCAATATTGTAACTAATGAATACCAATTGTCCGAATCTGTTGTAGATTTTTAATGAATAACCGTTTCGATTCACTTCTCTCATAACAGGGAGAAAAATGTCATTCAAACCATCATCATTAGGTGTAAACGAATTAGGAATAAAAATATCTGTATCTCCAATAATTGAAACAATTTTGGCTACAGAATCGATACATCCAAACTCATTTGTAGCAACTAGTGTTACAACATAATCACCTTCCTGATTATAATCGTGAGTTGGATTCTCCATATTTGATGTTGCAAAATCTCCGAAAGACCAATACCAGTTATCCGAATTTTGAGAGCAATTTTCAAAAGTGATTGGAATATTCATCCCATTCCCAAATGGGAATGTAATATCAAAACATGCATCTGGACCGGGAATCTCACCAATTTTAAAGTTCAATGTTACACTGCAATCACCTGATGATACAATAACACTATAGTCACCGGGCGCAAGATTTGACGCACTATTGTTGTTAAAAGTTATTATTGGGCCCCAGTCAAATGTGTAATCAACAAAATCAGATACTACTTCAATCGTAACCGTTCCGTTGCTTTGTCCACAACTAGAAGATGTAGTTGAAGCAACAGATAGTTGAATGATCATGTTATCAATGGTTGCCTCTTCAGTTTGAGTACATCCATCTTGATCTGTTATAGTAACACTATATGTCCCAGTTGATAAATGGTCTAAAATATTAGTTTGAGATGTTCCAAACGACCAGGCATATTGGTATGGAGTAGTTCCACCAGATGCATCAACTTCAATAGACCCATTCATTTGTGTACAGGTTTCCGGATTGGTAATGATTTGATCAATAGTTATCGTTGGAGTCACAAAAATGGTATCTGAAATGGTTTTTGTACAATTATTCCCATCAGTAACAGTACATGTATAAATGCCTGGTGATAAACCACTAATTGTATCATTTTGAACACTATTACTCCATTGATATTGGTAAGGAGTGACCCCTCCGGTAGCATTTATGGTTAATACTCCATTATTTTCATTGCAAGTTGCATTATGTGCTGTAATAATCGGATTGATAACAGTTGGTTGTGTTATGGATACAGTACTTGTCTTGGTACAACCTCTATGATCCGTAACAGTAACAGTATAAGTTCCAGCAATTAAATTAGTTCTATTTTGTGAAGTGGCTCCCCCTGTCCACAAAAATTGATAAGGAGTAGTTCCACCGGATACTGTTAATGTGGCACTTCCTGTAGCTCCACCGTTACATAAAACATTCGTTCCGGAAATAGAAGTACTTAGATTTGTAGGTTGTGTGATTAATATGGATGTAGTCACACTTACTCCCAATGAATCTGTTACGGTAACCGTGTAATTTCCTGCTAATAAGTTTGTTGCTGTGCTGGTAGTCTGACTTGGAATAGTGCTCCAATGGTATGTGTATGGAGAAATTCCTCCGTAGGCAGTTACTGTCGCGGATCCGGTATTGGTGCCATAACAGGCTACATGATTGGTGTCAGTTATAGAAGCCCGTAAAGGTAAAATGACTCTTATCCAAGTTGACTTACTATTTCCGCAAGGATCAGTAATTGTTATAGTTACATAAGTGTTTGAATTGATTATCGTGTTAGCAACCGGATTTTGAGTGATCGTAATCCGGGAGGGTATCCAGCAATTATCAGATATATTGTTTTGAATTAAATTATGAAAGTCGGGTATCTGATAGTTTGGATTATTGAATGTAGCATATTGTATCGGAATAGGTAAAGTAGTGAATATCGGATTTGTTGTGTCTATGACATGAATAAATACCGAATCTCTGGCTATACAACCGTGAGCATCCATCACTTGAAATTTCATGGTATCGATATAGTTGCAGTTTGTAGAATCAATCAATATGGATAATTGAGGCATATTTTGAATAATCGAGCCATGACAATCCCAAAAAGTAAAATAGGGTGCTAATCCACCAGTAATTGTAGAAGTAGTTGTCACCATTCCAAAATTAGGACATACATTGTTTCCGTCAGGAGTAAGGCTTATAGTTGGTTGATCGTAATTGGATATCGTGACTGAAGTTGAATCCCAGCAACCCTGAGCATCAGTAACTGTAACAGTGTAATATCCTGCAGGTAAATTGGTTAAAGTAGAGTCGTTAGAAGTGATATTCCATTCATATTCATAAGGGAGCATTCCACCTAAAGCGTGAATAGTTATACCGGCTGATGAATCACCTATGCACACGTTCGTAATTCCTGTGATGGACAATGTAAAGGTAGGAGGTTGATTAAGTATTAATGTATCAATAATTGTTTGATTTAGAAAATCAGTGATTGTAACAAAATAAGTACCGGCAGTTAGATTAAAAACAGTATCATTATTTTGAATAGGGCTAGTGTTCCAGGAATAGGAGTAGGGCTGAACGCCACCATATCCTTGAACTACTGCCATTCCTGTATTAGATCCGTTGCAAATAACCGGAGAAATCAATGTGATTTGACTACTTAAAGGAATGATAATTGGAATCGATATGGTGCTACTATTTCCGCAAGGATCTATAATCGTTATTGTAACAGTATCATTTTCCGTTATAATAGTTTCCGCTATCGGTGATTGTATAATCGTTAATTGATCAATGTTCCAAATATTATCAGAAATGTTATTATAAACAAGATTTGTTAAGTCAGGTATTTGAAATTGAGAGCCGTTTATTTCTGCGAGTTGGAAAGGAAATGGAGTTGTTACAAAAATGGGCGCAATAGTATCATAAACTACTATAGAATCATGGTCGGTAGCTCTACAATAAGTATCAAAAACAGTTAAAGAGAAGTGTAAAATCGAATTACAATCTGTAGAATCAATAGGAACTGAAATGGAATCATTATTATCAGGAATTACATTAGTCCCTGTCCATTCAAAATAATAATCAGGTGTTCCGCCATTAGTAATAGCATAAACATTAATGATAGAATCGTTTAAAATGGTACTTGTTGGAGGTAAGATAATGTTGGTTGTGGGATGTTGTTTTACATCTAATAAAAAAGTAGCAGTCGTTGCACAACCATTTGATTCACCAATAACTGTAAAACTTGTAGGGATTGGGGCGGAAATTAATTGGGTTTCACCTGAGTCAAGTAAATTGGGCCAATAGTAGTTTGTGGCTCCAAATGCAGTAACCGATAATGAATCTCCTTCACAAATATAGGGGGTGGAAGGGTTAAATGTAATGTCTGGATATGGATATACCATTACATGTGTTATAGCAGGGGTTGAGACTTCAATACCGGAAGTAACAACAACTGAATAATCACCAGTATTTTCTTCTGTAGCGTTAATAATAATTGGATGTTGAGCTATTGAAGAAAACTCATTTGGACCAGACCATACAAATGTTGCATTTGAAGGGGCAAAATTGGAATGTAAATAGATGGTTTCTCCCTCACAAATTGGACCATCGTTAGTTGCTAAAGCAATCAATGAACAATCAGTGGTAGCATCAGAATAATCCGAAACGATACTGAATGAGATGGTTCCATTTTCTCCCGGTTTATTGATTAATAGAAGCAAATAGTAGGCGTTAGGTTGAGCATTAGGGATAAAACAATACTCAGTTGCTCCACCGAAATTACTACAGTCTATAAGGTTGTTAATTGGATAAACACCCATATCACCGTCGTGATTTCCCAATAGATTACCAGGATAATGATAAGGTGTAGGTTCAATATATAGTTCACTTTCACCACAACAGAATCTTCTTAAGAAATCAATCTGGTTTTCTCCGTAAAATGGACCCCAACAGGCAAAATCAATATCCGGGATTGTTAATGATGCAGGATAATCTTGATGAATTCTTAATAATAAATCACCGGGTTCCTGAATCTTCATGAAATACCAGATGGGGTTGTTCGTTTGTGTCAGGCATCCAATTTGGCCTTGAGAAGCAACTCCACCAAGCGGACTAGGGAAGGACACTCCAGCTGGACTATCATCCGTGCAAAAAGGAATAGCAGAATATCCGGTGCTTGTAGTAGTATCAGAAATACAAGGTGATTCATAGGTCAATAAATTAGAAGTACAAGATCTACACTTAATATGAGCAAGCCATCCGGAACCAGTATCTACATGATCACTTTTGAATCTAAATGTGAAAGAATTTGAAGATGCAGTAAGCGAAGGTGGAAAATTATTGCCGGTAAAATAACCTACCAAAGAATTATAAATTGAATTGCCATCATAAATCCACAAACTGTCACCTTGTCCCAAAGCAAACTCAATAAATTCCATATTTAATATATTGTTCTCAAGAGGATCTGAATGTATGGTTTGGATAATATCTGTGCCATTTTGATAGTTATTTAATCCACCCGGATCAGAATATAATAAATTACAACTATTAATCTCAATATTCGACATGGGAGTTGGAGCGCAAAAATGAAAGGTAATATTGTTCAATTGAGTGCTATTTGTCCCACTAAAGGTGAGGAATTGAGGATTGGGATTAATGAAACTTGAAGTTTTTAAGGAACGAGTAAATAATGTAGAATGATATTGAAAGGGACTTCCAGTCATTGTAGTAGTTCCAGTGTTGTCATCTATTGCAACCACTAAATTTTGAGAATTGTTATATTCAAATGGTGTGTCAAAATTTATGGTTACCCAATTAGAATCGCTGAAATGAACCGTTCCATAAAAAACAAGAGTCAAACCTGATCTTTGAACCCAATCCGAATTATGTATGAAAAATGATTTGTTCGTTTCTCCTAAAAAAATGCTTAATGTTCTACTAACTTCAATTGAAGATGCATGATAGAATGATATGGCACAAATCTTTCCACTTTGGTTAATCTCATTTTGAAAATAGATTTGTTGAGAATAAGTGTACCGATCTAGGGATGAAAATGGTAATGTATTTGAGGTTGTTGAACCACTTCCAACTATAATATCCTGTGCATTTCCATAAAAAGGAACAACACAAAATAGTATTAAAAACAAGGAAAATAAAGGCACTTTATAATTCTTATGAACTATAAATGTTTCATTTTCTTTATTAAGATTGAAAATTTTATCTTTTTTGACCATAATAATCAATAGTTTCTCTTTAGTTATCTTAATATATTAATAGACCCAACTTTTTTAAATTGTTGCCCAAATAAATTTTCATAAATAATTATATAAGAATAGGTTCCGGAAGGAGCTGCTTCTCCATAATAGTTTCCATCCCAGCCATAATTGTAATCAGTAGAATAAAAAATTTCTTCTCCCCAACGATTGAAAATTCTCATGGAATAACCCTCCTCTTGTACATAAGAACATACAGGCAAAAAGGTATCATTAAGACCATCCCCATTTGGAGTGAATGAATTTGGAATATATATGATAGATCTATCGTTAACCGAAATGGAGTGTGTCACAGAATCTCTACAATCATAATCATTAATGGCTGTTAATGTGATTTGTTTTAATCCGGACTCATTGTAAGAATGAGAAGGATTCTCAACTTGACTGATGGTCCCATCTCCAAAATTCCAATGATATTGATTTGCATTTTGTGAACAATTAGTGGCAAAAAATGATTGATGAATCAACAAATTGTTATTTGTTGACGTTTCGAAACATGCAATTGGTTTATGAATTTCATTAATTAAAAAATTAATGGTATCAATACAATCCTGATCTTTGATAGATACTGTATATTGACCACCTCCTAAGTTAAAGGCATGATTATTATTGAAATCGTTGATATTGGTCCATAAATATTCATAATTTCCGGAACCTCCTTCTACTCTTATGGTTATTGAACCATCATTTCTTCCACAAATAGATGGTGCTACTTGATCAATAAATGATTGTATATCAAATAAATCTATAAAAATACTAGTTGTATCTGTACATTGATTTTGATCTGTTATAGTAATTTGGTAATAACCTGAATTTAAGTTAGTTAGATCTGTACCTGTTGTAACTCCATTATTCCAATGATATTGGTAAGGTGGTACTCCATTTTGAATAGTAACGGTAATAGATCCATTTTGAAGGTCACAAGTTTCCATGATGGAAGTGGTTTGCTCAATGCTCATTGGATTAATGGTGTTGAGTGTGTCCGTTTTAGATTTTGAACAACCATTTTGGTCAGTTACAGTGCACGAATAAATACCTGTTGCTAAATTGTTGATTGTATTGGAATTACTTCCATTATTCCATAAGTAGTTATAAGGAGCGATACCTCCAACTGCAGTGATTTGAATACTTCCTGTATCATTTTGACAAGTTGGTGTTTCAATGTTAGAGGTTAAACTGATGATTGAGGGTTGCGTGATGGTTATAGTGTCTTGGATAGTACAACTATGACTATCTGTTACTGTTACAAAAAATATTCCTGCTGTAATGTCGTTGATAATGTTACTGTTAGCTCCTGTATTCCATAAGTAGGTGTAAGGAGGAACTCCTCCGGATACTGAAATTTGCGCAGTTCCTTCAGATTGTCCAAAACAAGTAATAGGTGTGCCGGATATATTTGACGTTAAGGGTGAAGGTTGTGTAATCAAAACACTTTTTACAGTACTGTTCATTAGGGCATCAGTTACTGTAACAAAATAGAGCCCCGCACTAAGAGATGTAGCTGTGGCAGTTGTTTGAGGTGGAGTTGTGCTCCAAAGGTATGTATGGGGTATTAACCCACCATCAGCAATAACAGTAGCTGACCCATCATTTAAACCATAACAACTGCAATGAGTTGTATCTGTTAATGATGCATGGATCGGGAAAATAACTTCAACATTTGTGGATATACTATTCCCGCATGGATCAGTAAAAGTTATTACAACTGTTTCGCTATCAGTCATTATAGATCCGGCTGGCGGATATTGCGAATAAGTTAGTGTATTGGGATTCCAACAGTTGTCTAAAATATTATTGAGTCCTAAAATATATAAATTGGGGATGGTATAATTCGGAAAAGTACCAATACCATAGATGTAGGTAAAAGGTAGTGACATAAACCAGGGCGAAATAGTATCCGTTAAATGATAACTTACTGTATCATTTCCGTAGCAACCAAACTGATCCGTAACTTTGAGACTTACTGTATATAACTCGTCACAATCGTTTGGAATTATTGATATTTGAGTATTATTTGAATTGTTAGGATTTACATTGCTCCCATACCATTCAAAATTATTGTTACCTCCACCACCTATAACTGTTGCTGTAACAGGCATTGATATATCATCTGGACAGAAGATTTGATTTGTTAATTGGACCGTTGGTGTGGGATTATTATGAACATTTATAGTATAATTTGCTGTGTCTGTACAACCTGATAAAGTCCCGGTAACAGAATAAGTAGTAGTAGTATTTGGTGACACAATTTTGCTACTTCCTGATCCCAGACCATTACTCCAAATATAACTTGTTCCCCCTGAAGCAGTCATAGAACTACTGTTTCCTAAACAAATATCTGTTGCTGAACCACTTAATACAATATTAGGTGGTACATTTACAATCAAATTAGTTGTTGCTGGGGCTGAATTTTGTCCATACAGAGTAATTACTAAACTGTAAATTCCTGAATTAGAAGTTGTTGCATTTGAAATAATCGGATTGGGTAAGGTAGATGTGAATCCATTTGGACCATTCCATAAATAGGTTGCATTAGGTTGTGGATTATTGCAAGTCAATTGAATCGTACTTCCTGAACAAATAGGCCCATTATTGGACACTTGCGCTAATAATGAACAATCTGTTGTTGCACCAGGAGACAGAGGGACTGTGTTAAAATTGATTGTTCCAGGATTTCCGTAATAATTGGTAATCAATAAGATGTAAAATTGTCCACTTTGAGCATTGGGAATATAACACCACTCAGAAGCATTGCCCGAAAAACTACAATCAATTAGATTATTTATAGGGTATCCCCCCATACTATTTGTATGATTGCCATCTGTTGGGGTATGACTATTTCCGGATGAACGGTATAACTCATATTCACCACAGCATAAACGATCCATAAAATCTGCTTGATTATTGGCATAAAAAGGCCCCCAACAAGCAAAATCGACATCCATATTTCCCATTCCTGTTTGAATAATATGAATTAACATGTTTCCGGGAGAATTAATTTGCATAAAATACCACGCCGGATTCGGTGCTCCATTTAAACAACCTATTGGTGTTGTTAAAAAAACATTCGCATTTCCATTTGTTGCAGATGGAAAAGTGATTCCATTAGGATTTACATCGGTACAAAATGGGCCAGCAGTATAACCTGTATTACTTTGAGGATTAGGATGACAGGGAGATCCTAATAAAAATGAAACCGGTTCACAAATTGAACAATAAATATGAGCCAACCATCCTGATGAAGTACTTGAATTGTCAGATTTAAACCGAAATGTTATTGATGTTCCCATTGCTGAGGATAAAAACGGATATGTTATATTTGTATAAAAACCTTGAAGTGTGGATGTTGTATTTAACCCATCATATATCCATAATGTATCACCTAACCCAATCGATAATTCCATAAAATCAATCACTAAATGGGTATTTAGTAATGTTGAAGCTGTAATGGTTTGAGTAAAATTTTGATTATTTCCATAATTATTCATTCCCCCCGGATCAGAATAGAGTAATTCACAAGTAGTTAATGGGGTATTTGACATGGAAGTTGGGGAACAAAAATGGATTTTGATGTTATTTCTATTGTTCGAAACAGATCCGGATGGTGGCATCGTTATCGATGGATTGATCGTTGAACTGCTATAATAGAGAACTTTTGATGCGGCAGCTGTATATAGAAAAGTGGTAGTTGTATCATTAATTTGAGTGTTGTCATCAATAGCGAGTCCTAAATTTTGAGTTCCATTATAAATAAAAGGCACATCAAAAGTTATAAATATCCAACTATTACTCACTAAAGCTACACTACCAAAGAACACTTGAGTTAATGAGTCGATCGGAATCCAATCTGTTGCAGATGTAAAAGTTGTTTTTGAGGTATGCCCTAAATAGATTTTTAAGGTTCTTGAACAAGTATCTGCTGTGCCTGTTCTTAATGAAATTCCACAAATACTCCCACTTTGTGTAATTTCTGTTGAAGTAAATATTTGCTGAGAATAAGAATATTGAACATCCGTATTGGTTGGAACATTTGAAGTTGTATTATAAGCACTTCCAATGGTGATGATTTGACTAAAAACAGGATTCTGCAAAAGTAGAAATACCAATTGCAACACTGATAAAATTTTTATATCAAATCCTACTCTTTTCACTCTCCAAAAATTTAAGCAAATATATATATAATTAATAATATTAATACTTAAATATTCGTAAAAAGTTACAAGAATAATTTAACAGGTAACAGTTATAAATGGTTGAAGGTTTAACGCTGCGCTGTTGAAGGTTTAACGCTGCGCTGTTGAAGGTTTAACGCTGCGCTGTTGAAAGGTTTAACGCTGCGCTGTTGAAAGGTTTAACGCTGCGCTGTTTAAAGGTTTAACGCTGCGCTGTTTAAGGGTTGAAAAGTTGAAACTCACTTAAACCTTAAACCTTTAAACCTTAAACCTTAAACCTTTAAACCTTAAACCTTAAAACTTAAACCTTTAAACCTTAAACCTTTAAACCTTAAACTTTAAACTATTCATTATTCATTTCAGAGTAGTTTCCCCTTTTTTTACTGAGGGTTACAATGTAAACTCCTGCAAAAATGAGAATTGCTGCCAGAATCTTATCAATACCTAGAGTACCTAAGCCCCAATATAATGAAACCATTGTCATTACGACCGGTTGAATGTATACATACATACTCACAATCGTAGGGCGGATCCTCTTTTGGGCATAAGCAATCAAAATATAACCTAAAAAAGTTCCAAAAAGGATGATATACCCTAAATACAATGTAAAGTCCCACACTTTATCAGAAGAAAGATTTCCTATTGTAGATAACCCTTTTAAATCTTGAAAATAGAATGGGATTAGAACAATGGATGAAAATAAAAACATCCATTTCATGAGCGTTATCGGTGAATATTTTTTGATGATATCCATGAAAACGGTTAAGTATAATGCAAAAGATACACCACTCAAAATCACTAAAACATCTCCCCAAATAGAGTATGTATTCGTTTGATCTTGAGATTTATAGGCGGAAAAAATTAATAACAAAGCGCCACTCATACCAACCAAAACACCTAATACCTTTTTGAGAGTGATGGGCTCCTTTAAAATGAAAGCTGCCAGAAAAAGGGTGTAAATAGGACCTAGTGTTTGTAATAATCCACAATGGATGCAATCCAAAACAGAATCGCACCTCCAATGGACCTTAATACCAATAAATTGCTGTATGATAAATAGTCATTAAACAATAATTTGGAAAATGGCGCACTAAAACCAAATATGATATTGGCTGCAATCAAAGCAATATGCCCCTTTGTTGATTCTTTCATGGATCTTTTTTCAATCTGCAAAAGTACGGAAAAGAGTAAATATAAAAAAAGCTGTATCTTTGCAACATCAATTTTCTTAAATTAAAATTCAGATATTAAACCATTTATGAAAAAACAATTTGCCATTTTATTGAAATGGGGAGCTCTTTTAGGAGTTGCTTTATCATTTATTCAATTAGCTAGAAAATTTTCCGATAGCTTTGATTTCTACGCATTTGGACCCATAATTGATCTTTTAAATGCACTTCTTTTTATCGGAGCGCTTTATATGGGGATCAAAGAGGTTAAAGAGGAGTGTTATGATAATGTTATTTCGTTTTCTAAAGCATTTGCCAAGGGATTAGTTGTTGTTGTTACCGCTTTTATTATCGTATTTACCTATCTGAATTTTCATTATGGGGTATTTTTTAAAGATCAGCTTCAGGTTGTGAATGAAAAAAATATCACCCGTTTTCATGAACAGTTGGAAAACGATTCTATCAAAGTGAAAGAACTCGATTCTCTTTTACTGGTGCATAAACATCTGATCAAAAAGCAAGAAACACAATTCATTACTAATACTCAAATGGATTCCCTTAACTCACATCTGATCTCAATGAGAGTTGATACCGTTTTGAACTATTATACTCATTTTGTTAAAAGTCAACCTATTACATCTGATCAATTCAAATTGGGTAAGTTTGACGCTTATGCTAAAACTACGATCATTGATATTTTAGGTAAATACCTTGTCAACTATTCAAAATCGGATACCACTTTAACTTTTATAAGTACCATAATCATCAATGGATCTGATGATTTCAAATCTGTTTCATTGCTAGAGAAACGGTTTGAAAATGAGAAATCGAAAATTCCTTTTCATAAAAACAGTTTTTCAGCATCCCTCTATTTTTCATTAACCGTTCTCATTTTTGGAGTATTGTTTGACATTTTTGTAGCGATGTATTTATATAAAAGAAAATCTATTAAAAAAGAAGAAGAAAGCAATGAATAAAAAGATATTTTTTTTACTGACAGCACTTACGGCTGTCTCGATGACCCTTTGGGCTAATCCTATTAAAAGAGACTCCCTTTTTTTAACTCAGATTACCACTGCTGATATGTTGGTGCCCGCCGATGAGTGGGGTGTTAAATGGAGTGGGTATCTATCAACCGATATTTTTGTTGACACGAGAAAACCTGTAGAATCCAGAGATGGCGGGATTTTTTTGTATCCTACCAATCTACTTCCGGATGCGAATGGGATCGATTTGAATGATCGTGCATCTTTTAATTTTATTACGATGAATACTCGTTTAACCCTCAAAATAACTGCTCCAAAAAGTTTAGGAGCTAATGTTTCAGGAATGCTGGAAGGTTGGTTTATGGGAGTATCCAATGATGATCTGAACGGTTTTTCCCTGAGGCACTCATTCATTAAGTTAGATTGGACTAAAACGCACCTTTTGATTGGTCAGACCTGGCATCCTATGTTTACAGAGCGGATGTTTCCTTTCACTACAGCAGGAAGCGCCGGAGCACCATTTCAACCCTTTTCCAGAGCCCCACAAATCAGATTCACACAATCTTTTTTCAAATATTCCAACATCATGTTATACTGCAATACACAGCGGGATATGGTAAGCGATGGTGTGGATAAAAGATCTACGCAGTACCTTCGAAACAGTCTGATGCCCGAAGTGGGAGCCCAATATATTCTGGATTATAAGAAACAAGAGAATAATGTTACCAAATCAGAGTTCTATTTCGGATTTGGGGCAGATTTTAAACGTCTGACGCCACGCATCAAGACGGAATCGAATATCGCAACCAATAGAAAGATTAATTCCTTCACGGGGCTTATTTTCGCTCATTATGCACATTATTTTGGCGAAAAAACCAAAGTAGGGGTGAAGTTCAAATCCACATTTGCCCAAAACACATTAGAGTTTTTGATGATGGGAGGGTATGCTATTAAGGAGTATCATCCTGATTCATTGTTAAACTTTGGTGTTGATTTTGATTACACGAATTTGAATGTAACATCATCATGGTTAGATCTTTATGTGGATCATAACAACTGGCAGTTTGGTGTATTCTCCGGATTTGCCAAGAATTTAGGTTCCAGGGATCGCATTCAGAGTCCGAACAATACAAAGTCCTATTATGCAACGTTATACAATGCGGATTATCTGTTCAGAGTGAGTCCGCGGATTAAATACACGGCCAACAAGCTTCAGTTTTGTTTTGAACCGGAGTACACCGGTGTATTATACGGCACCAAACAAACCGCCGATGGCACTGTTGACTCATCCCAACCAACCAATTACGTAAGCAATATCCGCTTTCTATTCACGACGATACTGTTCTTTTAGTTGGGACTGAGTTATCCATTGTCGATAGTCAATGGTCGATGGTCGATGGTCAATGGTCGATGGTCGATGGTGGTTTTAGGTTTCAGTCGTTTAATGGTTTAACGCTTCGCTGTTTAAAGGTTTAAAAGTTGAAACACCCTTAAATTCTTAATTCGTAATTCTTTTGGGCGTTCCGGCTTTCCCATCCCACAAATCCACCCACGCCGTCGGCCTACGGCTTCAAGTCCGCGCTCAAAAGCCGTGTGACTGCAAGGTCGTAAAAGGAGCTCACAAGTTCGCTCTTTTACTCCCTGCATCACATCGGCTTTTTCGTTTGCGGGCTTTCTCGCCTCCGTCCTATATAACGCTACGCTGTAGCGACAAAATCTAGTCGGGTAATCGTTTGCTACCAATATAACGCTCCTCCGGAGCGGGCTATTTAGGTTGTATTTTTAAAACAACAAATTAATAATGAGCACATCGAGCATTTTAAGCAATCGAGCATTCTGAACACATTGAGCATTCTGAGCAATCGAGCATTCCGAACATCTCTTGTCACCAGTCTTAAACAAAACCGCTTGCGGTTTTGAAAGCGTTAGGGATGTGGAGGGCGCCGAAGGCGGTGCGAACCGGAACGAGCACCGCGATTATTTTTGTGTTATAGCCTGAATTCTCTTAAGCGAAGTGCGGTGAAGCACCGGAGCGAAGCGGACCCCGGAACAAGCCCGACGGTGTGGGAGGATTCGTGGGTTGGGAAAGCCGGAACGCCCAAAAGAATTAATAATTAATAATGAATAATGAATAATGGTTTAGGGATAAGGGGAAAGGAGCAAGGGGAAGGGGGAATGGAAGTAAAAAGTAAGAAGTAAAAAGTAAGAAGTAAAAAGTAAGAGGTAAAAAGTAAGAGGTAACAAGTAACAAATTTAAGTTGAAACCCAAAACCCAAAACCCAAAACCTAGAACTTGATAAAAATATTCACCCCAATGAGTTGATCTTTGGGTTGGGCGTAAGAGTATGTGATGAGCTTCAAATCTTTGGCTATGTTTAGCTTTAATGATTTTTCAGTGAGGTATTTGTTCCACTTTTTGCTTGTGGATGAGGCCAGGAAAAATTCGTAACTGGTCTCGCTGGGAAGATTGCTCTTCGCAAAACGGTAATAGGGACTGCTTTCAATATTGTTGTTGGGGATCACCTTTAAATAATATAAAAGTGCCTCTGCCGTAGATGAGAAAATAAGATACCCGTTGTATTGGATAAAATATGCAAGTTTCTCAGATTTAAACTGTTTGTTCATGTGTGGATACACCTCGCTGAGATTCGAAGCGTAAATAGGGTAGGGGTTGATTCTTTGATTGATGACAATCGAATCAGGATGCAAAATAGTGGCAATCGGCGTTTTCATTGTGTCACATTTAAACGCCATAAAATAATAGGTTATAGAATCCTGATCCAGAGAGAAATAGGTGCTCGTTGTTGGGAGTAATTTGGAATAATTCTCTAAACTAATGGAATAAGTTTTGTTTTCTTTGAATTGTTTAAGAAACTCAACAGGATTGGACGTGTTGAAAGTAGAATAAAAGTGGGTGTTGAATGGTAAAATATTTCCAAACCCATTCCTTTGAGAGGGTTGGAGTTTTAATTTTTCAATCATTTCTTCATCAACATTGGAATATCCCATCATGGATATTTCACTATCATTAAATCTGATCTGATACGCTGACCAACCCGGATTTTGGATATTATTGGCAATATATCCTTGAAAATCAGGATTTAAAAAAGTGTTGATACCACTGAAAAAAGTGGCATTGTTGATGATGAGCCAGTTCTGCTTTTTGTTTTTGGAAACAATTTTGTAAAGTTTACTGAAATGATCAATCTCTAAAAGATTTTTGGTGCTTTCCAACTGGACTATTGATTTTTTCAAAAGATCCAGATCTTCCGTAATTGAAAAGACACCATCATGATAAGTAAAGCTAAATTTCTTAAAATGAGTTCCGTAAACAAAAATTTTGAACTCATTAAAAGTGGTACAATTACGAGGGTCAATCTCTAATTTCTCCACTAATTCTTCAAACTGGTACTCTGCAATACGGAAAGAATAGAGGATGGAGTATTGATCTCCACTGCGATGTCCGGATATAATAAATTGACTTTTAGAGCCTTCCAATTGGTCCATAAAAAATTCAAATCCGGAAAAAGATGAAAGATTTAGTAATTCATTAAGGTAAGGGAAAAATGGTGATACATCATTCACAAAGTTACGGTTGTCATTTACTTCAAAAATAAATGTTGCGTCGGTTGGTACGGTTTCTATCAGTTGAGCATTGGATTGTCGAAAGAAACTATTATAAAAATATAAACCGATGCCGATACAGATAATTACGGTAAAAGTACCAATAATTACCCAGTTTCTGCGAATAGATTGATCACTATTTCCCATCTTATTTAGTTATTTTCATTGTCAGTCGTTTCTTCTTGTACTTCTGCCTGAGGTTCTTCAATATCGATTAAGTTGTTTTTAATCAATATGTTATACCAGCTGAGCACTTTTTTGATGTTAGAAACATATACTCTCTCCTTGTCATAAGTAGGGAGAACTTCCTGAAAATATTTTTTTAAAGACGTATTGTCGCTAATGCTAGGAGGAACTTCATTCCCATTTTCTTTTTTGTATATAGCTTCAAAAACACTGGTTAATGAAACATCTTCATCTTCAGTGAATATAGAAATGTTGTCCAAAGTTGCAATCCCATCATGAGAGAAAGCAGGAACTCTTTTGCCATCTTCTAATGATTCTACAATAAAATTGTTTTTCCCTTGTGAAATGAGTTTAAATAACCCGTTTTTTCCGCTGATTGACATGATTTTACTCAAATCCATAAAAAGTTCTGTTTTAAGTTAATAATAAATAATATCTCTTTTTCTAAAATATATAGTATCGTTGTTGGCAGTGAAAACTTCAAAAGTCCAGTTTCCGGTCTGATCATGAGATGGGTAACTCTTCACCTCTTTTAAACCGTGTTCCATATTCTGATAGATCTCTTTGATCAGTTTTCCCTTTAAATCGTATTGTGTATAGGTATATTCAACCATGTTCTTAGTCCCCCGAAAAACCTTTCGATTCACTTCATCACCGTAGTTATCGTATTCATACTGAACATATTTGAATAATTTTCCGTTAGGATCATATTCATCCATCCGAATCAACAAACCTTTTTCATTGTATTGAAGTTGATTTTTAAGGGTGAATTGTTTATTGTTTTTAAGCATTTCAGTAATTCCACCCAATCCATCTGTTTTATATTGAATCGAATATACCAGAGTATCAGCAGAATAGTATTCTTCCCCACTAATATATCCGTTCATGTCATATTTGAATTGACTGTACGAAACGATTTTATTAGCAAAGTCGGTTTCAGTCCACTTGGTTTGTTTTACATCTCCATTATAATCAACAAAACGAACACGAACCGTATCTTTTTTTTGATCCAGAGTAACCACTTTTAGGATATACCCATCAGAGCTATATTGTTGTATTACAATGCTTTTAAGTGTTTTATCGGAAATAGAATCTTTATGTTGAGTAAAATAAGATTTCGTGGTAATGATCTTTATTTTTCCTTTCAAACGGGAAACTTGCAAATGAGTTTTCTGAGCATCAGGAATTATGATAATCTCATCTGCTTTTTTATTTTTACAACCCCAAAAAGGGAGTAAAACGATAAAAAGTAACAGAATACCTAATAACTTTTTTGGGTTAACCATTTGAAATTTAGTTTAAAATAAATCATTAATTAATTGATCGTCAGCCATATTCGGAATAGTAACTTTTAGTTTTGGTTCCATTTCCATGGCACGTTTTATCGCAAAAACAGCACCTTCATTTCTGGCCCAGGATCTACGGCTGATACCGTTATTGACATCCCAGAACAACATATTTTTCAATCTTCTGGAAGCATCTTCAGTACCATCCAAAAGCATACCGAAACCACCATTGATCACTTCGCCCCAGCCAACGCCACCACCATTGTGGATAGAAACCCAGGTAGCACCTCTGAATGAGTCACCGATTACGTTTTGAATGGCCATATCTGCGGTAAATGAGGAGCCGTCATAAATATTGGACGTTTCTCTAAATGGAGAGTCTGTACCAGATACATCATGATGGTCTCTTCCTAGAACAACCGGACCCATTTTGCCCTCTTTGATGGCCTGATTGAAAGCTTCAGCAATCTTGGTTCTACCTTCTGCATCTGCATAGAGGATTCTGGCTTGTGAACCAACCACCAGTTTATTCGCTTTGGCACCCTCAATCCAGGTGATGTTATCTCTCATTTGCTGACTTATTTCCACAGGAGATTGTTGACTCATTTCAGACAACACTTTTTGAGCGATGGTGTCACTGAGATCAAGATCTTCAGGTTTTCCTGAAGTACAAACCCATCTAAAAGGTCCGAATCCATAGTCGAAACACATAGGTCCCATGATATCTTGCACATAAGAAGGGTATTTGAAAGTACCATCCTCTTTGAAGATATCGGCACCGGCGCGTCCGGATTCCAACAAGAAAGCATTACCGTAGTCAAAGAAGTACATCCCTTTTTGCGCCAATTGATTCACAGCTGCGACGTGTCTTCTTAAAGATTCTTGAACAGCGGTTTTAAATTTTTCAGGGTGGTTAGCCATCATGTCATTAGATTCCTCGAAAGAGAATCCAACCGGATAGTAGCCGCCTGCCCATGGATTATGGAGGGAGGTTTGGTCTGAACCCAAATCTACCGATATATTATGGGCAACACAATATTCCCATAGGTCCACGATATTGCCATCGTAGGCAAAAGATTTGGCTAATTTATTTTGTTGCGCTTCTTTTACTTTTTCAAACAATTCGGGTAATGAGCTATGAAGTTCATCTACCCAGCCTTGTTGATGTCTTTTGTGAGAAGCAGCAGGATTTACTTCAGCAGTGATAGAAACCACACCGGCGATATTTCCGGCTTTGGGTTGAGCCCCTGACATACCCCCTAAACCGGCAGTGATGAACAATTTACCGGCTATGTCACCACCCATTTTTCGTGAGGCGTTTAACACTGTAATCGTTGTTCCGTGTACAATCCCTTGAGGACCAATATACATGTAAGAACCGGCAGTCATTTGGCCATATTGTGATACGCCCAATGCATTGAATTTTTCCCAATGATCCGGTTTTGAGTAATTAGGGATCACCATACCATTAGTAACCACTACTCTAGGAGCATCTTTATGAGATGGGAAGAGCCCCATAGGATGACCTGAATACATCACTAACGTTTGTTCTTCGGTCATTTGAGACAAATATTGCATAGTAAGCAGATACTGAGCCCAATTTTGGAAAACGGCACCATTTCCACCATAAGTGATCAATTCATGAGGATGTTGTGCAATGGCATAATCCAGATTGTTTTGAATCATCAGCATGATTGATGCTGCTTGCGCACATTTAGCAGGATACTCATCAATGGGACGGGCATACATCCGATAAGCAGGACGAAATCTGTACATATAAATTCTTCCAAATTCAGCCAATTCATGAGCAAATTCTGCAGCTAATTCTTTGTGCCACTCTGGCTTGAAATATCTTAAAGCATTTTTTAATGCTAATTTTTTTTCGGGTATAGTTAAAATATCTTTTCTTTTGGGAGCATGACTTACACTCCAATCATAGGGTTTTGGAGCGGGTAATTGAGAGGGAATCCCTTGCAAAATCTCTTTTTGAAATTCTTGTAAATTCATTGTTATCGTAGTTGTTTAAAGTTGCAAAAATAATGTTTTTCTAAATATCTATTTCTTTTTTGGATTTTTTAAAACTATTCCATTTTTTCATGAATCGATTTAAATCCTTTTCCAATAATTTCATGGGCATCCTGTATCGAGATGAATGCTTCAGGGTCGATCTCAAAAATGTAGTGAACCAGATCGGTAACCTCTCTTCTGTTCACAACAGTGTAAAGCACCTCTTTTTCCTCTTTGGTGTACATCCCTTTTCCATTAAAGATGGTTCCGCCTCTGTTGAGGTCGTGGATGATCGCCATTCTGATCTCTTCACTCTTAGAGGAGATGATAAAAACAGTTTTGTCATCAGAAAACCCATGAAGAACCACATCGATCACTTTTCCCATAATGAAAATCGTCAGCCAGGAGTATAGTGGAATTTTCCAGTCCTGGAACACAGCAAAACCGATGAGTACAATAACTGAATCCACAATCATCAATTGAGTACCAAGGGGCATTTTAGTGTATTTAGATAAAATTGATGCGATTACATCTGATCCCCCGCTCGAAGCCCGTGACCTAAATATCAAACCTACTCCTACGCCCATAATTACCCCACCAAAGATACTGGCTAATAGCACTTCATCCTGCAGTTGCAAAGGATTCGGACCCCATAACAAAACAACGCCATCCGTGAATAAGGCAGTGAGGATAAAGCATACAAAAGTCTTAGCACCAAATTTCGGTCCTAACATCTTTAACCCGATCAACGTCAGTGGTAGATTGAAGAATAGAGCTGACATCCCTACAGGAAACCCAAATTTATGGTGTAAAACAATTGAAATACCATAAATGCCACCCGGAATAATCTTATAGGGGGTCATAAAAAAGGAATACCCCAAGGCCAATATGAAAGTACCAATCAATAAATAAGCATAGGAGATAATCCATTTCTTACTGAATACTTTGTCTTGAAGCTGTGATCTTAATAAACTCATGAATTGTTTGTTAATATTTTCTGGTAAAAGGGTAGCGAATGATGATGAGTGCATGTGCCCATAATGTCTTGAATATGCCAAAATGGTTTTTCATGATCATAAACCGTTCTTTCCATGCTAATTTCCTCTTTTGTGAAGATACGCCTGCAATCATAAAACGGGAAATATATTGATCAATATATCCGCGACATTGTGATTTTTTGAACGATTGAATGGTCCAGTTATAATCGGATGCAATCGAATATTGGAGATTGAATGGTGAAACAATATCTTTTCGAATCAAAATTGACTGATGGCAAACGACCAAGCCATTCAGAAAATGGTTCAAACGGAGCACTCTCGGAGCTATTTTGTGCCGTTCTCCTAGTTCTTGATCCTCTTCATCAATCATGATTGACTGACCGTAAATAAAGTCACATTCCGGCTCTATTTCTATAAGATCTTCAATCTTTTGAAGTATATCTTTGTCGTAAACTTTGTCACCGGCATTGACAAACCATATAAAATCTCCTGTTGAAAGGTTGATTCCTTTATTCATGGCATCATACAAACCTTTATCGGGTTCACTTATCCATTTGAATTGGGAGGGATCAACTCCTAGAAATTCACCTGATGCAATCCTTTCACTCATTTTTTCTATGAGTGGAACTGTTTGATCTTTTGAACCACCATCAATGAGCCAATACTCAAAATTATGATTTGACTGATTGAGAATACTGAGCATTGTTTTTTCTAAAAACTTCTCAGCATTATAGGTGATCGTAATGATGGATATTTTCACAAGATAATTTTTAAGCGGTTACTTTTTTTCTTCTTTGGAGATATAAAACGGTCATACCAACCAACATAATTAAAATTACTGCAATGGAGGAGCCTACGGCCACTTTGTTAGCAAATACTCTAACAAATGGTGTATAGACAAACTCAATTTTATGGGTACCTGCAGGAACCATCATCGCTCTCAAAATGTAGTTAGCTCTGAAGTGTGGAACCTCTTTGCCGTCTAAATAAGCTCTCCAACCCCCTTTTTCATAATAAACTTCAGAGAAGACAACCAATTGTTCTGAAGAAGTTTTCACATCATACTTTAATCTATTTGGAACACATAGGGTGTTTTTCAATGTAGCGGTTGAGTCAGTTGCGAAATTTTGTGTTTTAATCTGATCTTTAAAGCGTTGATCCACAATAGCGGTTTCCTTAAGATTGGCATCTTTAAGGGCTAAGATTTCCTGATCAGGATTTTCGACAAATTTAACTTCTTTTACAAACCATCCATTTCCATATGCATCTCTATTGATAAAAGGATAAGTTTGTCCTTCCCCAACAGGAACTATGAAATATTTAGTATTGAGCATATTAACAATATTCAATTCCTTTGGATCAGGAAGAGAGTCCCCTTTTTGTTCAGCCATCAGTTTAGCACCCACTTTGGGCATCAATTGTTCGGGTGACAAATAAAAGTCTATAATATCTTGGTATCTTCTTAATTTAGCAGGGCTGTAGCCACCAATCGATTTATGATAATAGGAAGTACTCGATTCATTGAATGTGTTTCCGGCTAAATTTAATACTCTATAATTAATATCTTTATCTTGAAGAATCAACTGATCCACTTCAGTGGCCTTGTGCGCATTTTTAGCTTTTCTTTCAGGTTGGAAGTTGTCAGTACCTAAGTATCTTCTGTCCACGCTCCACATATCGGCAAGTATTAGAACAGCAAGGCCTGCAACGATATAGTTCATATTTTGAACTTTATTTTTTAAAAATAACCAAAGTGCTCCTAATGCTAATCCAATGAATACAATCGATCTGAACCCATCCTGAATCAACATGGACTTTCTGTAATCTTGTAAAATGAGCATAATACTATCGATACGATCCTGATCAAAACCTGCACCGAGTAGTTGATTTTGGTATCCGGCATCTCCTGCTCCGGTAAAGGTAGCAAACGATCCGAAAATCATGATAAGAACGCACAAACCACCAGTGATAGCAGCACTGATCCAGGTGAATTTCCATGCTTTTTCTTTGGTAATGACACCCGTGAAAATATTTTTAAGCGCGAGCATCCCAAGGATTGGCATCGCTACTCCTGCAATGGTTAGAGCCATTGATGGTGTTCGGAATTTGTTGTAGAAGGGGAGGTTATAGAATAAAAAGTTATTGATCGCTTCAAAATGTCTGCCCCATGCTAAAATAAAGGAGATGATCGTAACGGCAATCACGAACCATTTTTCAGGTCCTTTAACTGCAAAAAGTCCTAGAATAAACAAGAACACCACGATAGCACCGGCGTAAACGGGACCACTGGTGAACGGTTGTTCACCCCAATATGTGGGAAGGTAAGTAGATCCGTAACCGACATCTTTTAATTCCTGGTATGTTTCATCACTTTTATCCAGCATAACATGACCACCACCGTACATATTTGGAACAAGTAAAGTGAACGTTTCCGCTTTTCCATAGCTCCATGAGTATGCATAATCGATCTCTAATCCTTCTTTGTGAGGTGTTTTATCTTCTCCTTGTTTACTTTCCGGAACTATAGTTAGTTCAGAACCACCTCTCATAGTGTCTTTGCTGTATTCGTATGTTGGTAGTAAATTCCCCAGACTTGGAAGAACAGCGAGAACTGCTACTATAATAAGAATACCGGCAGCTTTTCCAAAAGTTAAAAGGTCTTTTTCTTTAATGTAATAGATTAAATAACAAATGCCTAGAACACCAACTGTGATCATCGTATAATAGGTGATTTGTAAATGTGATGCAGCAATTTCAAGTCCTAAAAATAGCAAGGTAATGATTCCTCCCGGCAGATATTTTTTTCTGAATGTCATGATCACTCCTCCAATGATTGGGGCGACATAAGCCATGGCATAACCTTTGGTCACATGTCCGGCTTCGATAATAATCAGATTATATGATGCTAAACTAAAAGCTATTGCCCCTAAGATAGAAAGCCAGGATGAGGCTCCTATGCAAATCATAAAAATATAGAAACAAATCAGGTAGGTAAATAAAATTCCGGCATGATTATAATCTAAAAAACCTCTGAAAATATAACTTAAATTATAAAAAACATTAAAACCAGGTTCACCATATAGCGTTTCTGTAGGCATGCCACTAAACATAGAATTCGTCCATCCGGAATATTCTCCCGTTTTTTCTTGATGATCATTAATCTCTTTGGTCATACCCTCAACACTGGTCATATCCCCTTGAGGAAGGGCCATGCCATCCATAAAAACCGGACTAAAATACCCGATCGTAATGATATAGAATAAAATAATAGCGATGCCATGAGGCAATAATTTCTTTAAAATTGATTTTGTTGATGTGGGGGTTGTGCTATTCATACTATCAATAATTTTTAATTATTTTAATCCGCAAA
>Ga0209099_1001028_pt1 | contig 30413 bp, 18 predicted proteins | sample AD_JPNHW2_MetaG_FD_184430 | JGI IMG/M metagenome (GOLD analysis project Ga0209099, IMG submission 184430) | Active sludge microbial communities of municipal wastewater-treating anaerobic digesters from Japan - AD_JPNHW2_MetaG (SPAdes) (version 2) | ecosystem: Engineered > Bioreactor > Anaerobic... | reverse complement strand
CACCCTGCCTGACAGCGAATTCGCCCCCCTTGCACAGGCGCTGCTCACAACGATCTAGTCCTCCCGCAAAAAAGGCTTGAATCCCAGAGAAAAAGGATGTATTCTATGCGGCGGTGCACCTCATGATGCCGCCGTCGCCGCTGGCGTGTCCTGCTGCGACGCTGATGAAGCATGACCAACCAGGAGACCGCTGTGAAAAAGGCCGTTGTTCTCTTCTGCCTCCTCCTCGCCCTGTTCTCGCTGGCGGGAAGCCGTAAATTCACCCTCAAGAAGGTCATCACCCTCGACAGCGGCAAAATCTCGGGCGCCGCCTGCAAGGGATCCTCGATCACCTGCTACAAAGGCATCCCCTATGCCCAGCCGCCTATCGGTGCGTTGCGTTGGAAGGCCCCGCAGCCGGTGCAGCCCTGGCAAGGTGTGCGGGTCTGCGACCGCTTCGGGCCCAGCGCCATCCAGGCCCCGCAGGCGCCGTTGCGGATGTGGAGCGCGGAGTTCATCGTCGACACGAGCCTCGGCTACAGCGAGGATTGCCTGACCCTCAACGTCTGGACCGACCGGAAATCCCGCGACAGCCGGCGGCCGGTGCTGGTCTTTATCCACGGCGGCGCCTTCACCTCGGGCGGTTCCTCCTGTGAAGTCTATGACGGCGAAGGTCTGGCCCAAAAAGGGCTAGTGGTTGTGACCATCAACTATCGGGTCGGCATCCTCGGTTTCCTCGCTCACCCGGCCCTCTCGGCGGAGTCCGGGCATGGGGTATCGGGCAATTATGCCCTCCTCGACATGATCGCCGCCCTGCAGTGGGTCCGGCGCAACATCGCGGCCTTCGGCGGCGACCCGGACAATGTCACGATCGAGGGGCAGTCCGCCGGCGCCGCAGCGGTCCATGCCCTGATCCTCTCCCCCCTGGCCAAAGGCCTCTTCCACAAGGCGATCGCCCAGAGCATCAGTCTGCTCGCCGCTCAAGCGCAAACTCTGGCTGAGGCGGAGAAAGCGGGAGCGGCGGCCTCCGTCACCGACAACGGCGGCACGCCCTGGGACCCGCGGGATGACCGCGTCATCGGGCCGTTCGGCAGCCAATCCCTCGCAGAGATGCGCGAGATGCCGCCGGCGGAGCTGCTCAAGGTAGCCTGGCGCGGCGGACCGGTGATCGACGGCTATGTGCTGCCGGGCGGCATCCTTGAGGTGCTCAAGGCGGGGAGGCAGAACGATGTCCCGCTCCTGACCGGGATGGTCGAGGGCGATGCCGATCTTTTCGGCGGCTATCCGGTCACCCTGACGCAGTACCGGGAAAATGCGGAGAGACGATTCGGCGCGCTGGCCGATGAATTCCTGGCCCTCTACCCGGCGGTGAACGATCAGGAGGCCGCGGCGCAAAACCGGCGCAGCGCGGTCGATGACAACAACGCGCAGATCTATGCCCTCGCCCTGGCCCGGGCGCAGCACGGGAAAGCACCCTCCTGGCTCTACTTTTTCACCCATATCCTGCCGGGTCCGGAGAGCGCCAAGTACGGCGCCTTTCATTCGGCCGATCTGGCCTATGGATTCAACACCTTCACCCCGCAGCGGCGCGGCTACTGGACCGCGGCGGATTCGGCGCTTGGTGAGACCGTCTCCTCCTGTTTCGCCCGTTTCGCCCGCAGCGGCGATCCCAATGGTCCCGGTCTTGCGGCGTGGCCGCCCTTTGCCGCGGGCCGGATCGGCTTCATGGAGTTGGGGGAGCATCCGGGGCCATATGAGATGGCGGCCGACCGCGCCGCGTTCTGGAGGCGGGTTGTGGCGGGCTGGCTCGGGCTCTAGAGCGGGCCCTGGGGGCCCAGCGGGCGCCGGATTTCGGGGGTTGCCCGCGCTGATTTCCCCCTTGAAAAAAAATAAATAATAGTCTTTTTTCACTTGACATCGGTGATAAAATAGGCTATCTTACAGAGTCGAAACGTTTCGACAATTTTACCAGGAATGAGGCGCCAAAACCATGTAATTTATTATTTTTTGACGAATTTTAAAAGAAAATCGTTTCGATGAATGTGACCATTCGCGAAGTCGCCCGTGAAGCGGGCGTGGCGGTTTCCACGGTCTCCCTCGTCCTCAATCGCAAGGGACGCGTCAGCCGCGAAACCGAACGCAAGGTGCTCGAAGCCATCGAAAAACTCCACTACCACCCGCAACGCTCCGCCCGCGGCCTCGTCACCCGGCACAGCGGTAACCTCGGTTTCATCCTCAGCAGCGATCACTTTTCCAACGCAGAACCCTTTTATACCAAGATCTTCCTCGGCACGGAATTCGAAGCCCGGTCGCACGACTATTATGTGCTCCTGACCACCATCGGCGAGCAGTTTCAGGAAAAGGAGATCCCCCGCTTCCTCCTGGAAAAGAATGTCGACGGCGTCATCCTGGCAGGCACCGTGCCCGCCCGGATCATCGAATACATCAAGGAACGCGGCCTGCCCTGCGTCCTGATCGACTATCTCCCGCCCTCGGGCAACTATTCGGCCATTCTCATCGACAACGCCGACGGCATCCGCCAGGCAGTGACCCATCTCATCGAAAAGGGCCACCGCGATCTGGTCTTTGTCGGCGGCGACAGCCAGCATCCCGGCATGCGCGAGCGCCGGGATGCCTTTTGCCGGACCATGGCCGAGCACGGCCTCGCCGCCGATGCCGGGAGGATCTGCGCCGAGGCCCTGCTGAGCGGCGCCCAGGAGGGCTTTGATGCGGCCCTCCAGGTGATCACCAACAAGGTCAAGGTGACCGCTTTTGTCGCGGCCAACGATGCCCTGGCCAGCGGGATCCTCCGCGCCTGCCGCGACCACAAGCTGCGCATTCCGGAGGATGTTGCCATCACCGGTTTTGACGATGTCGAGACCGCCATCACCGCCCGGCCGACGCTGACCACCCTGCACGTGCCCAAAGAGGAGATGGGAGCCCTGGCGGTCCGGCTGCTGTCGCAGATCATCGCCGGTACGGCCAGTGCCGGCACCAAAATTCTAGTTCCTGTCCGGCTCGTCTGCCGGGAGTCCACCTAATGATCGCCACCTAACCTGGAGGAGTAACCATGACACGTTGCAAACAAGTCCTGTGGGGCGCCTTGATCCTTTTTCTGGGTATGGCCCTGCAGCCTGCTCTGGCCCAGATCAATACGATCAGCAACGGCGATTTTGAAAACGCCGAGCTCCCCGCCAACTGGTACAAGGTCGATGCCAACGATGCCGAGGTCGCCTGGGCGACGGATCAATACCGTTCACCGCAGCGCTCGCTCAAGATCTCCGAGATCAGCGGCGCCGACGCACCGGCCTGGCAATCGGCCAACATGGCCAAGCTGGAGTGGAATCCGACCACCGGCGTTCCCGCCAACATCGAGATGGTGATCGGCGGCTGGGTTAAAACCGAAAATATCAACACCTCCCCCGCCGCTGCAGCTTCCGAGATCACCCTCAGCTTCACCTTTTATGACAAGTCCAAAAACATGATCTTCGGCCAGCCCGTCACGATCCCGATTCCCCAGAGTCAGGCCAGCATCGGTTGGACGGAGATCAAGAACAGCGCTCCGGTCATTCTGCCGGTAGATGCCGACTCGATGATCATCACCTTTGCTTTTGGGGCCAATGCCACCGGCACCGTCTGGCTGGATGACCTCTTTATGAAGGTGGCGCCCGGCGCCAGCGGCTGGCTCGGCGATCTCTACAATGCCAATTTCGGCGTCCCGGCGGGCTGGTTCTTCTGGAAGGACCGGATGAGCGAAGGGGAGCAGGATTATGGCACCGTCACCATCACCGACAAGTACGCCCATCGTGGAAGTTATTCGCTGCTGGTTGCCGATGATGCCGCCAATCCCGCCGAGGTGGTCGCCATCTCCGACCGCAATGCAGTCGAGCCCGGCCGCTCCTACGGCTTCTCCGCGTGGGTCAAGCTGGAGAATACCACCGTCAATCCCAAACGGGATATCGAGCAGGCGATCTTTTTCACCATCACCTACCATTCCGGCGAGGCAGGTTGGGCCGAAGTGGGGGGCGAGGATTTTGTGGTGATCGACCAGTCCAGGGACAATTCGGACTGGCGGCTCTACTCCTTCACCTTCAAGGTGCCGGACAATGCCTCGCGGATCTCGGTGCGCGCCCGCATGCAGCATCAGGCCACGGGCAACACCTACTGGGATGATATCCGCATCTATCCGCTCGGCATCGCCAAGGCGAACCTGAACTTTGACGAATCCCAGCAGCCCGCCAACTGGTCCGGCTATGCCCACGGCGATGCGACGGTGGAATGGGCCACAGATGTCTGGCGTTCGGCCGAGCGTTCCCTGAAGATCAGCAAAACAGCCGGCAGTGCCGATCCCTTGTGGATCTCCGGCAACATGGCCAAGCTGCAGTGGAATCCGACCACAGGCATACCGCCCAACATCGAGATGGTGATCGGCGGCTTTGTCAAGACGCAAAACGTCAATGTCAATCCGACGAGTGCGGCGCAGGAGATTCAGCTTGCTTTCTCCTTCTATGACAAGGACAAGAACCTGATCTTCGGCCAGCCGGTGGTGCTCAAGGCGCCGCAAGCGCAGGCGAGCAGCGACTGGACCGAGATCAAGAATGAGGCGCCGATCGTGTTGCCGATCGATGCCGATTCGCTGGTCATCAGTTTCGGTTTTGGCGCGCAGGCCACCGGCACCGCCTGGCTGGACGATATCTTTATGAAGGTGGCGCCCGGTGCCAGCGGCTGGCTCGGGGATCTCTACAACGCCAATTTCGGCGTGCCCGAGGGCTGGTTCTTCTGGAAGGGCGGCATGTCAGAGGGCATCGGCGATGAAAAGGGCATCGTCACCCTCACCAGCAAATACGCCCACAGCGGCCTCTATTCCCTGCTCATCTCCGACAATGCGGCGAACGGGGATGAGGTGGTGGCCATTTCCAACCGCGATCCCGTGCAGCCCGATACCGAGTATCTCGTCTCGGCCTGGGTCAAGCTCGAAGGGGCCACGGTCAACACCACCAAGGACGTCGAAAAGTCGATCTTTTTCACCGTCACCTACCACTCGGACGAGGCCGGCTGGGCCGAGCGCCATGGTTCGGACTTTTTCGTCGTCGATCAGAGCGCAGCCGACCGCGACTGGGCGCTCTACACCTTCCGCATCAAAACCGAGCCGCTCGACCGGCGCATCTCGATCCGTGCCCGGCTGCAGCACCAGGCGACCGGGAATGTCTACTGGGATGATTTCCAGGTAATGCCGATCGCCCAGGTGGCCAATGGCATGGGCTTTGAAGCCGACCTGCCCGCCTACTGGACCAAGGTCAATGAGAGCGGCGCGACCCTGGCCTGGACCAGCGACGTGGCACGCTCGCCGCAGCGCAGCCTGATGATCCAGAAGGGCTCGGGCAACGAGACCCCCGCCTGGCAGACCAGCGCCAACATGGCCAAGCTGCAGTGGAATCCGACGACGGGTATACCGCCCAACGTCGAGATGGTGATCGGCGGCTGGGTCAAGACAGAGAATGTCACCGTCAATCCGGCGACCGCCGACGGCGAGATCCACCTCGTTTACACCTTCTTCGACAAGAGCAAGGCGGTCATTTTCGGCCAGCCGGTCGTCCTCAAGGTCCCTCAGGCTCAGGCGACCAGCGACTGGACCGAGATCAAGAACGATGCCCCCATCGTTCTTCCGACCGATGCCGACTCGATGAGCATCCAGTTCGCTTTCGGCCCTGCCGCCACCGGCACGGTCTGGCTGGATGATATCTTTATGAAGGTGGCTCCCGGGGCCAGCGGTTGGCTGGGCGATCTCTACAATGCCAACTTTGGCGTACCGGCAGGCTGGTTCTTCTGGAAGGACCGGATGAGTGAGGGCGAGCAGGATTACGGCACGGTCAGTATCACCCGTGATGCCGCCCATACCGGCGATTACTCCCTGCTCCTTTCGGATGAGGCCGCTAATCCGGCCGAAGTGGTGGCGATCAGCGACCGCAATCCGATCCTGCCCGGACGTCTTTATACCGTGCAGGCCTGGGTGAAAACCGAGGGCGTGACCATCAATACGACCCAGGATGTCGAAAAGTCGGTCTTTTTCACCCTGACCTATCACACCAACGAGGCGGGATGGGCGGAGGTTGGCGGCACCGATTTCTTTATCGTCGACCAGAGCGTGGCGGACAAGGACTGGACCCTCTACACCTTCACCGTCGCGCCGCCGGCCAACGCAACCCGCATGTCCATCCGCGCGCGGATGCAGCATCAGGCCACCGGCAAGGTCTACTGGGATGATTTCGCGGTGGTCGAGGGCAATGTGACCCGGGTTCCCGGCCAGGAAGCGGCCGTGCAGCCGGCGATTTACCGCCTTGCCCAGAACTATCCCAATCCCTTCAATCCCGAGACGCGGATCAGCTTCTCCCTGCCGAAGGAAGGCCGGGTCAAGCTGGCGGTCTACGATCTCCTCGGCAATCCCGTCCGCACCCTGATCTCCGCCAAAATGGCGGCGGGTGAACACCAGATCCTCTGGGATGGGCGCGATGAGAACGACCGGATGGCCGCTTCCGGGATCTATTTTTACATTCTCGAGACCAAAGACGCACGCATGATGCGCAAGATGACCCTGGTCAAGTAAAACCGCATGTGCCACGCACCCGGTTGGGTGCGTGGCACACTGCTTTTATGGGAGCCACCCATGCGACTTAAACCCGTTTTATGGCTGCTGGCCGCGACTGCTGCGCTGGCGGCGCCGCTGCTGGCCGGGACGACCGGAAAAATTGTCGGCCGCGTTGCGGATGCCGGATCCCGGGAGGGTTTGCCCGGCGCCAATGTCATCGTGGAGGGGACAAACCTCGGCGCCGTCTCCGATCTCGAGGGGCAGTACCTGATCCTGCGGGTGCCTCCGGGGATCTATACCCTGCGCGCCAAAATGCTCGGCTATACCGAGATGAGCTACGACCGGGTGCAGGTCTCGATCGACAAGACCACCACGGTCGATTTCAGTCTCTCCCAAACCGTCCTGCAGACCGGCCAGACCATCACGGTCACGGCCACCAAACCGCTGGTTGAACGCGACCTCACCTCCACGGTCGCCACGGTCAATTCCGAGATCATTGGCCGCCTGCCGGTCGATAACATGCAGGATGTTATCAATCTGCAGGCCGGCGTGGTCGACGGACACTTTCGCGGCGGCCGCAGCGGCGAGGTGGGCTACCTCATCGACGGCATCTCGATCAACGATGTCTATTCCGGCAGCTCCGCGGTGCAGGTGGAGAATACCGCTGTGCAGGAACTGCAGGTGATCAGCGGCACCTTCAATGCCGAATACGGCCAGGCCATGTCCGGCATCGTCAATGTGGTCACCAAGGAAGGCGGCGAATCGTATCACGGTTCGCTCACCAGCTATGTCGGGGATTATGTCAGCAATCACACCGACATCTTCTGGAATGTCGACGCCTTTAATCCGATCTCCAACCTCGAAGGCACCCTGAGCGGACCGGTCCCCGCCCTGCACAACCGGCTGACCTTTTTCGCCTCGGGCCGCTATTATGACAACGAGGGGGCACTCTACGGGCGCCGGGTCTTCCTCCCCTCCGACTCGGCCAACTTTCCCAGCAGTGATGCGCGCGACTGGTACATCGAGTCGCATGGCAAGGGCCGGCGTTTCACCTCGCAGCAGGATTTCGCGCACTATGCCGACAGCCTGAAAAATTCGGGCGATTACGTCGCCATGCGCCCGAGCCGGCGCTATACCGGCCAGATCAAGCTGGCCTACAAGCTCTCGGATGCCAACAAGCTCGAATATGAGGGGCTGGTGCAGCGGCAGAAATACCGCGAGTACGACCACCAGTTCCGCCTCAATCCGGATGGCGATTTCTGGCGCCATCAGCTCGGCTGGAACAACAACCTGACCTGGACCTCGGTGCTCAATCAGCGCAATTTCTTCACCGTCAAGGTGGCGCGGTTTTACACCGACTACAAGCAGTATGTCTATGCGGATCCCTACGATGCGCGCTATGTCAATCCCAAGCTGCTCGATGCGGCCAGCGGCAATGCCTTCCTCACCGGCGGCGAGCAGATGTGGCACTTTTTGCGCAACACCACCACCAGCGTCGGTAAAGTCGATTTCACCTCGCAGGCGACCAACGAGCACCAGCTCAAGATGGGGCTGGAATACCGTCAGCATCGCATGTGGCTGCGCTCCTTCGAGATCCGCCTCAACCGCGATACCCAGTGGAAGCCTTATGTCCCGGCGGTGACGAAGAACATCCAGAACAACGACGAATACCTCCTCCATCCGCTCGAGGTATCGGCCTATGTGCAGGACAAGATCGAGCTGGCCTACATGGTCGTCAATGCGGGGGTGCGTTACGATTATTTCAAGTCGGCCGGGGTTGTGCCCGTCGATTTTCTCCAGCCCGCGGCCTCACCGCTGCGCACGCCTAAAACCAGCCAGCAGATCAGTCCGCGCTTCGGTCTCTCCTATCCCATCACCGACCGCGGCGCGATTCACATCTCCTACGGCCATTTCTTCCAGATCCCCAATTTTGAGTTTCTCTTCTCCAATCCCGATTTCGAGCTCTACGCCACCTCCGATTACGGCAGCACCTCGCCGCCCGAGCGGGTGCCCAACACCATCGGCAATGCCGAGCTCAAGCCGCAAAAGACCACGATCTACGAGATCGGTCTGCAGCAGCAGCTGGGCGCGGATCTCTCTCTGGAGGTGACCGCCTATTTCAAGGATATCCGCAATCTCCTCGGCACGGAGATCCTCCACACCACCACCGGCATCCGCTACGCGCGTTTCATCAACCGGGATTACGGCGGGGTCAAGGGATTGACCTTCGCCTTCGAGAAGCGGCTGACGGGGGGATTCGGCGCGACGGTCGATTACACCTATCAGATCGCGCGCGGGGATGCCTCCGACCCGGCCTCCGCCTTTCTCGATGCGGAAGCCGGACGCGAGCCGCAGAAGCAACTGGTGCCGCTCAACTGGGACCGCACCCACAGTCTCAATCTCTCGCTCACGGCCGGGGACGCCCGGGTCTGGTCCGCCAGCCTGATCGGCCGTCTTGGCAGCGGCCTGCCCTACACGCCGACCCAGCAGAATGTGCGCACGGCGGTCGAGAATAGCGAGCGCAAGCCCGCCTTTTCAAACTTTGATTTCTATGCCTACCGTAATTTCAAGGTGGGGGGGCAGAATCTCAATCTCTTTGTGCGCATCTACAATCTCCTGGATCAGAAAAACGAGCTGGATGTTTACAGCGATACCGGACGCGCCAACTACACCCTCTCGGCGCAGACTTCGGGGACGATCTTCGGCGTCAACAGCCTCTCCGAATATCTCGCCCGTCCCAATTTTTATTCCGATCCGCGGCAGATCCTGGCGGGTATCGGGCTTGAATTCTGAATCAAAACGAGAAAGTGATGAGTATGAATCGCCTGAAACTGCTCTGCTGCCTGCTTTTGGCCCTCTCGCTGCAGCCGCTCTGGGCCCAACGCAAACCGGATCCGCATGTCGGCGCCCTGGCCAATACGCGCTGGGGCACGATGGACGGCAACGTGGTGCGCACGGTCTTCGCCAACCACGGTGAAATCGCCAACTGGGATGAGCCCGCCTGGCCTTCCGGCGAATGGCCCAAGGGGAGCGGCCATACCTATGTCGACGGTGTGGCCCTCATCGTCGCGACCCCCATCGTCGATATCCGCGGCAAGCGGTATCACGACGTGGTCACCCGCTATCGTGAGGATATGTCGACCTCGCCCGATGGCATCCCCTGGGGCTTTGCCCCGCTGCCGGGCTATTTCAATGCGGATGTCAAGACCAACATCCATAATTATCCGGCGATGAGCAACGACCCGACCACCTGGCCGGCGACCTGGCCGGATCAGAATTCCGAGTGGGATGGCCAGTGGAACGGCTTTTTCGGCCGCGGCAAGACCAACGCGGATCTCGAGACCTATTTCGTATTCGACGACGATCCCGATGAAAAATATCTCTATTACCCCGATCCGGCGGATTCGTCGCGCCGCGGCCTCGGCATCGAGGTGGCCTCCCGCCTCTTCCAGTGGAACCAGGTGCTCGCCCAGGACTGCATCTTCTCGATCTATTTTATCACCAACGAGGGCAAAAAGGATTATGACAGCACCTATTTTGCCTTCCACATCGATTGGGGCATCGGCGGCCACGATGATTCCGCCGACGATGCCGGCAGTTATGACCTTGACCTCGATATCGCCTGGGCCTTCGACGGCAACGGCTACGGCAGTCCCAACAACTGGGCGCCGGTCGGCGTCGCCGGCTTCGCCTTCCTCGAGAGCCCCGGCATCTTTCGTGACAGCCGCGACAACGACCATGACGGCCTGATCAACGAGCGGCGCGACAGCGGGCCCGGGGTCTTCCTCTCCACCTATCCCTACGGGGTCGATGACCTCAAGGCCTTTCAGGACTTTTATCCCGACCGCGAGATCCGGCCGCATTGGTCCGGTGACGAGAACATCAACTGGGATCCCTATTCGGATCTCAACGGCAACGGCCAGTGGGATGCCGGCGAGCCGCTCAACGACGATCTCGGCGCCGACGGCCTCGATCCCAATGACAGCAACTATACGGGCCCCGATGCGGGCGAGGGCGACGGCATCCCCACCGCCGGCGAACCCGATTTCGATTTTCTCGACAAGGATGAATCCGACCAGATCGGTCTGACCGGCTTTCAGGTTTTCGTGCTGCACGAGTACAAAATGGAGAACGATGAAGCCTACTGGAATGGCCTGAAATCAGCGCCGCCGCCGCGCGAAAAGCTGGTGCAGAACACCAATCTGGGCATGTTCTTCAGCTCCGGTCCCTTTGAGCTGAAGGCGGGCGACACCCAGTTCTACTCCATGTCGCTCCTCTTCGGCGAAGACCAGGCCCAGCTGGCCCGCGAGAAAAAAACGGTGCAGCAGATCTACAACGCCACCTATCAGTTCGCCCGTCCCCCCGACAAGTCGCGGCTGACCGCGGTGCCCGGCGACCACAAGGTCGTGCTCTACTGGGATGACACGGCGGAAAAATCCTGGGATCCCTTCCTGCAGGCGCATGATTTTGAGGGCTACCGCATCTACCGCACCACCGATGCGGAATTCTCCGAGGCCCAGGTCATCACCGATTCCTACGGCAAGGCGCGCTTCCGCAAGTACATCGCCGAGTTCGACCTCAAGGACGGCATCAAGGGACTGCACCCGATCGACATCGAGGGCATCAAATTCGACCTCGGCGAGGATACCGGTCTGCGCCACTATTATGTCGATACCGATGTCGAAAACGGCCAGACCTATTATTACGCCGTGGTCCCCTATGACCGCGGCCTGGTGACCGTCACCTCGACCGGCGTGACCTCCGGTATATCCCCCTCCGAGGCTTCCAGCGTCATCCGCGTCAGCGCCGCCGGGGTGGTGGAGTACGTCGACATCAACTGCGCCGTGATCACCCCACGCGCGCCCGCGGCGGGGTACCAGGCGCCGCAGCTGGCGGGCGGGCTGCAGCACGATGGTCCCGGCACCGGCCAGCTCGAGGTGGAGCTGCTCGACGCTAATGCCCTGCAGGACAATGCCTCCTATGCAGTGATCTTTCATGACACCTCCGCCTTCGCGCTCAACCGCGGGGCGACCTTCGACTGCAGCAATATCACCTCGCAGACCGCACTGCTCGAAGGGGCACAGCTGGAGGAGGGCCTCGGCATCACCCCGGTGCTGGAAGGCATGGTGATCCACGTCAACGGCGACACCGCTTGTCAGGTCATCGAAACCGAGACCGGATGGGTCAAGGGCCAGCATGGCTGGAGCTTCCGCGTCGGCAAGAATCCCAGTCTGAGCGGGCGCTTCGTCCCCTATCCCGCCGATTTCGAAATGACCTTTTATGATCACATCGTCGACACCTCGCAGGCCCTCCTCTTCGGCCAGCAGGCGATCGCCGTGCCCTTTATGATCTATAATACCACCGAAGCGCGCGTGATGGATTTTCTCTTTGGCGACAAGGACAAGGATGGCCAGTTTTCGCCCGGGGATTCGGTCACCATCGTCACCGGTGTGCGTCTGGGTGAGCCGCTGCCCACCCCCAAATCCCGCTTCAAGGTGGCCTGGACCTTCTTTTACGATCCGGCGGCGGGAAGCAGCGACCGGCCGGCCGCCGGAGATATCTTCCGCATCCGCACCACCAAGCCCTTCCGCGACGGTGAAAGCTTCCGCTTCACGGTCCAGGGCGTGCGCGCAAGTGCCAGCCTGGCCAAGGATGGCCTGGCCGCCATCACGGTGGTGCCCAATCCCTATTGTGCCGCTGCCAGCTGGGAGCCGCGCAATCCCTTCCGCTTCGGCCGGGGTGAGCGCCGCATCTTTTTCAATCACCTGCCCGCCCGCTGCACCATCCGCATCTATACGGTGCGCGGCTATCTGGTCAACAGCATCGAGCACGACAGCAGCATCGACGACGGTTCCGAGAGCTGGGACCTGGTCTCCAAGGACGGGATGGATATCGCCTTCGGCGTCTACCTCTTCCAGGTCGACGCCCCCGGCATTGGCACCCATATCGACAAATTCGCGGTCATCAAGTGACATGCCATTGAACATTTTACGGAATCGCTTATGAAAAAGATCGTCATGATAGCTTGCCTGCTGCTGACAGCTGCGGCGCTCGTCGCCGGGGATGTCGCCAAGGTCGGCGTCACCGCCGCCCCCTTCCTCTCCATCGGCGTCGGCGCGCGGGCGACCGGAATGGGCGGGGCCTTTGTCGGCACCGCCGACGATGCCAGCGCGCTTTACTGGAACCCCGCCGGCATCGCCCGCAGCCGCGATATCCAGGTGCTGTTGATGCATACCCGCTGGCTCGCTGACCTGAGGTTCAATTTCGCCGGATTCACCCTCCCCCTGGGGGCCTTCGGCAGCCTCGGGGCCTCGCTGACCTCCCTCGATTATGGCGACATGGCGGTGCGCACCACCGACCAGCCGGATGGGACCGGCGAGATCTTTTCCTCCAGCGATCTCGCCATCGGCCTCAGCTATGCGCGCAGCCTGACCGACCGCTTCTCTGTCGGTTTCAATCTCAAGTATATCACCCAGAGCATCTGGCATGAGAATGCGGATGGTTTTGCCATCGATTTCGGCACCCTCTTCGTCACCGGACTGCACGGGCTGCGCATCGGCGCCTCCTTGAGCAACTTCGGCACCGACATGCGCATGGAGGGCAAGGATCTCCTGGTCTATCACGACATCGATCCCAACATCCTGGGCAACAACAACCAGATCCCGGCCGATCTCCAGACCGGGGAGTGGTCGCTGCCGCTGACCTTCCAGTTCGGTCTGGCCATGGAGCCCTGGAAATCGCCCCTGCACCGGCTGACGGTCGCGGCCGACGCCATCCACCCCAGTGATAATACCGAATCGATCAATCTCGGCATGGAGTACGGATTCCGGGAGATGCTCTTTCTCCGCGCCGGCTATCGCGATCTCTTTTTGCGCGACCGCGAGCAGGGTCTCACCCTGGGGGCCGGCCTCGCCACCCGGAATCTCGGCAATGTGCTGATCCAGCTGGACTATGCCTATGCCGATTTCGGCCGTCTCGAGAACGCCCAGCGCTTCTCATTCAGCATGGCCTTTTGAGGAGCGGCATGGAGGCCATCGTCATTGACAAACCGGGGGCGGCGCAGATGATCGCCACGGCGGCGATCGATACGGCCAGCCTGATCGCCCGGCGCATCCCGCTGGCGGAGGTGCCCGGAATCCTGGCGCTGATGGCCGCGGGCGAGGCCCTGGGCAAGGTGCAGGTGCTGCCATGATGGCACGGAGCTCCCTCCCCATGGCCGCCGCCTGGCTGCTGCTTCTGGGCACGGCTGCGGCTACTGCGGGCGGAAAGCCAACCGATCCATGGGAAACGTTGGCGGCTTCCTTCAGCGGCATGCGCGGCCAGGTGGAGGTGGGCGGACCCTGCGCCGGCGCGGAATTCCATGGCAGCCGGCCGCTGCCCGCCCGGATCAGCTTTTATTATCCCGTGGCTAACAGCATCGATCTCAGCACCGATTACTGGCGGCGCGGCGAGTCGCGGCCGCTGCGCTTTGAGCTCACCCATGACGGCCGGACCGACTCGCTCGGCGCCGCGCCATGGGCTTACCGTTATACCCCCTATGCGATCGAGTTTCAGCAGCGCAATCCGGAGTACCTCTGCTCCATCCGCTACCGCTTTTGCCGGACGCTGCCGGTGCTGGTGCTGCAGCTCGAGCTTACCAATGGCATGGACCGGGCGCGTTCCTTCGCGTTGGAGGGCACGCTGCAGTGGATCCTCCGCACCTGCCAGACCTATGCCTGGATGCGGCCGGTGCGCGTCGCCTGCACTCTGCAGAATCCCGCCGATTCCGGGTCCGGCTGCCTTCTGGCCACGGCCGCCTTTGATGCCCCCGAGACCGATTCGGCTCTGGTTTTCATCGCCAACGCCGGGGCGCTGCCCCAAGCGGCGGCCGATTCCGGCGCCCTTCACCTGAGCTACGGGAGAAAGCTGCAGCCGGGAGAAACGTGGTCCATAATCCTGCTGCTCGGCTCCTGCCGGCAAGGCGAGGCGGCGGCGGTCGCGGTCCGGGCCGCGCGGGACTGGCAGAGCGAGGTAACGGCCTATGAAGCGGAGGCGGGACGCTATGCGGCCGCTGGCCCGCTCCTCGAGGTGCCCGATGCCGGCCTGACGCAGACCGCCCGCTGGTCACGGGCGGTGATGGCGGCCAACCGCCACTATCTCGACGGCCGCGTCGTCCCCATGCCTTGTCCGGCGGAGTACAATTTCTTCTTCACCCACGATCTTTTGCTGACCGACCTGGGCGCCGTCTTTTTCGACTGCGGGCGCGTGCGCAGCGACCTGCTTTATGTGCAGAGCCTGGCCAAAGCCGATTCCATCCTGCCGCATGCCTTTTACTGGCGCGACTCCGGCTTCCAGACCGAGTTCTGTTCCACCGACAACTGGAACCACCTCTGGTTCATCCTCCTGACCGCCTCGTACCTGCGCCACAGCGGCGATGCCGGCACGGTGCAGCAGCTGGCGCCGATGCTGGCGAAAAGCCTGCACATGATGCTCGAAAACCGCGGCGCCGACGATCTCATGTACGCCTGGCAGCCCGACTGGTGGGACATCGGCCACTCATGGGGCGCCCGCGCTTATATCACCATCCTCACCATCCGCGCCCTGCGCGAGTACGCCTTCATGGGCGGGGAACTGGGCTGGCCTGATGCGGGGCTGGCGCGCGGCCTCGAGCTGGCGGACCGGCTCCAGCAGAACCTCGGCGAGCGGCTCTGGGATGAACCGGCCGGATTTCTCTTCAACGGGCTTGCGAACGGCGCCACCGACCGCCACTATTACGCCGGCTCGCTCCTCGCCGCCGCCTGGAGGCTTCTGGACGAGCAGCGCTCCGCCCGGCTGATGAAAACCGCCGCCGCGGAGCTGCTCGACCGCCGCATCGGTATCCGCATCGCCGCGCCGATGGATTTTGACCAGCATAACCAGCTGTATGAATTCCTGCCCGGCGAGGTCGGCGCCCGCGGCCTCTACCTCAACGGCGGCGTCTGGCCGCACGGCATTGTCTGGTACGCCCTCGGCTGGCTGGCTGCAGCCCAGCCCGATTCGGCCCGGGAGGTCCTGCAGCGCTACCTGACCCTCGCGGGCATCAACCGCTCACCCCTGGGCCAGCCGGCCTTTTTCGAGTACCGCAATGCAGACCCCGCCTCGCCGCGCTATGGCGAGATCGACAAGCCCACCTTTCTCTGGACCGGCGGCTGGTTCCTGCATGCCCTCTATCAGCTGGCCGGGATGCGGGAGAACGAATGGAATCTCGCTTTCGATCCTCGGCTGCCGCAAGGGTGGCAAAAGATCCGCTATGAGGCGATGCTCAACGGGCGCAAGGTCGAGGTGACCTGGCGCGGCAAGGGGCGGTGGTTCAGACGCATCCTGGCCGACGGGCGGCCGCTCTGTACCGCGGTCATGCTCTCCGCCGCAGCTGTTTCGCCTCAGCATCAGCTCCTGCTCGAGCGCGGCGAACCGTGCACCCCCTATCTGGCTGCCGCCACCTGCGGGGTAACCGCGGCTCGACTCGATTCCCGGGAAAGGCGTCTGCGGATTGGCGTCCGAGGGCAGGCCGGACAAACGGCCGGGTTGTCCGTCGTATCCCCCTGGGAGCCGCTACGGGAGGCGGTTGCCGGGTGGGATATTTCCGTGACCCGCTTCATCCGTGTGCGGGAGATCCACCTCCAGAAAAAGCTGACACAAGGCCACGAAGAGGTCGAGATCCGCTTCGCGCAGGGAGAGGAGTAGCCGCCGTATGCATCGGATCACCGCGAATAACCTGCTTCGATCCTGGCTGGTGTGGGCCATGCTGGCCCTGGCTGCGGCGGCCCAGCTCTGCGGCTGCCGCAGCGGTCCGCACGGCAAGGCCGGGCATGAGGGGCTGGTCTACTGGCCGGCGGCCAATGCCCAGGAGATCGAACTGGCCGGACTCGCCGCAGCGGAATGGAACGCGGCCCATCCCGACGTGCCGGTGACAGTGCAGCCGATTCCCGAGAGCCAGTCGACCGAGGAGGTGCTGCTGGCGGCGGTCGTCGGCAAGACCACCCCGGATGTCTGTTCGAACATCTGGCCGGGCGTGGTCGGCCAGTTCGTACGCGCCGGGGCCCTGGTGGCGCTGGATTCCTTTACCGATTTCGACTCCGTCGCCGTGGCCCGGCTGCCGGAGGGGCAGCGGGAGGCCTTTCAGTATGACGACGGCCGTCTCTACCAGATGCCCTGGAAGAGCAATCCGATCATGATGGAATACAACGTCCGGCTCCTGCAGGAGGCCGGATTCACGCACCCGCCCGCCACCTACTCCGAGTTCATCCGTGCCGGCCAGGCCCTGACCCGGGATGTGACCGGCGACGGCCAGCCCGATCAATGGATGCTCTATGTCGACATCAACGTCAAATGGTGGCTGCGCTACTTCGATTTTTACACCTTTTATCTGGCGGCCTCGGGCGGTCAGACCCTGATCAAAAACCGGCAGGTGGTTTTTGATAATGCGGCCGCGGTGGAGGTCTTGCGCTTCTTCCGCCGCTGTTTTGAGCTGGGCATCTTCCCCAAGGCAACCTTTCAGGGCGATACCTTTCTCGCGGGGCAGGTGGCCACGCACATCACCGGGCCCTGGAACATCGCCCATGTCGACAAGTTCAAGCCGGCGGGATTTGAATTCGATTATGCGCCGGTCCCGCTGCCGGACAGCAGCGCGGGACCGGTGGTGACCTATGGCGACCCGAAAAATATCGCCATCTTTACCACCTGCAGGAATCCGCGCGCGGCCTGGGCCTTTGTCAAGTTTCTGGTTTCGCGTCGGCAGGATCTGGCGCTGCTGCGGATCGCCAGCCAGCTGCCCATCCGCCGCGGTCTGCTGACGGATTCGCTCTACATGCCGTACTTTAAGGACAATCCCAAGATGGTGCGCTTCGCCGAACAAGCCCCGCGAACCCGGGGCGTGGACTCCGCTCCAGAGCTGCGCGAGGTTTTTGATGCCATCTCGCAAGAGTTCGAGGCCTGCTGTGTGCTGGGCCGGCGCACCCCCGAAGAAGCGGTGCGCCGCGCGGCAGAACGGGCACGGCAGGTCCTGCAGTGAACATAGTCCAGCTGCAAGCGCATGCCAACCCCGGTCAACCGGGGCGAGTGATCTGTTCAAAGTCAGGTTTTTTACTCTCGCAGAACGCGGCCAAGCCGTATTCTTTTCCGATGAACCATGGGGAGAAGTCTGTTGAGAATCAAACAAAGCCGTCATAAAGCCGGGGAGAGCCGGGCCGGGCTCCTCTTCTCCCTGCCCTACTGGGTCTGGTTCGCCCTTTTCATGGCCTATCCCCTGCTCTTTTCCCTGGTCCTCGTTTTCCACGAATGGGACATTTATACGCCGATGCGCTGGGTCGGCCTGGGCAATTTCGCCCGTCTTTTCCAGGATGACCTCTTCTGGCAGGCGATCCTCAACACCCTCTTTTTTCTGGTCATCCACATCCCCCTGCAGATTGGGCTGGCGCTCCTCTTCGCGGTGCTGCTGAACGAAAAAATCCGTGGCCGCGGTTTCTTTCGCGCCGCCTATTTCATGCCGGTTGTGATCTCCGGCATCGTCATCTCGCTGTTGTGGCAGCAGCTCTTCTCCTACGAAAACGGCATTCTCAACCTCCTGCTCGCCCGGCTCGGCCTGGGGAAAATCCCGTGGCTGACCAGCCCGGAATGGGCGATGCCCTCCGTGGCGTTGATGGCGACCTGGAAAAACGTCGGGCTCTATATCATCCTTTTCCTCGCCGGTCTGCAGAACATTCCGGCGTGGCTCTATGAGGCCGCCGGCCTCGACGGCGCCTCCGCCTGGCAAAAATTCCGCCACATCACCCTGCCGATGCTCAATCCGGCAGTGATCATGGTCCTGGTGCTCTCGACCATCGGCGGCTTCAGCCTCTTCATCGAGCCCTACGTACTGACCGGGGGCGGCCCGATGAACCGCACCCTCTCGGCGATGCTCTACATTTACAAGCAGGCTTTTTATTTCAACCGCATGGGCTATGCCGCCACCCTCGGTTTCTTCTTCGCCTTTATCATTCTGGCGGTGGTGCTGGTGCAGCGCAAGGTGGTCGAGCAGGAGGCCCTGGAATGAAACGCGCACTCACCTGGCTCATTCTGATTCTGGGAGCGGTCGTCTTCCTCTATCCCTTTCTCTGGATGGTGGCGGCGACCCTCAAACCGGAGATGGAGATCCCCAGCTTTGGGCTCCTGCCCTCGCGCGTCAGCCTGGCCAGCTATGAACAGGTCTTCGCCAAAATCCCCCTCCTGCGCGCCCTGATCAACAGCCTGGTGGTTTCTTTCTCCATCACCGCTTCGGTGCTCTTTTTCGGCTCCATGGTGGGCTATGCCCTCTCGCGCCTGCGCTTCCGCGGCCGCGAGTTGATGGTGATGGCGATTCTCTTCACCATGATGATCCCCTTTCAGCTCACCATGATCCCCCTCTACATTCTCATGGTCAAGCTCCATTGGACCGACACCTATCTCGCCCTGATCGTACCCGGGATGATGAGCGGCTTTGGCATCCTCCTCTTCCGCCAGTTCTTTCAGTCCGTGCCGCAGTCGCTCATCGATGCGGCGCGGGTGGATGGTCTCAGTGATATGCAGATCCTCTTCCGCATCATCTGGCCGCTCTCCCGGCCCATCCTGATCACGGTCGGGATCATCACCTTCATGAACACCTGGAACGACGTCCTCTGGCCGCTGATCGTCATCCGCGACCAGTCGATCATGACCATGCCGCAGATGGTGACCATCTTTGCGGTGAGCGGAATGGCGGAAGCACAGCTGGGCGTCAAGCTGGCGGCCGCGACTCTGCTCGCCCTGCCGGTCATCATCGCCTATGCCTTTTTCCAGCGCTACTTTATCGAGAGCCTGGCGAGCACGGGGCTGAAGGGATGAGCGCCTCCATCTGCATATGGGCCCGGCGGACGAACGCCTCCGGCACATGGGCCCGGCGAACGATCACATCCGCGTACAATCAAGCCCGGCGGACGAACCCCTCCGGCATAGGGGCCCGGCGGATGCTTATACTCGCCCTGCTGTGGAGCAGCTGCACCACGGCTCCGCGCAGCCTGGTCAATCTCGCCCATCTCGACCGCCTCTGCGAGGAGGTGACCATCGCCGGCCAGCCCTGCACCATCGTCCACATTTACAGCGATGCCCCGGACTATGGCTGGACCGATGCCGCCGGCGAGGGCATCGCCTGCGTCGACGATGTCGCCCGCGCCGCGGTGGTCTATATGCGCGCCGGCGATGCGCGCCACCTCGCGCGCATCCGCGGCCTCCTCCGCTTCGTCCTGCTGCTCCAGAACAATGACGGTACGTTTTATAATTTTGTCCACCGGGACCTGACCATCAACCGGGAAGGGCCGACCAGTGTGGCCTCCTTCGGTTTCTGGGCGGCGCGCGGCTACTGGTCGCTGGGGGAGGGCTATGCCTTTTTCAGGGAGAGGGATCCCGCCTTTGCGGCGGAGCTGCGCAGCGCCTTCCGGCGCTGCCTGCCCCAGCTCGAGGCACTCGCCCCGGCCTACGGAAGTTTCGAAACCGTCGGCGGCCGGGCGTGGCCCAGCTGGCTGCTCAACCATCATGCAGCCGATGCCACCTCCGAGTTTCTCCTTGGCGCCGCCGCTGTTCTCGCGGTCGAGCCAGATCCGGCCCTGCAGCGTCATGCCGCCCGGCTGGCCGAAGGGCTCTGCGCCATGCAGGCGGGCCGGGAGCCCCATCCGGCCACCGTATCAGGGGCAGTCTTTCCTCCTGAGGTTCGGCCTTCATCACAGCGTCCGGAAGAGGCCGGGATGGCGGGCGCCTTTTACTCCTGGCCGGGCATCTGGCATGGATGGGGCAATGCCCAGCTCCAGGCCCTGGCCCCCCTCTCGGCCCTGCTCGCCGATCCCGAGCTGCTGCGGCGGGCGGAGTACAGCGGCCGCGTCTTTCTCGGCCGGATGCTGGCCGGCGGCTGGCTGCATGAATTCGATTTCAATTCCGGCAAAACCGCCGTATATTCACAGATCGCCTATGACGTGCGCGCGGCCGCCCTCGGCCTGCTCGCGCTGCATCGGGCGACGGGCCAACCCGATTATGCCCGGCTGGCGGGGCTCGCCGCTTCCTGGCTGACCGGCAACAATCTCGCCGGCGCGCCCCTCTATGACGCCGCCACCGGACGCGGCTATGACGGCATCGACCGCGAGGGCGTCAACCGCAATGCCGGAGCCGAGTCGACCATCGAGGCGCTCTTCACCTTGATCGAGATCGAGAAGGTCCCGACCGCCGCGGCCTGGCTGCAGGCCAGATCAAGTGAAAAGTGGGATGAGGCGGCGTGGCCGGACAGGCCGGAGCTGCGCCGCACCTTTCGCACCGCACAGGAAGCCCGCCTGCTCACCGCGGGGCGCGGGGGATTCACCCTGCAGCGGTTGAACCCTTAATCCAGACGGGATGCCTTTCATGCTGATCCCAGCCAAATACAAATTTCTCCTGCTGACCGTGCTCATCGGCGGGCCGCTCCTCGCCCAGGAGGAGATGATCCTGCAGCAGGGGCGTGACGGCTATGCCGGCTGCCAGGATGCCCACCTGCTTGCCAACAAACCCGGCTGGAATACCGGCGGCGAGGAGGGGCTGGAGGCCACCGGCAACGGCGGCGAGGCAGACGCCAAACATCTTGTGCTCCGCTTTGATCTGAGCAGTCTCCCGGCGGAGAGCCGGATCGACTCGGCCTGGATCGAGCTCTATCTGGTCAAACGGCGGACGCTGCAGAGCGTGCCCAAAATCCTGGCGGCGTACCGCCTCAACCGCTCCTGGAGCGAGGGCAGCGGCGACGATGCCGGCGGCTATGACGGCCGTCCCGCCGCTGCCGGCGAGGTCTGCTGGTCCCATGCCGCTTTCTCCGATGTGCCCTGGTCACTTCCCGGCGCCAACGGCGTGCCACAGGACCATGCGGCCCTTGCTGATGGTGAGCGGCTGATCGATCCCGCCGATCCGGCTGGGCGCTGGTACACCTGGCAGGTGACCGGCATGGTGCAGGAGTGGCTGAGCCGTCCGGACAGCAACTTCGGACTGGTGCTGCGCGAGCCGGCGGTTGCGGCCGGCACCGGTATCCTCAACTTTGCCTCCTCCCAATTCGCGGCCGATTCCCTGCGGCCCCGCCTCCGCCTGCTTTTGGCGAGTCAGAGTCCGCAGTCCATCGCGCTGGCGCTGACAGCGTCGGCTGCCTCCGGCGCCATTGCGGTCCGCTGGCCCTGCCGCGGCGACGCGAACAGCAACGGCTATGCCGAGATCGCCCTGGCCCGCGCCGGCGACGCCCAGTGGGGCGCCCGGCAGCGGATGGACAAGGGCGCCGGCGGTTACAGCTTTACCTTTGCGAATCTGACCTTCGGCCGCTACCACCTCCGCGGCTGGCTCAGTGATCCCGACGGCGTCCAGGGGGAGGCCATTCAGACCCTTTTCAATCTCGAGCTCGCCCCCACTGCAAGCCGCGGCGGCGCGCTCTACACCACCCTGCAGAGTGATAACAGCGTGCAGGTGGAGCTGACCTTCAGCGACGACGGCGACGGGGACAATGCGGCGCTGCTGGCCCACAAGCCCGCATCCGCTCTGCTCTGGCAGGAGGACGGTCCCATGGCGCGCGCAGCGGGACGGTTCAGCAAACTCCTCACCGGCTTGACGGGCGGCGAAACCTGGGATCTGCGCGTCACCCTCCGCGACCCCGACGGCATCAGCGGCGACTCGGTTTTCACGGCGCAGCTGTACATCCCGCCGGCGACCGGCCCGGTGCGTCTGCTCAGCCAGGGTCATAAGCGGTTTGAAATCCAGTCCGGCGCCTTCACCGCCCTCTATGACAGCGCCCGCACCGGCGCCAGTCTGTGGCTCTCCTCCGCCCAGGGCCGGCAATACGTGGTCCGCAACACCATCACCAACGGCCTGCCCTTCGCCGTGCTCGATCCGGCACTTCTCGACAGCATCCGGATCGCAGGGAATGGGGAATGCGAATGCATCGAGGTGCGGATGCAGGGCCACTGGGGCAGCGTGCGTCACGAGGTCATTCTGACCGTCTACCCCGGGTATCCCGGCCTGTTCCACTGGAAGTGCCTCCTCACCGGCGCAACCGGGATCAACATCCCCTATGGTGCGGCCGAATGCACCTTTTTCGACCGCGAGCGCAATTATGCGGTCAGTTCCAGCATCGTCTCCTGGGTCGAGCAGGCGCCCTTCGCTGCCGGGCTGACCAGCGGCTACGATCCCCTCGCCCTCCAGGGCACGCTGTTCTATTTCCAGAACTTTACCGAGCTGAACGATTACTTTGGCCTGCAGCGGACCTCCCCGCGGGAGTGTGTGCAGCTCACCTCGACGGGATTCGGCTTCGAGCGCCCGGGCGGCAACCAGCCGCTGCGCAGCGAGCCGGTCGTCCTCACCGACGCCTGGCTCTTTCTGGCGCCCGGCAAGCCGGCGACAGAGAGCGCGGTGGCGGAAGGTTTCCTTACGGCGCTGGCCGATATCTATGCCTCGATCTATAAACCCGGCCTCGAGGAGATCGACTGGCAGGAGATCGCCGGCAAGCTGCTGGCCGATCTCGGCGACGAGCGCTGTCAATCCACCGTCAACGGCCAAAAGTTACTCCGCTCCTATGTCGGGGTGCCGCGCCTCAACAATGCCGAGGCGATCAGCCAGCTCGACGTGCTCGTCGCGCTGCGCCGTTACGAAGCCGTGCACGGCGAGGTGAGCACCCTCGACGACCATCTCGCGGATAATCTCTGGCAGTTCTACAACCTGCGGCTCAACACCATGGTCAATGATGCGCCCAATGAAGGCGTGCAGGAAGGGGACAGCTGGTACGCGCTGCACATCCATCTCGGGCTGGCGCGGCTGGCGCGGCTGGGCGATGGCCAGGCGCGCACGCTGCTCTTCCTCTCGCTGCCCAAGCTGATGCGCTTCGCCCGGGCCGTGAACTATGAATTCCCGGTCTTCTTCCGCTACACCGATGATACGGCCATCTCCGGTCATGAATACGATGTCACCGGTGGTTATCTCTACCTCATGCTCGACGCCTGGCAGCTCAGCGGCAGCGAGGTGTACCTTCAGGAGGCCAAACTGGCGGCTGAGCACATTGCCGGCCACGGTTTCGGCTATGCCTATGAAGCGCACATGACCGCCGCCACCTGCGCCGCGCTGGCCCGGCTCTACCAGATCACCGGCGAGCATCGCTACCTCGAGTTGAGCTACATGCCCTTCGCCAACCTGATGGCAATCTCCTGGCTCTGGGAGTGCGATTACGGCTATGCCGCGGAGTACCGCACCTTTTTCGGATTGAGTCCCATGGCGGGAGCGGCCGTGATCACGCCCATGGAGCAGCATCAGAGCTGGAGCTATCTGCGCGAATACCGCGAGAGTGCAGCCGGCAACCTGCCCGCCAGCCTGGCGCGGCTGCTCGACGGATATATTGCCTATACCCCCACGGTGATGAAATACACCCTGCCGCCCTTCCTGCCTGCTGCGGCGCTGGTCATCGGGCCGACGGTCTATGATTCCTGGAATGTGCCCTCTTTTGACATTCCGGTGGAAGATCTGCGCGAGGGCTGGCAGAAATCGGGTTCGCTCGGCCAGCAGATCTATGGCGCCGGCGCGCCCCTGGTCTTTGCGGCCGATCTGGCTACCGGCATCGGAAGTGCTGAAGGCGCGCTGCCGCAACCGCAGCTGACGCTGCTGGAGAACTATCCCAATCCCTTCAATGCCGGCACGCGGATCAGCTGGCAGTTGCCCGAGGCGGGCCGCGGCAAAAAGGCGGGATACAGCTTGAGCATCTATGATATACTCGGCCGCAAAGTCCGGTTCTTGCCGGTAGATACAAAATCAGGCCGCGGCGAGACCTTCTGGGATGGCCGCGACGATGCCGCAGCGGCCGTCAGCGGCGGTGTCTACCTGCTCGTTCTGGAAGGTGGCGGCCGGCGGCTGGTGCGCAAGGTGCTGCTGCTGCGCTAGGAATCCGGAAAAAGGAAGGTCAAGCTGAAGATGCGCCAGGTCAAGCCGACGATGCGCCATGTCAAGCTGAAGATGCGCCAGGTCAAGCCGACGATGCGCCATGTCAAGCTGAAGATGCGCCAGGTCAAGCCGACGCTGCGCCAGGTTATTCTGCTGCCCCTGCTGGTGCTGGCGTGTGCGAGAACGCCGGAGGAGCCGGTCCTCGCCCGCGCCGGCGGCCGGGTCATCACCCGCGCCGAATTTATCGAGCGCGCCGAGTTCAGTCCAGCGCTGCAGTTCCAGGGGGTTGAATCGGCGCGGCCGGGTTATCTGCTGGGTCTGCTGATCGATGAGAAACTGGCCGCCCAGGCCGCGGAGACGGCGGGAACAGATACTACAGCCCTCCTCCGGCAGCTCACCGGATACATCGAGGAGATGGCCATGGCACGGGAGCTCTTCCGGGCGGAGGTCCGTGACAAGGTGACGCTGGACCCGGCCGAGATCGACCGCGCTGTCCAGCGGCAGGCGCAGATCCGCACTGTGGACTATCTGGTTTTCGCGGATGAAGCTCTGGCGCGCCACTATCAGCAGAGGCTCGCCGCCGGGGAAGGATTCAGCGCCGCGCTGCGTGCCCTTTATGGTGCCGCTGCGGATACCGCGGCCAACCGGCGGCTGATCCGCTGGGGAGAAAATGAGCCGGTGATCGAGGAGGCCGCCTGGGCCCTCGAGCCCGGCCAGACCTCCGGGGTCATCGAGGTCAACGGCGCTTTCATGGTGATGCGCCTGGAGGAGATCACTTCAGCGCCGGCGTTGACCGAAAGTGCCGTGGCGGAGCGGAGCCGCCGTGCCCGCACGGTGTTGCGCAATCGCCGGGAGGCGGCGGAGAGCGACCGTTTCATCGCCTCTTTCGCGCTCGCCAGGAACCTGCAGTTCAACCGCGGGCTGGTGGAGCGGGCTGCCGGCGTGCTGGCCGATCTGGAAGCACCGGGTGATGAGGGCGGCAGCTCTTTGCCGCCGGAACGCCAGGTCGCGGGGGAGGTCATCGCCGGGGCGCGCCAGGCGCTCGCCACCGAGCTCGCAACACCCCTGGCCACCTGGAGCGGCGGAGCGATCATCCTCGGGCAGCTATTGGAACGCTGGCAGGGGATCAACCCGGCCATCGATCAGGTCACAGCCCGCGCACGCCGCCGGGCAGTCGTGCGCAGCTTCAGCCTGATCATTCGCGATGCCATGCTGGCGCAGGAGGCGCGGCGGCGCGGGCTGGACAACTCCGCTGCGGTGCGCGCCGAGGTGCGCGTCTGGCGGGATCATTACCTTGCTCTGGCCTGGCTGGAGGAGAGAACCCGGCAGGGACGGTCGGCTGCCGCCGCGTTGCAGCAGCTGAGACGGGGAAGCATTGTAGAGGCCGACAGCGTCATGCTGCGCGGGATCGAACTCAGTGCCATCCCGCTGCTGGCGCTGCGTCCCGGCCAATACAACGCGCAGGTCGTCCCGCCCTGGATCACGTTTGAATGAGAATTTCAGGTACCAACACGAGCAAATAAACGAGGTCATCCCCTCGCGGCGATACATGGACCTCGCAGGATTCTGTATCAGGTACCAACACGATTAAACCAACGAGGCGTTCGTATGTCAACTGCTGATTTCAAGGAACTCTTCATCCGTCATCCGCAGAATCCGATCATCGTCACCGCCGACCTCCCCTATCAGGCCAATACGGTGTTCAATGCCGCAGCGGCGCGGGTCTCCGGGGAAACCGTGCTGCTCATCCGCATCGAGGACCGGCGCGGCATGTCTCATCTCACGGTGGCGCGCAGCACCGACGGGATATCGGGGTGGCGGATCGATCCACAGCCCACATTTCCGCCCGATCCGGAGCATTTCCCGGAGGAGCTCTGGGGCGTGGAGGATCCGCGCATCACCTTCATGGAAGAACTGGGCGAGTACTACTTTACCTACACCGCCTACTCGCAGGACGGCCCTCTGGTCGCGCTGGCCCGTACCAAGGACTTAAAAAGTTTCTCGCGTCTCGGCGGGGTGCTGCTGCCCGAGAACAAGGATGCCGCGCTCTTTCCCCGGCGCATCAACGGACGCTATGCCATGCTCCACCGCCATGTTCTGCACAGCGGCGCACATATCTGGATCGCCTTCTCACCGGACCTCAAGCACTGGGGCGACCATCAAGTTGTCATGCGCGCCCGCTCCGGCGGCTGGTGGGACGCCAACAAGATCGGCCTCTCGCCGCAGCCGATCTATACGCCCGAAGGCTGGCTAATCCTCTATCATGGTGTACGGGTGACCGGTGGCGGGGTGATCTACCGGCTGGGACTGGCTTTGCTGGATGCGGAGGATCCGCGGCGGCTGCTGCGGCGCAGCGAGGAATGGATCTTTGGACCAACGGAACACTATGAACGCCAGGGGGATGTGGATAATGTCGTTTTCCCCTGCGGCTGGACCCAGGAGGGCGACGAGCTGCGCCTCTATTACGGCGGAGCCGACACCTGCATCGCTCTGGCCACCGCCAGCCTCCGGGAGCTGCTCGACTACCTCCGCCGCTGCCCGGAAAAATAACCACCAGCGTCAAGGGCTACCCGGGCGTGTATCGGTCTACGCTGCCGGAGGCCGCGCCTGGCCGTTACCGCCGCCGCTCCGGCCGCAAGAGATGGCCCTCGTCGGCCGCATGCCGCTTGCGATCGAGGTCGGAAAGGCTCTGCCTCACTGCCCACCAGTGAAAGCCCGGTAGAGGCGTATCGCATGGCGGCGGGGATCGCGATAGTACTCCTCGGGAGAGAGATCCAGCGCCACCCGGCGCCGCGCCGGCTGCACGGCCGGGCGGGTGGCGGCGAAACGCTTGATCACCTCCGCGTGCGGCTTGAGCGAGCCGTCCGGCCGCACCAGCCCGAAAAAGCGCTCGTGCCAGGCCTGGTCGCAGGGCGGCCGGACATACAACCCGGGGATATAATCGGCATAGCACCAGATCATCGCCCCAAGGGCCCCCACCTCCACCAGTTTGGGCAGCACCGCTTCGATATAGGCTGCGAGATCCTCCTCTGAGGCCATGAACTGCCGGAAGGGCTGGCCATAACGCTGCCACTCGTCGACAAAAGAGGCCTGGCCCGGCGGCGCAGTGCAGCCGCCGAACTCCTCCATCAGCGCCGGTTTGCCGCAGAGCGCGCTCGTCAGGGCGCAGAGGAAGGGAACGAAATCGCTGTCGAGCGGGCCATTGGACCAGTCCGCATACAACGGATAGCCGTGCATCACCGGGATATCGACCTCGTCAAAGAGATCGTTCACCCGCAAGCCGTTATCCACCAGCAGGCTGGCGACGTGCAGGCCGCAGGTGACCGGATGGCGCGGATCGATCGCACGAATGAGGCTGGTCATCCGCTGGGTCCAGGCTCTTCCCCCGGCGGCATCGGCCGGCCAGGCAAAGAGATCCGGCTCGTTGCCGAGGTTCCAGACCTCGATGGCGGGATGCTCCTTGAGGCGCCCGACCACGGTTTGCAGCTGCAACTCGGCCGCCCGCAGAGCCTGTGGATCGGTGAAGGGATTACGGTAGCCGCAGTTGACCGCGCGCCCGCCGCTGACCACCTGCCAGATGCGCGGCGGCATCGGCTGGTCCGGCTGCAGCATCCATGCAGGGGTCCACGAGGGGCCGCTCATGTGGCCGGTGAAAAAGGTCACATTGAGCCGCAGGCCCAGTCCGGCAGCGATGTCGCAGACCTGCTCGAGATGGTCGAGGGCCTTATGGTCGACCACATCGGGAGCCGGTTGCCAGTCTTCCCACAGCAGAAAGAGACGTACCACCTCCAGACCGATCTCGCGGATGAGCGCGAATTCCTCCCGGACCTCCCCGGCGTCAAAATCCGTCCACCAGTACATGGCCTTGCGCCGCGGCCAATAATTGACGCCCAAAAGGAACGGCTGCTCCTGCATGGTTTACTCCTTTATTCTATTTACTTGTCTGTTTCCTCACCTGCCAAGCGCCGCATCCATCCTCATCGCAAACCGAACCGCCTTTTTAATGCTCCTCAATTACCCTTTGAGAGTTGAATACAGAGATATTCCATGGCGATGGAAACAGGTTCCCCCTGCGGAAATTTTAGCGCACGGGCGATGGCCTCCGGCCCCTGCTGTTTGATCCTTTCCTCCAGTTGGCTCCGGTTGTCGAAGCTCTGGAGCGCATGAAAATCAGCGCGCCGCCGGATGCCGGCCGCTGCGAGGGCGGTAAAGCTGCGTTCGATTTTCTCTTCTTCGCCGGTATGCCAGGCCCACTCCGAACCCGGCGCGTGGTCGAAGATGACGATGTCCGGCGCCAGCGTGCGGGCGTACGCGAGGGCAGCAGCAGGATCCGCCATTTCATGCAGGCTGAATTCAAAGACCACCACATCCGCATGATCGCGATGCACCAGGAAATCCTCGTGGTAAAAACGCATCCGTTTCAGCAGAGGGTCCCCATGAAGTTTCTGCTTCAGGGCTTCGAGTGCGGCCGGATCACTATCGACCGCCGCGATGGCGCGGGCCTGGCGGTAGAGATCGATGATCTGACCCTCGCCGGCGCCGGCCACGCAAACGCTCTTGTCCGCAAAAGAGTAGCAGCCCCGCAAATTGAGCACAAGTTGGTCTATATCGGTGGCCATTCAGCGGCTCCTTCCCCGTATGTCAACCATTCAGCACGACCGAACCGATCGGGAGATGCACTTTTAACCTGTTGGCGCCGGAACGGGCCGGCACTACACCGGTCCCCTGCCTGGCCCCATTGCCGGACTATAAAATTTGTCTTGTAACTGATCTCTCCGGGTAACTAAATTTAATACATGGAGAGCATATTTCAAAATATCCGGGAGCTGGTGGCGAAAATTCCACCGGGCCGGGTGGCGACCTATGGGCAGATCGCAGCCATACTGGGGATTCCGGGGGGTGCCCGCACGGTCGGCTGGGCGATGCACGGCTTGCCGGAGGGCAGTGAAGTGCCCTGGCATCGCGTCATCGGCGCCGGGGGGCAGGTCCGGCTGCCCGAATTCGAGGGCAAGGCGGTGCAGGTGATGCTGCTGCGTCAGGAGGGTGTGGATGTGGATGGGCGCGGCCGGATCGATCTGGAGAAATTTCAATGGGTGCCGGAATAACCCTTGTTCCTGCGCCACCCTCGTTCTCTTGCTCACCCGGACTCGCAGCGGCTGCAAGCGCCCACCCGCGCTCTAGCACCTACCCGCACTCTCGCGCCCACCCTTCGTCACGCCGGCTCGCAGGGAGAATCCGGGCAGGGACGAGAGGCCCACATGGCAGCGAGAGTTCGGGTGGGGACGAGAGGCCCACATTTCTTGCGCCTACCCGCGCTCTCGTGCCCACCCTTCGTTACGCCGGCTCGCAGCGAGAGTCCGGGCAGGGACAAGAGGCCCACATGGCGGCGAGAGTCCGGGTGGGAACGAGGGTCAGAGTCAGGGCAAAAGCCGCACCGAGACGATGGCCCGTGAGGGCATCAGCAGTGAAAAGCGGCCATCCGCAACCGGCAACTCCTCGAGCTTTTCCTCCAGAACCGTCACCCGCTCCGCGCGCGTCATCCTCGCGACAGAAACCAAAACCTCCAGCTCTTGCTCGGCATAACTGACCAGCCGCAGCACCATCCCCTGCCCGTCGGCAGAACGGCGGGCGTGCAGCAACTGCACCCGCGCGTCGGAGAACTCGAACCAGCGTCCCTCCCGCTGCTCCGGCATCACCAGAGCCGGATGCACCTCCACCCCCGCTTTCAATCCCTCGGCTTCCTGTTTGAGCACAGCAGCATCAAAGGCGGCAAAACTGGTTATTTGCCAGGTCAGGGAGATGAATCCGGGCTGGGCGGGCCGGAAATTGGTATCCCAGTAGTTGTTGAGCGGCCAGGCGAGAAGCAGGGGATTTTTCTCCCGCGCGATCGCCCGGCTGCGCCGGCCGAAATTGAATCCCCCCG
>Ga0209099_1001027_pt1 | contig 30435 bp, 31 predicted proteins | sample AD_JPNHW2_MetaG_FD_184430 | JGI IMG/M metagenome (GOLD analysis project Ga0209099, IMG submission 184430) | Active sludge microbial communities of municipal wastewater-treating anaerobic digesters from Japan - AD_JPNHW2_MetaG (SPAdes) (version 2) | ecosystem: Engineered > Bioreactor > Anaerobic... | reverse complement strand
AGTCTGTTGTTCTTTGTTTTTTTGTATGTTTATCATGAAGAAATGGACATCCTTAATTGCTATTTCTCGTACATCCTTATTTGCCATTTTTTGTACATTGTAAGTTCCCGCTTACACTACTTTAATACCATCTGGTAACACTTTGAATAAAGAATATGACAAATTACCCTGATGTCGTCACAATCGCTGAAACATGTTTCAACATCCTGGAATATTCTTAAAATATTTTTTCGAAACATAGCTCATATATTTTAATCAACATAAATCACTTCATACCTGTCAACACTATCCTGGTTTGGATGTTTAATGACGGCGTCCTTTGTGAGAGAATCATAAAGTCCACATATTAGCAAACTGGGGCTGCACTCAGCAGTGCATTTTCTTTTCGGAGACCTGTTTTTATTCTGGAGATAACTCCTGGATATCCATATTGTCGTTTTTCTTTTTGGCTTATTCATAATTAATTCTGTTTAAATAAGTGTAATTTATTGTTTACCATAAATACGTTTGGTTACACTCAAAAGGAAGCCAAAATGCAGGTCAGGATTGAATATTTTTTATTCAGACAAGTATAATGTTGTAATACTGGACATTACACATTGATATATTTTTGTAAAAAAGTCTGAAGAAAGGAAGAAATAGAAATAAATCTGATCTGTGACAGTCTGATCAGTGATCTTAGCCGGTCAGATGATTCGAAAACCGGCATAGCGGATTTATAAACTTTTGAAAAAATCCTGTAGCGAGATCTCGAGTTTTTGAATTACGTTGATGAATAATCTCAGTGAAACGCTTTCACCTTTTTCAATTTTGTTTAGCGTTACTTTGTTAATATTGTTTTCACGGGCAAAATCTTCATAATTAGCTCTCTTGGCCTTCCTGAGCTTTCTTACCTTTTTTCCTATCTGCACTAATTTCTGATCTGCTTCCAGATAGGATTCAGGCAACTTCTTAGGTTTCATGACAGTTTTTTTATAAAAATAAGAAAAAACATAAAAATATATGTAAAAATTTAAACATTACATATAATTATATGTATTTTTGTAATATGACTAGAAAACCGAAAATAATTCAGTTCGCTTTTAGTACAGACGATACATACAAGGAGAGGTATATGGTCGTTGTAGAAATTGTTGAAGGAAAATATCCTAAGATCCATATAGTACCAGTTCCATCTTGGCTAGTCTTTTATTCTGAAGATTACCTTTATTATTGTATTAATTTAAATTAATATGGAAGGAACACCGACAAGCTTTTATATCAATTTTAGGGTATACTTCAAGTTGATACACTTTTCACAAGAAAAACGCCATAAAAACGGCCAGAACGTATTAAAAATAGGATCACGCTAAAAATGATACAGATGGAAGCAATAATTTACTCAAGGGTAAGCAGCCTGTCTCAGGATTATGAACGGCAGATAATCAATCTTAAGACCATTGCACAGGAGAAAGGCTGGCATGTCAGAAGAACATTTCAGGAAAAGATATCCGGCACTGTAAAGTCCGGATCCAGAAGTGAGTTTAAATCTTTGATGAATTACATTGATAAAACACCTGTCCAGGTTGTAATGGTATCGGAAATCTCCCGTCTGGGCAGGAGAGTGGTAGATGTATTGAATTTTGTAGAATTGCTGCATGAAAAGGGTATTGCACTATATATCCAACAATTCAACATGCTCACCATGGAAAATGGCAAGGAAAATCCTGTTGCGAAAATGTTGCTGCAGATGTTGAGTATTGGTGCGGAGATGGAGAACAGTCAGAGAAAAATTCGTCAACTCGAAGGGATTCACCTTGCCAAGATTAAAGGAGTGTATAATGGTCGGGTTAATGGGGCAAAGTCCAATCCGTCTCTACTGATGAACAAATATCAGAATATCTTAGATCTCCTTGACAAAAGTGAACTATCTGTGAGGCGGATTGCCGGAATAACTGGACATTCTGTCAACACTGTTCGGAAAATCAGACAGTTAAAAGAGATTTAAGTATAGTATTTTTTTCACCAAAGGATCACTTAATGATACTTTGATGAAAAATTTACTATTTTAAATCAAGTTATAGATATTTTAAAAGTTTATCTTTAATAAGATCATAAGCATCTACTGGATTATAAACTTCAGTCGGGCGCAATAGGAAATTTGTGTCGTTGATGAATTCATCATCTTTCATTTTCTCATCCAGATTTAAAATATATTGCTTTTGGGTTGGAATATTTTTAACCACAAACCTCATGTATTCATAATAGCATTCAATGATTCTTTCTGATGATACCTGAAATAATGTCAATGCTTTATAAAGATCAAACAGATCCCGTCCTTTTTTTCGCTGATATAATGCTCTGAGTTTTGTTCCCAGAAGTTCTTCAAGCTGATATGTTTGAATTGCAACAGTACCAGAAAACCATCTGGAACTAACAGAGAATGGAATTTCCTGATAACCGAAAACTGAGAAATGCTCCCTGCAATTAATTTCCACTTTCAATCGTAATGGAACTGGAGAAACACCTTCCGAATTGAACCTGAAAAGAAGTGTGTTATTATTTGCCTTTTGCTTCACCACTGGTTTGCTAATAAACGATAACTTTTTCTGAATTCGGGTTATTATTTCCTTGATTGGCCTGCTTTCTTTCTGGACAAGATCAATGTCTTCAGAATATCTTGGCTGAGGTTGAAGAAACAGTTTATGTATGGCAGTACCACCCCTGAATGCAAGTTGGCTGGCAAGATATTCGTCAGAAAAAATTTCGATCAGGGAGCGACTGATCACCAAATCCTGTTCAATCTGTTCATCATTTACCCACGGAACGATATTGCTCCATGCACGGATATCAGTAATCGGGATCATTCTTCAATATCAATAGTGGTGTTAATAATGATCTTCCATTTATCATCTATTTCAAATCCCTTCTTTTCTCCCCCTGCTTTAAAAGGTTGTATATAGAATTTTCTTTTTTTACTCTGCGTTACTTCAAGCAGTTTTTGACCAAGATCAGGCCGGTTTACATACTTTTCGAAGATAATCCCAAGTCTTTGTATGGTCGGAGTAGACATACTTTCAATTAAATCCTTATTGATTTTCTTTGGACTGATTGATTCAGCAAGTTCATTAATTACAGTGCACACCCTGTTGAGACCGCCAATTCGGTTGTGGTAGTAAACCAAATCAGCAGCCGTTAATTCCGCTGAAGAAACATTGACATAACCAGACTCCGTTTTTCTTTTTTCCACAAGAATTTCAGGAATAGTACCCCTAGTAAAGTAATTGATCTTAATACCCTTTTTCCGTGTTGTTAGCTGTTTGGTACTGGTAACAACAAAAAATTCCTGAGGTTGCTGGTGGGCAGCGCCATGAAGTGCGGCAGCACTTAGTAATCCAACATAGTAAGGTTTGCCAATAAAAGACATTAAATCATCAATGAATGTTATTGGTGGAAGTATTCCTCTGGCAGCATATTCGGGTGGTACGATAAGATAAAATCCTTTGTAGACTGAAACGACCCGTTTCTTTTTTGCTAGTCGTTTTAATGCAAGTAAAATTCCTGATTCAGATTGATCTGGAAATTCCTTAATGAGTTGTTCCAGGTTAAAAACATACTTACCTACAGATTGTTGTTTTTCAATCCATTTAAACAGATAGTTGTACTTTTTTGATGTTGTCACCTGTAGTAAATTTTCTATAAAAGTATCACAAAATGATACTAAAATGAAAAATTTACTAAGTTTTTTTCCGTAAAGGTTTAAGTGTATATTGTTAAATTTCCAAATCAGAACTCAAATTCCAAAAGGTCTTCATCTTTGCTGACTTCATTCCAAAGCCTGATGGACATTATCCCATCAAACGCTCTATTATCAGAAAGATTCCAGAGGATTGGAGCATCTTTTAACATTGTCTGACGTACTGTAATAATTTTATTACTGGAGAAGAAGAATAAACTACAGTAGAGATATCTTCTTTCTATATGTACATCTGTAAGCCTTACAATCTCAACATTGTTCCCCTCCCTGTAAGTATAGATTCTATTTAGTTTCAACACTTTACCTGTGGTAGTAATGCTATCGTTATCGATGTAATACCAGGAAGAGAAAAGATAACAGCCTAATCTCAGAAACCATGAAATTAATTGGTTTCGTAAATTGAAGTATAAAAACATTAGTCTATATCGTATTGACTTCATAATGTACATGTTAAATATATCCCCCGGTCCCCCTCCCACCTACTAGCCTCCCGCTTCCTGGTTAGGTGGTGCAGCAGAATGGATTCATTTATACAAGATAGATTTGCTCCATTTAATAATAAATACCTTGAAGAATAGAATTCTACTCCTGAATTGACAAAAAAAAATTTCCAGGAGGAAAAAATTATAAGCCCAAAATGGGATCGTGAATTTTTTTTATAAAAATTTATAAAAATGAGAAAAATAGTAGGGTTGGCATGCTTGTATGCACCTGTTTCTGAAGGTCTAAGAACTTACACCCAACATTCATCATATAAGAATTTAACAACTTCGAAGGTAATCTCTGATTCCAGATGATGCAAGTAAAGTCCTTTAACAGTCATTTCAGATGATGCTATTAAATCTTTGTGCCTTCTTAATTGATTAATGTTGATTGGATTATCAGTTTTAATCGCCTCTATCTTTTCACCTGATTCAAGAATTGTCGCCTTGATTCCGATATCCAAGATTTCTACATTGGATAGCCTGAGACAAATTGGCAAACTAAAGTCAAGTTTATCAGTTGTTTGAGGGAAATCTGTAAAAACCGGATGAAAAACCCAAAATGATTTATCAAGGTCCCTCACTCTATAAAAGGAATAGGGAATAATTGACCATACCAGATAGTTTTTTCCATTATATTGAAGCTTAAATAATCCTTCTTTAAGATGTGATGCTTCAGCTTTTAAATTATTGAGTAATTGCTCATTCTCTTCAATTATTGTCTTATCCAGGAAGATGGTGTTTATAATGTTGACCATTTGATAAAATCCTCTCAGCACAATAATCCCCATTAAGGATCCAGCTTCAGGATGTGCAAAAGCATTTCTAATATCTCTTGCTTTATTCCATTCTGTTAAAACAGCAGGAGAAGTAAATGGCTCAATTTTCTTAATCTTTTTTTCAAGACTTTCAAATTTTGGTGGTTCAGGGATGCCTAATTCCTTGAGTCTTAACTTTATTGCTGATTCAAAAATTCTTGTAGCTTTTGAAAATGCTTCATCAAGGAGTGGATAATGATAATAAGAGTAACAGAGTAGTCTCTCCACGATTTTGTAATCATTAATAATCTTCTCTGGGACTTTCCCATGGAACTTCCCTGTTACCATGAAATTTTTAATGAAATCTTCGTATGAATCTGCTTTCCAAATTTTCCAAATTCGATCAGGTATGTGGTATTGTTGAATTAAGTTTTCCATATAATCGGCCTTTTCTTCCATTACTAAATTATAGATTGTTAATCACTGTAGGTTCCTAATACATTTTCTTCTTTTTTTATAAGGATCAAGCCAGTCAGCTTTTTGCTTTGACCATTCAATCCAATACTTGAGTTCATCTGATAGTTCACCCATTTCAAGTGCATTATTCTCCACATAAGATATATAAGATCTAATCATTTGAGACTGTTGCCACTGATTTGCTTCCTTGACAAGTTTTCTGAAGTTTCTTATCTCTTTTTCCTTACGGGCCTTTATTTCTCTTTCAATTCGTTCCTTTTCTTCCTGAATTTTATGTTGTTCTTCATAATAGAGTCTCTCCTGTTTTAGCTTCTGAGCATATAACTCAAACCTTGCAAGAATATCAGGCAAACGATCTTCAATTAACCTTTGGCCATCTTTCCATTCTTTATATGGATATGATTCCAGTTTAAAAACAAGAATTCCAGAAGGTTGGTACTCCAACCTTTGCCAGGAGTCCGAACTTTTTGTCCGGAATAATCTCTCCTTTAGGCTGATTTCAAATTTTTCCTTTTCAAAAACTGCATAAGTATGATCATTTTCAATGATAATATCGTGCTGTCTTGCCCGTAGAAGTTTAATGAATGCATCGAAAAAACGGAGTGCCCTTCCAACATTTGCTGGGGAGACTCTTATCCTTAATTCATTTCTTTTAGTTTCAGCCAGCCCCTTATATCGGTCAAAATTCAGTCCAACATAACGACTGTCGTGAATGGATCTTTTCATCATAAGACTTTCCCTGGCCTCAGAAATTAAAGGATCTGGGTTGGAAAGCTTCTGGCTTACTTTTACTGGCAGGTTGGTTTCATTGACTATTGATTCCTTCAGAATCTTTTGTGCGGACTTAACGAATGGTGAATTAATATCCCTTAAAGTCAATGTTATATTATCTCTACCCGAAAAGTCACCTGGCAATAATTTTATTTCAACGTGTTTACCGTATTGTAAACGCTGCCAATGGCCCATTTCAGGCGTAGGAATATTCATCTCTGTCAGTATCTTTCTTAATTCTGAGTTTTTGATATCATATTTCCTTAATAATGCTGCGACCGGTTCTGACCATACCAGGTCATAAAGTTCTTTGCGTGTCAGAATGATTTTTTCCATAGCAACCTTTTTATTAATTCCGGGACTTCCCCAACAAATTAATAAAAAACACCTTCACCACTTAAATGATGAAGGTGTTTTGTTGCTCCTAAATGAGAAAATTGAATCAATTCATTGTGATCTTTTCTCATTCTGTCGGTTCATATCCAGTTCATAAATCCGTGTAACTAACTGTAAATGAGCCTTTTTATGTCGGGGTGAGAAGACTCGAACTTCCGGCCCCTACGTCCCGAACGTAGTACGCTACCAACTGCGCTACACCCCGTTTTAACCTCCGTATCCGCCAGCCGGCGGAGAAGGAGGGCTGCCTGAACAAAATTCAGGTTCGCAAAAATAATAAAATTTTTATCCTGAAGGAACTTTTTGACTATTTAAGAGTCAGCTCCGCGATCTTGCGATGCAAGTCGTTGCTGCTCACCGGCTTGGGCAGATAATCAGTGCAGCCGGCTTCCATCGCCCGCTTCCGGTCATCAGGGAAAGCATATGCCGTCACCGCTACAATAGGCAGAGTTCCATAACCATCCTCGACACGCAGCCTGCGGGTCAGTGAGAGACCATCCTCATCCCCCTTAAGGGAGATATCCATCAGCACCAGGTCAAACTTCCGGTCATGAAGCTGATCCCATGCCTCTGCAGCGGACTCAGCCACAGCAGTGTCATACATACCTGACAGCAGCTTCGTGAAATAAAGCTGACTATGCGGATCATCCTCAACGATGAGAATGGCCATTCGCTTTGATGATGACGGGTCCTTCATATCTTAATCAGTTTGTATGATAAAGATCCAAGTTTAATCTTCTCCCCGTGAAGGAGCCCCGTGTTCCAGTCGGTGCTGCCATGCGCTATCCGGAACTTATCCTCCCCGCGGAGATCATTGTCATTATCCTTTTCCCTCAAATGCCATGCCGCAGGCGCTTCCATGACCATATCGGCGCATGCCTTGTCAAGGGCAAGCGGGTCTGTGGACGCTGCAATTCCTATGTCCTCAACCAGTGGCCTGTCATTATGCCCCCAGCAGTCACAGTCGGGCGAAACATCAATGATGAAGTTGATATGCAGTGCAGGCTTATCTTTCACAACGGCAAAAGCATACTCTGCCACTTTCTTGCTGAGCACGTCTCCCTCAGAGCTCCACTGCACCCTGGCGGCATCAAACTGGCAGACAGCCACACACTGGCCGCAGCCGGTGCATTTGTCGTTGTCAATAAATGCCTTACGGTCTTCACCCAGGTGAACAGCATCATGTGCACAACTGATCACGCAGATGTTGCAGCCGGTACAGTTCTTCTGGTAAATAAAGGGCGGATTCCCCGAGTGCTGGAAAAGCTTTCCTCCAATGGAAGCACAGCCCATCCCGAGGTTCTTCAATGCACCTCCGAAACCGGTCTGCTCATGCCCCTTGAAGTGATTCAGGGTGATAATTATATCAGCATCGGCTATCGCCGTACCGATCATCGCCGTCTGCGTATAATCGAGGTTAACCTCTATCTCACGGTAATCAGTCCCCTTGACTCCGTCGCCAATTATCACATGGCACCCTGCACTGAGGGGGTTGTACCCGTTTGAGAATGCAGCATCAAGGTGGTCGGGTGCATTTGTCCTCTCCCCTGAATAAAGTGTGTTGCAGTCGGTAAGGTACGGTTTACCGCCCTTCTCCTTCACCATGGAAGCCAGCCTTGCTGCAAAGTTGGGTCTGAGATATGCGAGGTTGCCCGGCTCACCGAAATGGACCTTGATAGCGGTCATCTTACGCTCGAAATCAAGTTTTTCAAAGCCGGCAGCTTTCACCAGCCTCTCCAGCTTCTTCAGCAGGTTCAGCGATGAGGTGCTGTGCATATCTGTAAAATATACCTCAGAAGGTCCCATCAATTATAAAACGTTCTTTGTCAGACGTTAAGTATATCAATTATGTCAACAAGGTGCTGGTTCAGTCCCTTATGCTGTTTTACGGCTTTCCTGAAAGGAACGAGCACTATTTCGTCATTCTGCAGTCCCACCATCACACTCTGCTGACCGTCAAGGAGCGCCTCCACTGCTGCATTGCCCAGCCTGCTGGCGTTTACGCGGTCAAGTGCTGACGGCGAACCGCCGCGCTGCAGGTGCCCGAGTATGGCCACCCTTACCTCGTAGCCCTTGAGCTGAGGTTTGAGTCTCTCGGCCAGCGCTATGGCACCTCCCTCTTCATCGCCTTCAGCAACAATGATGATATTGCTTGATTTCTTTCGCTTGTTGCCCGTCTCGATCATCTTGTTGATGTCACGCGCCTCACCCTTTATCTCAGGCATGATGATAGCTTCGGCGCCGCTGGCGATTCCGCTGTAAAGGGCAATGTGGCCCGCCTCGGCGCCCATCACCTCTACAAAAAACATCCTGTTGAGAGCGCTGGCGGTATCACGTATCTTGTCAACGGCCTCCACCACGGTGTTGAGTGCGGTGTCATAGCCTATTGTGTAGTCAGTACCATAGATATCATTGTCTATCGTGCCGGGCACACCCACAAACGGGATGTTGTGCTCTTCGTTGAAAAGGCTGGCTCCCTTGAATGAGCCGTCGCCTCCTATCACAACAACACCGTCAATTCCTGCAACTCTCAGGTTGTCATAGGCAACCTTCCTCCCCTCGGGAGTACGGAACGCGTCGCACCTGGCTGTTTTGAGTATTGTACCCCCGCGCTGGATGGTATCTGAAACCGTGTGTGCGTAAAGAGGCTTGAAATTGGCATTGATCATTCCCATGTAGCCGTGCCTTATGCCGACTACCTCAAGCCCGTTATAAATAGCAGTGCGCGTCACGGCGCGGATAGCTGCATTCATTCCTGGAGCGTCTCCACCCGATGTGAGTACGCCTATCTTCTTAATTTTCCCCATTATAGAAATTATTTATTGACGGTGCGAAATTACTACAATTTCATGTTTCAGCAATTTAGAAAATAACAATATCACATCGCAGCAACAAGTTCTGCAACTTCCTGTATGAGCCACCTCGGGGTGGAAGTGGCACCGCATACACCTGCGCTTGCCGCACCCCTGAACCATTCGGGATTCAGCTCATCCGGTGAGGAGATAAAGTGGGAGCGGGGATTCACCTTAAGACATACCTCGAAGAGCATACGGCCGTTGGAGCTGTTCCTTCCGCTGACGAAGATGATCACATGGTGCTTCATTGCGAATTCCCGCAGACGTGGCTCACGCCCTGACACCTGCCTGCAGATGGTGTTGTGCACCTTCAGGTTGGAGGACGAATGATCAGGCGAGACCTTTTCAATATTGAGCCTGATGATCTCAGCCACAACCTCGTACTGCACCTTGCTCTTGGTGGTCTGTGAGAAGAGGAAGACCGGCCTGGTGTAGTCTATCCTGTGCAGGTCTCCCTTGCCGGTCACAAGTATACCCCTTGGTCCTGCGGCACCCATCAGCCCTATGACCTCGGCATGACCTTCCTTACCGTAGATGACTATCTGTCCCCTCTCGTCGCGCGACAGCTCGGCCACCTTTCGTATCTTCTCCTGCATTGACCTGACTATAGGGCAGGTGGCGTCAATAATAGTGATGTTATTCTCCCTTGCCTTCGCGTATGTTGATGGCGGCTCGCCGTGTGCCCTGATCAGCACCTTGCAGTCGCGCAGGTTTGCGAACTCCTCATATGTGATTGCCTTCAGTCCGAGGCCGGTCAGCCTGGATACCTCGATGTCATTGTGAACTATCTCACCGAGGCAATACACGGTCTCTCCGTTGCGCAGTGCATCCTCAGCGATTGCAACGGCATTTTCAACTCCGAAACAGAATCCCGAACTCTGTTCTATGTCAACTTTCATTTATCCTTTTTTTGTAAAGCTCCCTGAACCAGACCATCTGCTCTTCGGGCGTCATGTCGCTGTTGTCAAGCACAACCGCATCATCAGCCTGACGGAGCGGGCTCACTTCCCTCGATGAGTCTATTCTGTCACGTTCGCTTATGTTTTTCATCACCGCATCAAAGTCAGCCGGCAGTCCCTTGCTCACCAGCTCGAGGTAGCGCCTCTGCGCCCTCACCTCAGGCCTTGCCGTCATGAAGATCTTGAGCCGGGCGGCCGGGAAGACCACTGTTCCTATGTCACGGCCGTCCATCACCACACCCCCGCCGGCGCCCAGTGACCTCTGGAGCTCCACCAGCCTTGCCCTCACGCCGGCAATAGTGCTGACAGGACTGACATTATCCGAGACCTCGCGGTCACGTATCTCCCTCTCCACCTTCTCGCCATTGAGGTAAGTGGCTGAGAATCCTGTCTCGCTGTCAGGTCTGAAAGTGATGGTGATCTCCGGAAGAGCATTCAGAATTCCGGCTTCGTCAGCAATTCCGTTACCTGCCAGTCCGCGCCTCAGCGCGAAGAGAGTCACAGCCCTGTACATAGCTCCCGAGTCGATATAGATGTATCCCAGTTCCCTGGCTATTGCTTTCGCGAAAGTGCTTTTACCGCACGATGAGTATCCGTCAACCGTAATGATTATTTTTCTTTTTTTCCTTGTCATTGTCTTCTTCAGGTTAAAACGAACCGGTGCAGTTAAGGTTCAGCATGTTCTGTTTTTTTGAATATAATTTCAGGTCTCAGTGTGACCGTTATGTGGTTTGATCCGCCGGCAGGGTGGAAAGCGCCATGTGCAAATGCCAGTTCAAAGGCCTTTGTTCGTATTCCGAATCCAGCCGTAAAGCCTGCCATGCCGGTCCGCTGCCCGGTCCGCATTTCAGCCCTGCGCCGGTAGTCAAGGCCTGCGCCGATCCAGAATGCGTCTGAAGGAAGAACCTCGACGCCCAGGACAATGTGCCTGAGAATGTCCTCACCGAGACCGCCAGGACCGGCATCATCTTCAGGATCATAATCGTAAGTCAGGTCAGGTTTCTCCAGGTGCCTGAGTGTGAGGGAGAAACTGAAGGGGGCATGGGCGAGCCTCTTGGTGGCTCCGGCAATGATCTCAAACGGAAGCGGCTCACCTCCGTCAGCGGTATAACCCACGAGCAGCAGTCCGGCGTTGCGGATCACCAGCCCGGCATCGAGCAGCATCCGCTCATTGCGGTATGTAGCCCCGATATCGGCACAGAGACCTGCAGAAAAATACCTTTCGAGGTTCGAGATCACAGGTTTGAGATTCACACCTAAGGAGAAGGAGGAGTCTATCTGCCATGACCAGATGATATTGAACCCGTATTCGGCAGCAGTGAAGCTACCGGTAATATTTCCCGCTTCGTCGGCTTCGGTGAAGGTGCCGTAGCTTATAAAACTTATCCCCCCGGCGAAGTTACCTGCAGTGGCAGTGCTGTGAGCCCAGGAGGCGTAGCCATACCTGATTCCGGCAAACCAGGATGAGAAGCTTAGTGAGATGTCATTGTCCATAGAGGCATCGAGCAGCGCGGGGTTGAAGTACGGCAGGGTCAGGTCGCTTCGCCGCGAGGCAACGTTAATTCCGCCGGTGGCATTGGCAAATGCTGAATGACTGAGGTTAAGAAACTCATAGGTATTGTCTCCGCCGGTCTGGCCTTTAAGCACCTGCCCGGACAGGGCCGGGAGAAACAGGAGAACGACAGCCCACCGTCGCAGAACAGCAATGCCGGAAAGCAGATTGGGAGCCCTGTGCCTCATCCTCTGAATCATTAAGGACAAAGATAACAATCCCGGCAAAATGGGTTGATCAAAGCTGGTATTTCAGGGTTATCAGGCACTCCTCCCTGCAAAGTCGGTATCAACCACTGCCTTCCTGTTCTTCCTGGCCTGCGAGAGGAAGAGGCCGGCAATCACCACCGCCATCCCCACCCCGTTTCGGGCCGTCAGCCTGTCGCCAACGATGAAGAACGCAAAGATTGCTGTGAACACCGGAATAAGATTGCTGAAGATGTTGGCCCGGGCAATCCCGACATACCTGACTGAATAGGCAAAGAGCACGAATGCTCCGCACGAGGCGAAGATGGCCAGGAGAATTATCGAGCCGAAGCTCTTCGCAACGATGCCTGTGGCAAGCAGGTCCTTAAGATCGAACACAAGGAAGAGCGGAAGGAAAAGTATTGCGCCAATTATATTCTGAATGTTGACTATCGTGACCGGATCATATTCATGAGCCAGCCGGTGAAGAACCATGTTGTAACCGACGGCAGACACCACTGCCAGGAACATCAGCGCCAGCCCTTTCGGGTTCATCATTATATTGCCTGTACTGTTGGTGATGAAAATGAGAACTCCCATGAATGAGAGAATAACACCCATATAGTTAATCAGTTTCAGCCGCTCACGATAGATGACCCATGCGAAGATGACTGCAAAGACCGGTATGGTTGATATTATTACCGAACCCACTGTTGATGAGACGTATGTCAGACCGAAGCTTTCACCCAGGAAGTACAGGAAAGGCTCAAAAAGCGCAAGGAGGAAGAAATACTTCCGGTCCCCCTTTTTTATGGCGGTGAACCGTCTGGTGATCCACAGAAAGCCTGTGAGAAAGAGTATTGCAATGCACAGCCTGATGAAGACGATGGTTATGGGGTCATAGTCAACGTTGGCCACCTTGAACCAGACAAATGAGAACGACCAGAAAATCATGGAAAGAACAAGGGCTGCGTAGGGTCTACCTTTCATCGGAGAGGAAAAAAAATAAGTGATTTTGTCGGCGACGAAATTAACTGATTTTTCAATACCCGTGGCAGAGCGCGACACAAAGAAGTTTCAGGTTTCGAACGTGTTAATTGACCGGTCGGCGAAAATATCATAATAATATAATATACAGCATAATGCACATCATATATCTTTCGACCGGCATAAATGAAATTCAGTTTCATCCGTTTTGCGGTATGGTTTTATTGTTATATTTGCCACTTCAAAAGCGAGAATGAGATGAACGGAATCAAGATCGTTGTACTTGCCAAGCAGGTTCCGGATACGCGAAATGTCGGTCCTGATGCCATGAAAGCTGACGGGACGGTCAACAGGAGCGTTCTGCCTGCCATATTCAATCCCGAGGACCTGAATGCCCTGGAGCAGGCTCTGCGAATAAAGGAGCGTTATGAAGGGGTAACGGTGACCCTGCTCACAATGGGTCCGGTCAGGGCGGCGGAAATAATCCGGGAGGGATTGTACCGTGGTGCAGATGACGGGGTGCTGCTAACTGACAGGGCCTTTGCGGGTTCAGACACGCTGGCCACCTCATATGCTCTTGCGCTGGCAGTGCACAGGCTGGCGCCGGACCTGGTCATAGGAGGGCGGCAGGCCATTGACGGCGATACCGCCCAGGTGGGTCCGCAGGTGGCTGAGAAGCTGGGATGGCCGCAGGTGACCTATGCCGAAGAGATGCATTTCGAGGGCGAAAAACTGATCATTCGCCGCCGTCTTGAGAGGGGAGTGGAGACAGTATCAGCCCCTCTGCCGCTGGTAGTTACAGTGAACGGAACAGCCCCGGCATGCCGTTACCGCAACGCCAGGCTGGTGATGAAGTACAAGTATGCCCGCACTGACACCGAACTGCAGGCTGAAAGCTCTGACTACATTGCTGCAGGCAGGTCATCCGTCAGGATAACCGAATGGGGCGTAGACGCCATCGGGGCTGATCCCGAACAGCTCGGACTCTCCGGGTCACCCACAAAGGTGAAGGAAATCGAGAACGTAATCCTCCAGGCAAAGGAGTCGAAGCGCCTTACCTCGTCAAACGCAGACGTTGAGTCACTGGTCAGGGAGTTGCTTGAGAATCATACAATTGGTTGATAAACGGATAAAATATAGTTGCAGTGAACAATCTATTCGTCTTTTGCGAGCTTGATGAAGGCAGGCCTGCCGACGTCAGCCTCGAATTGCTCACCAGGGGCAGGTCACTGGCCAATACCCTTGGCTGCCGCCTCGAAGCGGTGGTCCTCGGCAGCGGACTTGACGGCATTGAAAACGAGCTTTTCCCCTATGGTGCCGATGTGGTACATGTGGCTGATGATCCGGTGCTGGAACACTACCGCACCCTGCCTTACACCTCGGTGATCACCGGCCTTTTCAGGCAGGAACAACCCGGGGTTGCACTGATGGGAGCCACATCCACCGGCCGTGACCTCGGCCCAAGGGTCTCATCAGCCCTGCACAGCGGACTGACGGCCGACTGCACCAGCCTTGAGATAGGCGACCACTATGTCAAGAAGACCGATACCACGTACAAAAACCTGCTCTACCAGATCAGACCTGCCTTCGGCGGCAACATCATTGCCACCATCATCAATCCTGACCACCGGCCGCAGATGGCCACCGTACGCGAGGGGGTCATGAAGCGCGAGATCGTAAACAGGAACCACAGAGGCGAGCTTAAGAAAATCGATGTCGCCTCCTTCATCAGACCCGAAGACCTTGCCGTGGAGATCATTGAAAGGCACATGGAGGCCAGAAAGGTGGATATCAAGTCGGCCCAGATAATTGTTTCCGGCGGTTACGGGATGGGATCAAAGGAGAATTTTGCCCTGCTTTACGAGCTTGCTTCCGTGCTTGGCGGCGAGGTGGCTGCTTCAAGGGCTGCCGTCGATGCAGGGTACGCCGGGCATGAACGCCAGGTAGGCCAGACCGGGGTGACAGTAAGGCCAAAGCTTTATATAGCATGCGGCATCTCAGGTCAGATACAGCATACCGCCGGGATGAACCAGAGCGGCAAGATCATCGCCATCAACAATGACCCGATGGCCCCCATCAACAGTATAGCTGACTATGTCATAAACGGTGATGTGGCAGAGGTCATTCCGAAGCTCATCAAATACTACAAGGCCAACGCCAGGTAAAATCAACAGCAGTCTGAACGCAAAAAGAAACAGCAATGGCAAATTTCTATACTGACAACAAGGACCTCAGGTTCCACCTGAAGCACCCGGCGATGGAGAAGATCGTCAGGCTGAAGGAGATGGATTACAGGGAGAGGGAGAAATATGACTATGCCCCTCATGACTTCGAGGATGCCATGGACAACTATGACAGGGTTCTGGAGATCATCGGCGCCATCTGTGCCGAGGTCATTGCTCCCAATGCGGAGGATGTTGATCATGAGGGCCCCACTGTGGCTGACGGTCATGTTACCTATGCCCGGGGCACACGTGAGAACCATGAGGCACTCACCAGGGCCGGGGTGATAGGGATGAATTTCCCGAGGCAGTATGACGGACTGAATTTCCCGATGGTGCCATATGTCATGGCTGCTGAACTGGTTTCAAGGGCTGATGCAGGCTTTGCAAACATCTGGGGACTGCAGGACTGCGGTGAGACTATCCTCGAGTTTGCCACTGACGAGATAAGGCAGGAATTCCTTCCCAGGTTCAATAAAGGCGCTACAGCCGCCATGGACCTTACCGAGCCGGATGCCGGGTCTGACCTGCAGGCAGTGCAGCTCAAGGCTCACTATGACGAATCAGGGGGTACATGGCTGCTTAACGGGGTGAAACGTTTCATCACCAACGGCGATGCCGAAATCTCTCTCGTCCTTGCCCGCTCCGAAGAGGGGACCTCTGATGGCAGGGGACTGTCACTCTTTGTATATGACAGGGCCGACGGCGGTGTCATCGTCAGACGTATCGAGAACAAGATGGGCATCAAGGGCTCACCAACCTGCGAACTGGTCTTCCGCAATGCACCGGCAAAACTGGTAGGTGAGCGCCGGATGGGCCTTATCAAGTATGTTATGTCACTGATGAACGGTGCCCGCCTGGGAGTAGGTGCACAGTCAGTCGGAATAGCCCAGGCTGCCTACGAGGAAGCCAGAAAATATGCATCTGAGAGGAAACAGTTCGGAAAGACGATAGACCAGTTTCCCGCTGTTTACGAGATGCTGACCCTGATGAGGGTCCGCCTTGAGGCGATGCGTTCACTCCTCTATGAGACTGCCCGATATGTCGACACATACAAGGCATGGTCATTTATTGCGGCAGAACGCCCGCTTACAAAAGAGGAACGTGAGGATCTGAAGAACAACACCAGGCTGGCAGACATCTACACCCCGATGGTGAAGCTGATCAGCAGCGAGTGGTGCAACCGGATAGCGTATGACGCTGTTCAGATCCACGGCGGTGCAGGCTTCATAAAGGATTTCCCGGTTGAGAGGCTTTACCGTGACGCACGTATCACATCCATTTATGAAGGCACATCCCAGTTGCAGGTCGTTGCTGCCATAAGGGGCGTGACAACGGGAGGATACCTGGCTCAGATACGTGAATATGAAAAGAAGGAGCTCAGGCCGGAACTTGATCACCTGAAGAAAGAACTTGTCTCCCTGGCCGGTGATTATGAAATGAGAGTGGCACAGGTGGTTTCTGCAGGCAACAATGAACTGACAGATTTCCATGCACGCCGCCTTGTTGAGATGGCTGCCAACATTGTCATGGGTTACCTGCTGCTCCATGATGCCCAGCGTGATGCCGGCTATACCTCCTCGGCCGAGTTGTTCATTTCATTCGCTGTCTCGGAAAACCGCGTGAGGTCAGAGTATATCGGCTCTTTCGAGGAAAAAGCACTTGGCCTCTATAAGGTAAGCTGAAACACCCATGCCTTCATCTCCCTGATGACCTTTCCTGATAAGGTTTCCAGGGTTGATCATCAATTTTAGCGGTAAATCTTTTCCTGTGCGGGAAAGCATTTAACAGTTTCCCGGATGACAAATATCAATTTCCGGGTTGACAAGAAACACCTGTATATCAATCCAAATATGCCCTGACTGCGTGAGGGGTGTATTCTTATTCCGGTATATTTGTGAATAATATAACAGAAAGCAAAATGAAGCGAAAGGCATGGATTACAAGAGCGTTTGCGGCTGCCCTGGTTGTGGCGGGCGCGATTTCCCTTTCCTCGTGTGAACAGTATTCCTGGGCTAAGCAGGAAGTACCCCAGGATCTGACGGTGAGCTTCTCCGAAACACTTCAGCCATTCTGCCAGGGCTGCCACGGAGCGTGGACCGTTGACCGGACTTATGACAAGCTCTCGGCAAATGTTGATACAGTAACACCAGCTTCAAGCAGGGTACTGTCTATTCATTCTTCGATAACAGCGTTCGGATCGCAGATGCTGCAGATTGACACGCTTCTGATTCCGGCAACGGATGTCATAAAACTGTGGGCTACACAGGGAGCAGAAAAAAATTAGATTCCAGGAAACCTTAATAAAGTCAACCATGAAAAAAATTGTCATATCCGTCATTCTGGCCCTGATTACTATCCCGGTGTTCTGCCAGGATAGCGAAGATTACCCGGTAAGGGTTTTTGAGACCAGTATTTTAATTGATAATCAGACTGTGGCAACGCCTTTCAAGGGCATGCTCGAGTTTGAAATTCATCACCGTTTCGGGACGGTGAACAATGCCCTTGATGACCTCTTCGGCCTGTGGGCCCCTGCCAACATCCGCCTGGGGCTCAATTACGGCATTACTGACAGACTGATGATCGGCATAGGTACTGCCAAGAACTACAAGGCACAGGATCTGGCGGTGAAGTTTGCCATACTGCAGCAGACTTCGTCAGGTTCGGTTCCCGTATCACTGAGCTACTACGGTAATATGGGGATTAACCTGTTGAATCAGAATACATTTGGTCCGGCTCATGACTGGCGTGAAATCCACCGTCTTTCATATTTCAACCAGATCCTGGTGGCGCGCCAGTTCGGAACGAAGCTTTCGTTGCAGCTTGCGCCCACATTTATCTGGCTCAATGCCGTTGAGGTGGGTTATAAGAACGCCCATTACGGCATCTCGGCCGGTGCAAGGTACAATGTGACCGGCTCCCACAGCATAATAGCCGAGTATGACCAGCTCTTCAGCAGCCAGAAGGATGAGTCTCTGAATGCCAAACCACAGCTGGCACTGGGATGGGAGATAGGGACAGCTACACATGCATTCCAGATTTTCTTTGCAAATTACAAAGATATCCTCGGACAGTATAACTTTGTATACAACCAGAACAGTATCAGTGACGGTAAGTTCCTGATAGGACTGAATGTGACAGTACGGTTCTGACAGAAGAAGGATTATGATCATAAGAAAGCTGCTGCTCTTACTTTATTTTCTGCCTCTCCTTGCAAGCCCTGATGCGGCCGGCCAGGAGACTGATACGGTAAAGTCGGTCCGCGGAGCCTCAAACAGCCTTTACGCAGAAGACAATGAGAACAACTGCCTGGTATGCCACGGCAGACTTGTTTATTCTCTTACCGACACCACCACGGGAACCACCAGGAAACAGCTCATGTCTGAACATAACCTGGTTGTACCCGACATGTTCTACAATTCTGTGCACTGGAGCTTTAACTGCCTCGATTGTCATGCTGAGGGGTTCAAGACATTTCCCCATCCGCTTGAAACGCGGTTTGAGAGTTCCTGGGGGTGCATTGATTGTCATGGCTACGACCCGAACTATGCCCAGTACAGGTTTGAGGAGATCGATGCCGAGTACCAGCGCAGCATCCATTATACTGCCACAGAAGGGCTGATAACATGCTGGAAATGTCATGACCCTCACTATTACAATCCTCTTGCCAGGCAAACCACGGGAGGCCGGGAATATATCATCCGCTCAAATGAGATGTGTCTCCGGTGCCATGGTAACTCTGATGTGATGGGTCTGATTAATGACGAGAATGTCAGTATCGTGCTGCCGAAGCATGAATGGCTGCCCGATGTCGATCGTCACATGGAGGCTGTCAGGTGCATTGACTGCCACACCAGGATGAATGACAGTGTCCTCGTGGCTCATGAGGTTATGCCGGCTGACAGTGCTGTTCAGGGTTGTGCCGAATGTCACAGCCAGAACTCAATCCTGATGGGTACACTTTATAAATATGTCGCCCAGGAAACCCGTGTTGAAAAGGGCTTTCTCAACGGGGTGATCCTGCGCAATGAATCGTATGTGATTGGAGCCAACCGAAGCAAATTCATATCCTTCACAGGTCTCTTCCTTATTGGCATGACAATTGCAATAGCCATGGTGCACACATTTTTCAGGATCATTATCAAACGGAAGAAGATAGTTCATGAGTAAGAATTTTTACCATTATCCGGTCTGGGTCAGGTTATGGCACCTAACAAACGCCATCCTGTGCCTGTTCCTGATTGTGACAGGATTCAGCATGCTTTATTCCGATCCTGACCGTGCCCTGGTTGTGAAATTCCAGCGGGCAGTCTCGATTCATAATGTGTGCGGCGTGCTCCTTACGATCAGTTATACGGCTTTTGTTATCGGAAATATCTTTACCGAAAACGGCAGACACTACCTGATTGCCATCAGGGGTATGGCTGAAAGGCTCTGGAAGCAGGCCCGCTATTATGGATTCGGTTATTTTAAAGGAGAAGAGTCTCCTTTTCCCGTCACCGGCAACCGCAAGTTCAATCCGTTGCAGCAGGTCTCATATGTGGGAGTGATGTATTTTGTCCTCCCGATGCTGTTTGTCACGGGATGGGCGCTGATGTTCCCGGAGTTCATACTCAAGAGGTTCCTGGGATTCAGCGGCGTGTTCCTCACAGACCAGTTCCATGTAATCCTAGGGTTCCTGGTTGTAATTTTCCTGTTTATTCACCTCTATGTCAGCACAATGGGTAAATCACCCCTTAGTAATTTCAGGAGTATCATCACCGGCTGGCAGGAGAGTCATTAATAATATGAGTCTAATTAAAATCAAGGTTTATGAAGAGAACATTTAAAACTATTTCCGTTGTGCTGGCAACAGCCCTGTTCGCCTTTGCTTCAGTAACGGCAAATGCCCAGCAGAAGAAGGGAGAACCGTGGGTAATCCCTGCAGAGTACAAGAAGATGGCCAATCCCGTCGCCAAGGATGATGCGTCAGTCAAGGCTGGCATGGTTTCCTATAACAAGAACTGCGCTTCATGCCATGGCAAGACAGGCCTGGGTGACGGCCCGAAGGGAAGAATGTGCAAAACATTCCCGGGCGACTTCTCAGGCGCCGCCTTCCAGGGATTCACTGATGGAGAGATGTTTTACCAGACAAAGATGGGCAGAGGCGAGATGCCGGCATATGACAAGAAGATTCCTGATAATGAGATCTGGAGTATCGTCAACTATATGAGAACACTTAAAAAGTAGATATCAGGAGTCAAAAAAAAAGCTGTCCGCGTTGGCGGGCAGCTTTTTTTTGTGCTTTTGCAATCCCTATTTTCCGGGAACCGGGTAACCCAGGGCCTCCATTGTTGCAATTGAGTTATCAAGCAATGTACTGATGTACCCGGGGTTGTGAATACCGTTGCTGCGGTCTTCCTTGACAGTGTTGTAGTTCAGGTATGCAAGAACCGCATTTGCCTTGAATGTGCCGGTTTTGGCAAGCCCGGTCGCGGAGTTGTAAATGCCTGCTGCAATCAGCTGTGCTTCAAGACTTGCCATCTTTTCTGTTATATCAGATTTAAGGTCAGCTATTTTGGTATCAAGGGTGGTGGTATTGGTGTGGCATGTTGTGCATCCGGTCTTAAGCAATGTCTCTGTCCCGTGGCTGTCATACCATACTCCCATGTTGTGCCCGCCGGCAAGATAGCCGTAGGGGGCTGACATGTGGCAGGTAACGCATCCGTTGGCAGTTGAGTGAGGATTGGTGGTCGGATGAGCTTCTCCAGGGAGCTCGAATGGAGTCTTGCCGAGGATGAGATTGGTATTCGGACCGTGGTGAGGTCCCATGCGGGTATTGGTTATGTTGAAGTCAGCTCCGTTGACTGCGGGCGCAGGAGAGACAGTGCGTGACTGGTGACAGAAAGCACACTGGTTGCTGCTCCCTTTGTCCCAGATGACATCAGCGCCGGCGTACTTTACCTCCAGTGTCTGTGCACCCGGTTTGGTCAGGGACCAGTCAGCTGCTGAGTAGGTCTCGTGAATCTTGTGGCATGTGGCGCAGTTGATCTGCATCGGATTATCGGGTACAGCTATGTTGGCCGTTGATCCTTCCGCCAGATACTCGAGGAATCCCTGGCTGGTGTGACATTGTACGCAGCCGGCCCTGTTGGCATATGCTGCATTGCCCCCCTTTGCGTGAGTCGACTCACTCCACTGTGCGGAGAAAGCTGACATCGGGCTGCCGGGATTGTGGCATTCGGCACATCCCAGAGTTGTTCCGGGATCACCCTTGTCGCCCTTGGGACCATCTTCACCAACCGGACCCATCGGCCCTTCGCAGGAGGCCATTATAAGACCTGCTGAAACAACAAGCGCGGCAAATTTAAGACTTTTTTTCATATAGGTTTATGTTTCGTTTTATTCCGATGAAAGGTAACAAGACTGATGATTGGTCAGCACGCCGGGGCGTTGATATTTCAATCACAATGGATTGATAAGTACGGTCAGTCTGATTGACAAAGATCAAATTCAATTGTGATATATGTCATAATTAACAGACCTTTTAGAAGTGACAGGGTAAATTTACGCAAAATCTACCCGGATGTACACAGATAACAAGATAATCAGCTGTGAATTCTGTTCAAGGTGCTGGTCGAACTTCAAGACCCTCTCCGCAGAGGAACTGGAACTCGTCAACAAGAACAGATATGAGGCAACCTTCAAACCATCGGAGATAATCATCAAACAGGGCTCGCCATCTTCCAATGCAATATTCCTTCTGTCAGGACTGGCAAAAGTATATATGGAAGGGTATGCAGGGAAGAATCTCATACTCAACCTGGCAGAATCAAAAACCCTGCTGGCTGGTCCGGGAGTTCATGTCAACTCCCGCTATTGTTATTCCGTGGCGGCCATCACACATGTGCAGGCCTGCTTTATCAACTTTGACGTCATCAGGAATGTGATTTCAGCCAACCCCGGCTTCGCGGCAGGCTTTATCGAAGACCTCAGCGACAAGGCACTGAGGCTCCACCAGAAGATGCTTAACCTGACCCAGAAAAAGATGCACGGGAGGCTCGCCGAAGCATTGCTTTATTTTTCAGATTCCATTTTCCATTCCGATGAATTTGAGATGGTGCTTTCACGCCAGGAACTGGGCGAAATGACCAATATGGCCAAGGAGAGCGTCGTAAGAATTATCGGTGAGTTTGAAAACGAAAATATTATTCATGCCACTCCCAGGTCTGTCAGGATACTCAACAGGGAAAAACTGCTGGTAATTTCCGAAAAGGGATAGATTTGCATCAAATTGATTTAATGAAAGCATTAAGGTTTCTGATTTCTCCTGCAATGATGGGTGTACTCTTCATTGCTCTTGCAGCATCGATGGCTGCAGCAACGTTCATCGAGAATGATTTCGGACAGGAAGCTGCCAGGGCAGCAGTATACAACACCAGGTGGTTTGAGCTGCTCTTTTTGCTGCTGGCCCTGAACCTGGTCGGGCAGATTTACACCTTCAGGCTGTGGCGCAGGGAAAAGCTTACCGTTCTCCTTTTTCATGCAGCATTTATAGTTATGGTGGCAGGCGCCGCAATAACCAGGTTTACTGGTTATGACGGCATGATGCATATAAGGGAGGGATACTCCTCAAATGTCACATTCTCCTCCGGCAACACTCTTACATTCGAGCTTACGGGGAATGATGGCGCCATCCTTGACAGTCACTCAGCACCTCTGAACATCTCCGGAGGCCGGCATGGCAAATACAGGAAGAGCCTTGAGGCTGACGGGGCAAAAGCTGCCCTGACCTTCGAAAGGTACGTTGCCGGCGCCGTAAAAACGGTGCAGGAGACTCCCGGAGGAAAACCAATGGTATCCCTGCTATTCACACCGGACATGGTCAGCAGCGAAACTTTGGTTCTGGCATTGGGAGAGTCGGCGATGATAGGTGATATGAAGGCCGGTTTCGGAACCCCGGCAGACATCTCCGTGACAAATGACGGAAACTCTTTCTTTATCAGTTCATCCACGGGACTCAGGTCGACGGTAATGCAGGAGATGAAATCGGCAGAATACCCTGCTGACTCTCTTGTGCCACTGATGGCAGGCACCGTTTACACTGCCGGGAGCTACAGGATAATGCCCCAGATGATGACCTTGAGCGGTACCATAGTGCCCTCTGCCACTGCGGCAGGAAAAGGTCCCGGGGGGGCGCTGGAGTTCTCCCTTAAAGGTGATGGTTTTCAGGAAAGAATCTGGCTCTGGGATGACGGCGGGGAAGAGCGGTCGGTATGGAACGGTAATGCCGGCAGACTTACTGCCAGGGTGAGTTACGGCGCCAGCGGAAGGGAACTGCCCTTCAGCCTCAGGCTTGACGACTTTGTCGTGGAACGGTATCCCGGCTCCAGCAGTCCGTCAGGATTCAGGAGCAGGGTGACTCTCAGCGATCCGGAACACGGCACCGGTATGCCTTATGACATTTACATGAATCATATCCTGAAATACCGCGGTTACCGTTTTTACCAGTCGTCTTATGATAATGACGAGCTTGGCACTGTCCTGTCTGTCAACCATGATCCGGCGGGGATGTACACCACTTACACCGGTTATGGTTTGCTGTTCCTTTTCATAATACTCTCACTTCTTAACAGGAAATCATTCTTCCGCACAGTGGCTCCCGGACACTGGACCTCGAACTACCGCAAACCTGCTGCTGCCCTTGTTTTGCTTCTTCTGACTTCCCTGTCACCGCTGAAGAGTCAGCAGCTGGTTATAGAGCGGAAGGCGGCAGACAGTTTCGGTGCGGTGCTGGCACAGGATCAGAAAGGCAGGACAAAACCCCTCTATACCATCAGCAGTGACATCCTGAGGAAGGTGTCGAGGGAGAATAGTTTTGACGGGATGTCACCCATGCAGGTATTCCTTGGATGCTCGCTTGATTTTTATCACTGGCAGAATGTGCCCCTCATAAAGGTTTCAAACGAGGAGCTCCGCCGTGAGCTTAACCTTAAGGGCGAAAAGGCGGCTTTCTCCGATATCGTAAAGATGGGTGAAGGCGGCGGCTACCTGCTTGCTTCACTTGTTGACAAAGCCTATGCAAAGAGTGTGACTGAGCGCACGAAGTTTGACAAGGAAGTAATCAAGGTGGACGAGAGAGTCAATATTTGCTATATGATGTCAAGGGGAGATTTCATGCAGATATTTCCGCTGCGCGACGGCACTGATCACTGGGGAAGTGCGGAGGAGGCTGTCAGGCACGGCATCAGCCGGGAGGATTCTCTCTTTGTGATGGGTGTTGTTCCGCTGTGGGCTCAGTCTGTGACATCAGTGGGGCGCCCGATGGCTCCCCCGGCAGACTATATCACCGCGCTCACCAACTACCAGCTTCGTTATGCCGGGTATGAACTGCCTTCAGAGGGCAAGGTAAAGGCCGAACTCTTCTATTACAGGGCCAGGATATTTGAGAGGCTTTTCCCATGGTACGCCACCGTCGGACTCATAATGATAATTACCATCATTACGATGATTATCAGGGGCAGGGAGCTCAGGGGAGCAGTCCTCCGGGTGCTTGCAGGACTGGTGGCTGCCGGTTTCCTGTTCCATACAATTGGTCTTGGTATCAGGTGGTATATTTCCGGGCATTCGCCAATGAGCAACGGTTATGAATCAATGCTGTTCATCTCATGGGTGACATTGCTTGCCGGGCTGATCTTCAGCAGGAAATCACTTCTGACCCTGGCAGCCACCTCTGTTCTTGGCGGACTGACACTGATGGTTGCTCACCTGAGCTTCATGGATCCGGAGATAACGAACCTGGTTCCCGTGTTGCGGTCATACTGGCTTACCCTGCATGTCTCCGTTATCACGGGCAGCTACGGTTTCCTGGGGCTGGGCGCCATCCTCGGGATAGTCGTTCTTGTGATGATGCTGTTCATCCATGAAGGTAACAGGGCGAGGATCAGTGCCGTGATAGATGAGCTTACGGTTATCAATTACAGGACTCTGACCCTGGGGCTCTATTTCCTGACCATCGGTACTTTCCTCGGCGCTGTATGGGCCAATGAGTCATGGGGCCGGTACTGGGGGTGGGATCCGAAGGAGACATGGTCACTGATCACCATCATTGTTTACACCCTCGTGACCCATTCGAGGATGATGCCGGGGATGAAGGACACGTACATATTCAATCTCCTTTCGCTGTTTGCGTTTTCGTCGGTGCTGATGACCTATTTTGGTGTCAACTATTACCTGTCGGGGTTGCACTCCTATGCCGGCGGCGATGCAGTGCCGGTACCGGCGTTTGTCTACGTGGCAGTGGCGGTGCTCATCAGCCTGGCTGTTGCATCCGGATATGCATACAGGAAAGCGCTGAGGCGATAAGGGGTCGTCAGGAAAGGCTGAATGCCGGGGTTCGGACGGCGAGCCGGGAGGAGGCGACTCTGTCAGAAAAGGGTGAATGCCGGGTTGCCGTCCTCACTGCGTTCAGACGTCGAGCCGGAAGGAGGCGACTCTGTCAGAAACAGCTGTCCCCGGGCAAGCCCGGGGCTCAGCTTTATTTTTCAAAACTCTTAGAAGCAAGCTTCTCGGATTTTTGAAAAAAATAAAGCTGACCCTGATCAGGGTCAGCTGTTTCTGACAGGGTGGAAGACCGGGTTCGAACCGGCGACCTCCAGATCCACAATCTGGCGCTCTAACCAACTGAGCTACAACCACCGTTTTACGGAGTGCAAAGAAACAGCAAAAATCCCATTTTGCAAACAGTTATTTTTATTTTGTTATCAATTCATTCATATAGTAACTTAGCCGCACCAAAAACAAGATGGTATAATTATTGCGGCATCCAGGCGTTTCAGATTCATAACGTGACAGTTTGAGCAGGCTGAAGATCATAGACAACATCTCGGGACTGCAGGCCGTGCAGCTGCTGAGATTCCTCACCTTCCTGATTATCAGCATCGTATTTACCAAGAGCCATCTCTCCCGGGCACAGATAGGCAACTGGGAACTGTTTCTCTTCATCTCCAGCCTGCTCAGCTTCTTCTGGGTCACCGGCATAATCCAGTCACTCCTTACCCTCTATGAACGCAACCGCACTTTCAGGGACGACGGAGCAAGGGAGGGTAGAAAATCACCCGAGATCTACAATGCATTCCTTCTGATCTCTTTCTTCAGCCTGATGGTGTTCATCCTGGGCATACCCATCAGGTCTGTGCTCGAATCATCACCGGCAGACCCTGACATTCCCTATCCCAACCTTCTGCTGCTCTATATCCTGCTCAGCAATCCCGTTGCCCTCATTGAATACATCTACCTGCTGAACAAGCGTCCTCACAGGATACTCCAGTACGGTATCTACACCTACTCTGCCCAGCTTCTGCTCGTCCTGGCCCCGGTGGTTGCCGGATACGATGAGAAGAGCGCTATCTGGGGACTATTCGCCATCACTGCTGTGAGGTGGATCTGGCTAATCATCCTTCTCAGGAGGTATACACTCCTGAAGGTGTCACCCGGATTCATCAGGGAACACCTCAGGGTGGGGATGCCGCTTATCCTTACCTTCCTGATAAGCGGCTCGGCACAGTATGTTGACGGAATCATCATCTCCGCCCGTTATTCCGATCCCGGTGTCTTTGCCATGTACCGTTACGGGGCAAAAGAGTTCCCTCTTGTCCTGCTCCTTGCCAACGGCCTGAGCAACGCCCTTCTGCCTCAGTTCAGCACCAGGGAAGGGATGCGCGAAGCACTTGTGACACTCCGGAAACGGTCTGACAGACTGATCAAATACCTGTTCCCGCTTTCAATGGTTACAATGCTCGTGGCCAGATGGGTCTACCCGCGCCTGTTCACCCCCGAATTCACCCGCAGCGCTGACGTGTTCATGATCTACCTGCTTCTGATCATTCCAAGGCTGGTATTCCCTCAAACCATCGTGATTGGAAGACGCAAAACCAATGTGACACTCTATGCCGCTGCCATTGAGATAGCTGTGAACATCCCCCTCAGCCTCATGCTTATTAAGCCATATGGTGTGGTTGGCGTGGCACTGGCCACCTTCATTGTCTATTTCCTCGAAAAGATATTCCTGATGTATTATGTGTGGAAAAAAATGAAGATCAGGCCCGCAGAATATATACCCCTTACCCGGTGGATCATCTTTTCTGCATTGCTCATCCTGCTCTTCGTGCTGATTGACCATCGCATCATAGACATCTACTGATTCCTTTACGGAAACTGCGGAAGGGTGCCCGGCTCTTCCATAATGCCAAAAAGAATTATATTTGGGACATATATAACGCCTAAAAGTATGGCTTTTCACGACAGCGGCCTGGAGGATTATTTCGGCACATTCAGAAGAAATATTGTGGGGATCCACCAGGATTACACCTCTCCTTATGGTAAGAAGAAGATCATCTATTGTGACTGGATAGCCAGCGGCAGACTCTACGAACCGATAGAAGAAAAGATGAGCCATCTTTTCGGTCCCTTCGTAGGCAACACACATACCGAAACCTCCGAAACAGGCTCGATGATGACGTGGGCATATCATCATGCCCAGGAGATAATCAAGAAACATGTGAATGCCGGGCCTGACGACGTGCTCATTGCCGCAGGAGCCGGCATGACGGCTGTCATAAACAAATTCCAGAGGATACTGGGGCTCAAGGGCTGCAGCTACCCCAGAACGGCACGCTGCCTGGGCGATACAGACCGCCCGGTGGTCTTTATCACCCATATCGAACACCATTCGAATCAGACCTCATGGTACGAGACCCTTGCCGATGTGGTAATCATTGAACCGGGAAGCGATCTCACCGTTGACCCTGAGAACCTGAAAAAAGCGCTTGAAAAGTACAGCGACAGAAAGTTCAAGATAGGATCATTTTCGGCCTGCTCAAACGTAACAGGAGTCTTCACTCCCTATCACACCCTGGCCCGCATCATGCATGAGCACGGGGGACTCTGCTTCATTGATTTCGCCGCCTCGGCACCCTATGTGGATATGAACATGCATCCGGATGACCCCATGGAAAAGCTGGACGCCATTTTCTTTTCACCACATAAGTTCCTTGGCGGACCGGGGTCATCAGGCATAATGCTGTTTGATAAGTCATTATACAAGTCATCAGCACCTGACCAGCCCGGAGGAGGCACGGTTGACTGGACCAATCCATGGGGTGAGTACAAGTATGTTGACAACATCGAGTCGAGGGAAGACGGTGGTACCCCGGCCTTTCTGCAGATGATAAGGGCTGCACTTGCAATCAGGCTGAAAGAACAGATGGGAACCGCAAAGATAAGGGCCCGCGAGGAAGAGCTCGTGGCCAGGACTTTCAGCGGGCTGTCAGCCATACCGGGGCTGCACATCCTGGCATCAGACATCAGGCACCGGCTGGGCGCAGTCTCCTTTTATATTGACGGCCTCCACTACAACCTGGTGGTCAAACTGCTGAGTGACCGCTACGGCATCCAGGTCAGGGGAGGATGCGCGTGTGCAGGCACCTACGGCCATTACCTGCTCGACGTCACCTATGATCACAGCCACCGGATCACCGAGATGATCAACAAGGGTGACCTGTCAGAAAAACCCGGATGGGTCAGGCTGTCAGTACATCCCACCATGACCGCCGCTGAACTTGAAACGGTTATTGCCGCCCTGGCGGAAATCCGGGACAATGCAACTGAATGGAGCAATGATTATATATACTGCAGGCGCACAAATGAATTCACCCACCGTGATCAGACCGGCGCCGGAATGGAGAGAGTCAGCTCGTGGTTCAACCTTCAGACCTGAAGACAATGAAAATTACTGAAGTTACCAATGAATTCCTCAGAAAGGAATTCATTGAGTTTCCGAAAAAGCTCTACAAGGGAGATCCCAACTGGGTCTGTCCCCTTGACCGTGAAACTGAGGCTGTCTTTGACCATGAACGCAATGCTGCCTTCAGGCACGGCGAGGCAGTCCGCTGGATCCTCTCTGACGATGATGGCACCACCATAGGCAGGGTGGCAGCATTCATTGATGAGATCCGCTCAAAGGCAAACAGGCAGCCCACGGGAGGTCTCGGTTTCTTCGAGGTCATCGCATCGCGCGAAGCTGCCTTCATCCTCTTCGATACCGCCCGGCAGTGGCTGACAGAGAGAGGGATGAAGGCGATGGACGGCCCCATAAACTTCGGAGAAAATGACAACTACTGGGGTCTCCTGGTGGATGGATTCATTCAGCCAGGTTTCGGAATGCCTTACAACAAGCCCTACTACAAAGAGTATTTTACCGGGTACGGTTTCCGGACCTACTTCGAGCAATACAGTTACCATAAGGATGTGGCTGCCGTGGAAGTCTTTCCCGAACGGTTCAGAAAGATAGCCGAGTGGATCTCTAAGAAGCCGGGATACACTTACCGCCATTTTGACTTTTCACAGCGTGACAAATTTGCTGCCGACATGGTGGAGATCTACAACGCCACATGGGCAGTGTTCAAGGAGGACTTCACCCCGCTTGATCCCGCGAGGATAGAGAACACCCTGCACCAGGCCAGTGCCTTTATTGATCCCGAGCTGATCTGGTTTGCATACCATAATGACAGGCCTGTGGCATTCTTCATCATTTTCCCGGATCTGAACCAGATTATAAGGCATTTCAACGGCCGCCTGACATTGCTGAACAAGATCCGGTTCCTCTGGTACAAGATGACTCATGAGATGACCAGGGCCAGGGCGCTTGTTGCCGGCGTACACCCCTCTTACCAGAACACCGGCATCGAATCGGCGATCTTCCTGGAGCTCTTCCGCGTCTTCAGAAAGAAGAGGTACTACAGGGAGCTTGAACTCTCATGGGTGGGAGATTTCAATCCGAAGATGATATCAATTTACGAGGCTATCGGCGCTACGAAGGCAAAGACCCACCTCACCATGAGATATATGATGGATGAGACCCTCCCGTTTAAAATGTACAAGGACGAAATGGAGGAAAACAGGGCCGCCAGGCAGGCCAGACAGAAGGAGTGAAATTTTTTTAATACTCTTTTTGCATTTTCTTTATTGTTGATTATCTTTGCACTCCCTTGAAAAAGGGATTTTTAAACAGTAATAA